>Ga0302226_10001811_pt1 | contig 15672 bp, 11 predicted proteins | sample II_Palsa_E3_3_FD_193524 | JGI IMG/M metagenome (GOLD analysis project Ga0302226, IMG submission 193524) | Peat permafrost microbial communities from Stordalen Mire near Abisko, Sweden - II_Palsa_E3_3 | ecosystem: Environmental > Terrestrial > Soil > Palsa > Peat permafrost | place: Sweden...
ATCTCGCCGTTTCTCGGTGGCGGTTTCGGCGGCAAGGGCTCGTCCTGGTCGCATGTGGTGCTCTGCGCGATGGCCGCGAAGCAGACCGGGCGTCCGGTGCGCCTCGCGTTGACGCGCCCGCAGATGTTCGGCTCGGTCGGCGCGCGGCCGCGTACCGAACAGCATTTCGTCCTCGCCGCCCGGCCGGACGGCACGCTCACCGCGATGCTCCACGACAGCATCTCGAACACGTCGACGATCGAGGACTGGACCGAGACCTGCTGCATGGTCACGCGCATGCTCTACGCCGTGCCGAATCAGCAGACGACGCATCGCCTCGTCCAGTTGAACCTGGGTACGCCTACATTTATGCGCGCGCCAGGCGAAACCACCGGTTCGTTCGCACTCGAATCCGCCATGGACGAACTCGCGTGGAAACTCAAGATGGACCCCGTCGCCTTGCGGCTTAAAAACTACGCGGAAGTCGATCCGCAGGAGAACAAACCGTTTTCGAGCAAGGCGCTGCGTCAATGCTATGAGATTGGCGCGGAGAAATTCGGCTGGTCGCGGCGCACTTCGACACCACGCTCGATGCGCTCCGGCCACACGCTGATCGGCCTCGGCATGGCGACCGCCACGTATCCCGCCAACCGCAGCCCGGCCGCGGCGATTGCGCGCATCCTGCCCGACGGGACCGCGATGGTCGGCTCGGGTACGCAGGATCTCGGCACCGGCACCTACACAGTGATGACCCAGGTGTCCGCCGACGCACTCGGCTTTCCACCGGAAAAAATCCACTTTGAGCTCGGCGATTCGAGCTTGCCTCAGGCGCCGGGTTCGGGGGGCTCGCAATCGGCCGCCAGCGTATCGCCGGCGGTGCACGATGCCTGCACGCAGGTGCGTAACCAGTTGATCTCGCTCGCGCTGGCCGACAATGCATCACCGGTGCACGGCATGGATGTGTCCGATGTCAGCGTAGAACACGGATGGGTGGTCAGCCGATCGAATCCGTCGTTGCGCGACCCCGCGGCCGCGATTCTCGCGCGTGCCGGCGGCAAGCCCATCGAGGCCGTGGTGAGCGTGAAGCCTGGCCAGGAGCGCAGCGAATATTCGCTGCATTCGTTCGGGGCGGTGTTCACCGAGGTCCACGTGGATGCGGACCTCGGCACGATCCGCGTACCGCGCATTGTCGGTGTGTACGATGTCGGCCGGGTCCTCAATGAGAAAACCGCGCGTAGCCAGATGATGGGCGGCATGGTGTGGGGGATCAGCGCCGCATTCGAAGAAGACACCCTGCTCGATGAACGGTATGGCCGCTTCGTCAATATGAATCTCGCCGAATATCACGTGCCGGTGAATGCGGATATCGGCTCGCTGGATGTCACCTTCGTGAACGAACCGGATCCTCATATCAATTCGCTGGGTGTCAGGGGGATTGGCGAGATTGGCTTGACCGGCGTGGTGGCGGCGCTCGCGAATGCGGTGTATCACGCCACCGGCGTGCGGGTGCGGGATTTACCGATCACGCTGGATAAGGTGATATCGCCGGTGGAGGTTTGAGGCGCTCGGCATTGAGGCGCTCGGCATTAAGGCGGCCAGCTTTGGCGCGGTCGGCCTGGACGGAGTCAGCTTGACGCCGGCGCATGCGCGCCCGCAACATTCGCGCTTGCCTGCTCGCCGGTTGCGCCGCACAATCGACCTCATCCTCCTCTCCAGGTGCCGCCCATGGCCTACGCCTCGCTCGCAACCGGCGTGCTGCTTGCCGCCGGCTACGGGTCGCGCTTCGATCCGGACGGTCTGCACAATAAACTCCTCGCCCGTATGCCGGACGGCGGCATCGTCGCGCATGAAGCCGCGCATCGCCTGCTGCTGGTCGTCAGCCGCGTACTCGCCGTAGTGAGACCTGGATCCGACGCGCTGGCGCGCATGCTCAATGAGGCCGGCTGCGACGTAGTGTTCTCGGCCGACGCCGAACGCGGCATGGGCGCGAGCCTCGCCGCCGGCATCGAAGCGAGTGCCGACTCGGAAGGCTGGATCGTCGCGCTGGCCGATATGCCGCGCATCGCCGTCGCCACGGTCGAGGCCGTGGCGCGCACTCTAGACGGCGGGGCATCGATTGTCGTGCCGTTTTATCAGGGCCAACGCGGGCATCCGGTCGGCTTCGGCGCCGAGCACGGCGAAGCCTTGTGCGCACTCGACGGCGACACCGGCGCCCGTGTCCTGCTGACCACAAACCCGGTCGCGCGTCTGGATCTCGACGATCCAGGCATTCTGCGCGACGTGGATACGCCCGAAGATCTGGCCGGCGTGTGATCGGACGCCCCCGCGGACCATCCCCCCACACACCCTCGCGCGGAGCCTCCCGGGTCGTCTCCCACTCAGGCACACGGCTTGCGCATGCACAGACGTTGTGCGCAGCGCGCGCCAATACCGACTAAGCTGATGTGACGCGTTCCCGTCGTCATGTCAGACACGGTGCGCAGCGTGCCTCACCCCCCGACAATCCAGTGCGATTCCCATGAGTGAAACCAGCCCGCGTCTTTTTGTTGTCTCGCCCCATTTCGACGATGCCGTGTTCAGTTGCGGCGCGTTGCTCGCCGCCCATCCCGACGCCGTCGTCTGCACCGTCTTCGCCGCGGCGCCCGAGCCGGATATGCAGACTGAATGGGACCAGCAGGCTGGCTTCACGAGTGCGCAGGAATCGGTGAATGCGCGCACACTGGAAGACAATCGTGCGCTCGAACTGCTCGACGCGGTGCCGGTCAGGATGCCGTTTCGCGACGGCCAGTATCTGGACTCACCGTCGATCAGCAGGTTGTCGGCCGCGCTTGAAGAAACCATTTACCGCTCGACCGCGAACACGCTGGTGATGCCGCTGGGCCTGCATCATGCCGATCACGCGCTGGTGTACGACGCCTGCATCGAAATCCTGCCGCGGCTGTCGCACGTGACGTGGTTTGCCTACGAGGATGCAATCCACCGCCGTCAACCGGGCGTGGTCGCGGAGCGCCTCGACGATCTGGCACGGCGCGGCATTTCAGCGACGCCGGCGCATCCGTCGGCCGATCACACGATCGATGCCGAACGTCAGGCCTATCTGAAGCGCGAGGCCGTCTATGCTTATGAGAGCCAGCTACGCGCTTTCGGACCGAAGGGTTACGAAGATGTGTTTCGCGCCGAACACTACTGGCAGTTGAGCGTGTCCCGTGCCCCGGGGCGCCGCTCCTCTCCCGCGAGGTGACGTCATGTTTTTCCGCATGCATACCAGCCCGATCCCCGACCCGCTTGCGGACCCGACACGCGATCCGGAGGGCGACCCGTTGGCGCCGCCCTCGCCGGGCCATCACAACGACGAGCCGCAGCGGCCCGAGGGGCCTCCGGATAAAGATCCGGTTTGAGGCTGCGGGCTCGGGCTGGCTTTAGCGTGTCAGTTCGGTAAAGCCTTGGAGCAGGCGGTCGACATCCGCGGGATGGATGTTGCCCATCGTCGAGATACGGAACAACTCCGCCGAGAGGCCGCCCTGCCCTGCGTAGATCACAAAGCCGCGGGCCTTCAGCGCGTCGTGCAGTTGCGGATAGCTGATGCCAGCCGGCAGCCGGTAAGCGCGAAGCACCACCGACGATTGTTCCGGCGGCAGCGCACTCTCCATCCCAAGCGCGGCGAGACCCGCGCGCGCCTGCTCGGCGAGCGCCGCATAGCGCGCGTGACGTGCTTTCCAGCCGCCTTCGTCCTCGAGTTCGCGCAATGCTTCGACAAGCGCGTAATAGGCGTGCACCGACGGCGTGAACGGCGTATTGCGCTGATCCTGCAATTTGGCGAGACGCGCCAGGTCCAGATAGTAGGTACGACTCGCTGCGTGAGCCAGCGCCTCGCGCCGCACCACGACAAACGACGCGCCCGGCACGCCATGCAGACACTTGTTGGCGGTCGCTGCGACGGCGGCGATGGTGGTGTCGGCGAAATCGATTGCTTCAGCGGCGAAACTGCTGACGCCATCCACCAGCAGACGCACGCCATGCTTGCGGCAGACCGCAGCCAGCGCTTGCAGATCGTTCAGGCGGCCAGTCGTGGTCTCGTGATGAATGATCGCCACGTGCGTAAAGCCTTCGCCCGCATCGAGACGTGCCGCGATCCGCTCGAGGTCGGGCGCCTGCATCCAGTCGTGCTTGAGCGCTTCGTGCGCGATACGGTACTGGCTGGCGATCTGCGTAATGCGCTCGCCGTACACGCCGTTCTCGATCACCAGCAGCTTGCCGTTCGCCGGCACCAGGCCAGCAATCATGCTTTCGACGGCAGCGGTGCCCGAACCGGTCATCAGCACGGCTTGCCACTCGGCAGGGTCGAGCTGATAGATCTGCAGCAGACGCGTGCGCGCCTCTTCCTGCAAATCGAAGAACTCGCTCTCGCGATGGCAGAGGTCGGGCTGCAGCAGACTCTGGCGCACGCGCTCGGTCAGCGTCACGGGGCCGGGATTGAGCAACAACATCATTGGGCTCCTTGAGCGGTGGCGATATGGCGCATGAGGCGCGTCTTCACGTCCGGCGGGGTAATGGTGGGACGCGGCAGGCCGTCCGGCGTGCCGCGACGGATCGCGAGGCGCACGAAACGCGGACCTTCGAGCGGCGGCGCGGCGAGTACTTCGTCGAGCACGGCCAGATCGTCGCTTTCGACCGCCGACGCGTAGCCACACGCGGCCGCGACGCCAGCAAACGACACCTGCGCGGACACCGTTGCCTGACCACCGGTCGAATCGTGCGCGCCGTTATCGAGCAGTACGTGTGTGAGATTGGACAGGCCGTAAGCGCCCAGGGTGGCGAATACTCCCATGCGCATCAGCGCAGCGCCGTCCCCATCGACTGCGACCACATGCAGGTCGGGACGCGTCAGCGCCAGTCCCAAAGCGAACGGCGTCAGGCAGCCCATCGAGCCGACCATATACAGCTGGTTCGGACGGTCGTCGAGCGCATACAGTTCGCGTCCGCAAAAGCCCGTGGATGCCAGCACCACCGTCGATTCAGCCGGCGTGTGCGCGATCACGCGCTGCAACGCGGCCTGGCGCGTCGGCAGCGCATCCGCCACCACGCCGCGCCACTGCGCTTGCGCTGCGGAGGGCGTGCGGCGCGGCACGCTGTCGCCCTGCTTCAGCTCATACGGCGCCACGCTGCCCTTCTGCATGACGAGCGCATACGGCCGGCCCGTCTCGTCCATGTGAGCGATCGCGCGATCGAGTGCCGGGCCGATGGCCCCGGCTTCGGTCGGGAAGGTCTCCCACGGAATTTCCATGGTATCGAGCATCGCCGGCGTGACCGGTCCCATCAGCGCATGCTGCGGTTCGTCGGAGACGCCGGGCTGGCCGCGCCACGTGACAATCAGCAATTGCGGCAGACGGAAGGTCCAGGTCAGCGACGTCAGCGGACTCACCGCATTGCCGAGCCCGGAGTTCTGCATCATCGTGACGCCCCGCCGGCCGTTCTGCGCGCCGAGCGTGACGCCGGCGATCAGCGCGACCGCGTCGCCTTCATTGGCCGCTGAAACGTAATGCAGCGACGGGTCCTGCAGCACATAGTTGATAAACGGCGTCAGATACGAACACGGCACACCGGCATACCAGTCGAAGCCACGCTCGCGCGCGGCCTCGACAAACTGTGCAGCCTCGATCATTGCGCCTCTCCGCTGGCGGTGCCAGAGGCGAGCGGCGTTTGCGAGTGCGCGAAATCGCCGGCACGACGGAAGTCTTCCAGATCGTTGACGCCGCGCCAGTGACCGTGCACGTACTGCACTTCGATCGCTTCACCGGCTTCGATCAGCGCGTTGAGCAGCGCGGGCATATCGAGCTTGTCGAAATCCGGACGGGCGCGCAGCGTGGTCAGCACCGCATGCAGACGCTCGCGTCCTTCGCCGCGCACGTTCAGCAGACCGACCCAGCGGCCATCCGGCTGCTTCGCCCCGTTCGAAGCATCACCCTGCGACTCGCTCGATACGCGCTGCAGCAGCACCTTGTTACCGAACAGACCGCGATCGTCCGACGCCGAGCACCATGCGAAATCGCGCACGCTGCTATTGACCGGCTCGGTCAGCGACGAATCCACCACGACGCTAAACGACGCTTCGCTCTCAACCAGGTCACGCACGATATAGCTGCGGAACAGCAGGTCGCCATAGGAAATAACCGTATCCGACTTGAGCGCATCAACGGCACACGCGAGTGAGGCCAGTTCGCCGGTTTCCGCATGACGTTCGTTGACGACCAGCTTGATGCCGGCGGTTTCGATGGCATCGGCGCGATAGCCGCCGACCACGGTGATGTCGTTGACGCCCTGCTTCTTGAACGCATCGACGAGCCAGCGCAACAGCGGCTTGCCGGCGATCGGCAGCATGACCTTGGGACGATCCTCCGTCACGGCTTCGAGGCCAGCACCACGGCTGGCGGCCAGCACGACGGCCGAAGCCGACGCGCGCGAAGCCGACAGATAACGGTTTTCGGCTTCCGAGTACTCGTCGGCGTCTTGCAGACGGAAAATTTCGTTGACGGTAGCGACGCGGTCTTCGATGTCGACGAGCGTCTCGCTGGCGTGAATTTCCTTGGCGACGGCCTGCATCGCCGAGGTCGACGCGCGGATCAGATGGTTCGCCCAGATAACCGTGCTGATACCGGCTTCGCGGAACACTTCGGTGGGGGTGCTGTAGTACTTGGTCGGCACGATGACGAGCGGGCCGCGGCCAGCCCATTCGCGGGCAAATTCGAGGATTTCGTCGGGACGCGACAGCTTGCTGTGAATCAGGATCGCGTCGGCGCCGGCCAGACGATAGGCCTCGGCGCGACGCAGCGCTTCATCCATGCCCCAACCGGCGATGAGCGCTTCGACGCGCGCGACGATCGAGAAGTCTTCATCGGTCTGCGAGTCCTTACCGGCTTTGATCTTGCCGCAGAACTCGTCCATTTCGGCGAGCGGCTGACGTTCGCCGTTGATGAAGCTATTGGTCTTGGGGAACTGTTTGTCTTCGATACAGACGCCGGCGATGCCGCGTTGTTCGAGTTTGCGCACGAGGCGGCGGACGTTATTGAAGTTACCGTAGCCGGTATCGCCATCGAGGAGGATGGGGAGATCGCTGGCGTCGGCCATGAATTCGAGGTTATCGACGACCTGGGTCCAACTGGCTTCGTTGTTGTCGCGCACGCCGAACTGGGCGGAGATAGCGAGACCGGAGCCCCAGATGGCCTTGAAGCCGGCTTCCCGGACGATGCGGGCGGAGAGGCCGTTATGGGCCTCCATCATGAATTCGAGCTGGGTGCTGGTGAGCATCTGGCGCAGACGGGAGCTGCGCGAGGCGGCGACGAAAGCGGGTTCGCGGGCGTTCATGGTTGGGGTGTGCTCCTGCGGTGTCTGTTTGCTTGGTGTTTTTTCGCTTGCCGCGGGATTGGGTGTGCTTTGCTCGCGGCGCGGGTTTGGATTTCATTGCCGATGGCAGGGGGTGATGTTCGCGGGTTTCATTGCGGTGTCACCCTAGTCTGGGCCAGTCTGGCGTCTGAAAAAAAGTGACTATAACGGATGCGGATAGTTTTCGCTTTTGTGGATGCCATTGCGGTTGCCATATATGGCGATTTTTGTGGAAATGTGGTGTTTTTTGCTTTTTCACTATTTGGGGTTGATCTTTCTCATACTGGGGGTTTTGATTTTTTGTTTATCTGGATTCTCTGTTTTTGTTTTTGGTTTTTATGTTTTGATTTTGCGTGGTTTTCTCATTTTTGGTTTTGGCCTTTCCTTGCTTTGTTAGTGGTCTATTAGCGATGCCCCTGTGCGGGGCGGCACTTACTTTCTTTGCCGCCGCAAAGAAAGTAAGCAAAGAAAGCGGGCTTCAAACCGCTAGCTCGTAGGTGTCCGCCTCTGTTACTAATCGGTAGTGGTCCGAGACGAGACCGTCCCTCGCATTACCACCCGCAGTGACAAAGCACTCATTCATCCCGCCCGCACACTCCGTGCGCGGCGGTCAGGTTTTTCAGGGAAACCAGTTGCGTCCAAGTGGTTCATTCAAGCTGAATTTTACTCAGAGCCAGAATAACTGAGTTTCAAAAAATGCCGCGGGGCGTGAAGAATAGATTATGCCCGACGGCGGGGCGCGAAGCGCGACGCTGGAGCGGATGAGCGCTTTGTCACTAACGGGGGTGGTGCGAGGGCGGCTCTCGTGCGCGGACCACTCTGGTTTCATGCCAGTGGTGAACACCTACTGGCTAGCGGTTGCAAGCCCGCTTTCTTTGCTTACTTTCTTTGCGGTGGCAAAGAAAGTAAGTGCCGCCCCGCACAGGGGCATCACTAATAGACCACTAACAAAACAAGGAAAGGCCAACAGCATACGAAAACAGACAAACAAAAAAACCCATTAATCAGACAAAACAAAAAAAACCAAAACCCAGGGTTCCCCCCTACTACACGAAAACGTGGGCGAAGCCGTTAAACAGCATAACCAAAGCCCCAAGCCCGCCGCAGGCGAAAAAAACACCCTCACCTGGAATCCCCAAAATGCCCCCCATGACCTTGAACAAAAAACTCGGGTCGATGATCCTCGTGTTATGGATCGGCCTGATCCTGATCGGCGGCTTTGGCGCGTACCAAAACCGCGCCTCCATGATCTCCGAGCGCCGCGATCAACTCATGGCCGTCATTCAACAGTCCGCCAGCATCGTCAACCACTACTACACGCTCTCCCAGCAACACGCCCTCAGCGAACCGGACGCCCAGAAGCAGGCTCTCGCCGCGCTCGCCGCCGTACGCTACGGCAAGGACGGCTCCGGCTACATCTCCGTCAACGACTCGCAGCCGGTCGTGCTGATGCACCCCATCAAGCCCGAGCTCAACGGCAAGAACATGGCCCAGTTCACCGATCCGGCCGGCAATCATCTGTACGTCGACATCGTCAACGCCGGTAATCGCGACGTCAACGGCGGCTTCGTCTCGTATCTGTGGGCCAAACCCGGCCACGATCAGCCAGTACCCAAAACCAGCGCCTCACTGCGTTTCGCCCCCTGGGACTGGTACCTCGTAACCGGCATGTACATGGACGACGTCCAGCAAGCCTTCTACGCCAATCTCATCCTCTGGCTCGCCATCACTGCAGTCCTCGGTGGCATCGCCACACTCGTCATGATGCTCGTGCTACGTAGCGTGCGCCACGCCCTCGGTGGTGAGCTCGAAACCGCCGTGGTCGCTGCACAGCGCATGGCAAGCGGCAATCTCGCTGTCACCGTGCCGGTCCAGTATCGCGATACCGGTAGCCTGTTGCACGCCCTGCATACCATGCAGGCTGGTCTCGTCGAAACTGTGTCGCGCGTGCGCACCGGCACGGAAAACATCAACGTGGGCGCCTCCGAAATCGCCGCTGGCAATACCGATCTCTCGCAACGCACCGAACAACAGGCCGCCGCGCTCGTCCAGACCGCCTCCAGCATGGATCAGATGACGGTCAACGTGAAGCAGAACGCCGATAGCGCCACCCAGGCCGCGCAGCTCGCCGGTCAGGCCGCGGATGTCGCCACGCGCGGCAGCCGCGTCGTCGACGACGTGGTCCGCACCATGGGCGAGATCACCCATAGCTCGCGCCAGATCGGCGACATCATCGGCGTGATCGACGGGATCGCTTTCCAGACCAACATCCTCGCCCTCAATGCGGCCGTCGAAGCGGCCCGCGCCGGGGAACAGGGCCGCGGCTTTGCCGTCGTCGCTTCGGAAGTACGCAGCCTCGCACAACGCTCGGCCACCGCCGCCAAGGAAATCAAGGCGCTGATCGAAACCTCCACGACTACCGTCGAGGCCGGTGCCTCGCTCGTCGCCAACGCCGGTTCGACCATGGGCGAGATCGTGCAATCGGTACGCCGCGTCAACGAGATTCTCGAGGAAATCAGCCACGCCTCGCGTGAGCAGAGCGCCGGGATCGAACAGGTCAACCGCGCCGTGGGTGAGATGGATCAGGTCACGCAGCAGAATGCGGCACTGGTCGAAGAGGCCGCCGCCGCTGCGCACTCGCTCAAGGATCAGGTCGGCGCGTTGCGCGAAGCAATCTCGAGCTTCGCCCTGCCGGCCTGAGCGCAGGCGGTTATAGGTTCTTGTTTTGCCCAGGCGGCGCTAATACGCGCGCAATGCCGCAAAAGAAGGCGCCCGCGAAGCGCCTCATGGGGATGCGCTTGGTGGCCGGGCGCCTCTCAACACGCCGCGTCGGAGAGGACGCATTGTTTGAACGAAGCAGCCGCGCGGATTTTTTAAGCTGCGCGGCTGGTTTTTTGATCCGCCGCCCTTCTCCTCTTCGTGCTCCCCGCCACTATCCCGTGCATGGGCCTCGCATCCTGATTACGTTCTCATTACAATCACGACTGCCGCGGGTGTTAAGTTCGGACACCGTGCGGTTGCGCTGGCAGACAGCGCAAGGGCTTCACTGCCGCTGACACGGACAGCGCCAAAGCGCACGGCCGGCCTCGTTGCCGCTACTCGCGTCCGCTACCCGTACCCGCACTCATGATCCAGAAGACAAGATCGCAACCGCCCGACCCTTATGCGTTGGCCACCAAACATCCGATGCTCGCGTCGCGTCTGCCGAAATGGCGTTCGACATTCATCGTCCTGCTGATGTTCGCGGCGTTCGGCGGCCTGGCGGCGCGTGCCTTCTGGGTGCAGGTGGTCAATCAGGACTTTTATGCCGGCCAAGGGCAGAAGCGCTATCAACGCGTCATCGAACTGGACGCCACACGTGGACGGATTGTCGACCGCAACGGTTCGATGCTGGCGGTCAGCCTCGCGACCTATGAGATCTGGGCGACGCCGAAGCTGCTCGACGAGGCCGGTTTCGTACCGCTCGCCGGGCTGCTCCAGGTGCCGCTCGCGGAGCTGCGGCGGCGTCTGACTGGCGACAAAACGTTCGTGCTGCTCAAGCGCCAGGTGGACGCGGACACGGCCAGCGCGATCGACAAGCTGCGACTCGCCGGCATCACGCAGATCGCCGATGCGAAGCGCTTCTACCCGGAAGGCGAATCGGCGGCACACGTGGTCGGCTTCACGGATATCGAGGACAAAGGCCAGGAAGGCGTCGAACTCGCCGCCAACCTGCAGCTAAGCGGCGCGGCAGGTCAACGCGAGGTGATCCGCGACCGGCTCGGCCGGGTGGTGTCGGACACGCGTCCACTCGTACCGGCTCACAACGGCGCGACAATCCACCTGACCATCGACCGCCGCATCCAGCAACTCGCCTACGCCCAACTGAAGGCGGCGATTGCGAAGCACAGCGCGGAGGCCGGCAGCGTCGTGGTGCTCGACGCGCGCAACGGCGAGATCCTCGCGCTCGCGAACTATCCGAGCTTCGATCCGAACGACCGCACTCGCCTGAGCGGCAGGCAACTGCGCAATCGGGCCGTGGTCGATACGTTCGAGCCGGGGTCGACGATCAAGCCAGTGGTCGTCGCGTTATCCATGGACAAGGGCATGGTCGGGCCGCAAAGTCTGATCGACACATCGCCGGGGTGGTACAGGATCGGACCAGCGGTGATTCACGACACCTCGAATCACGGCGTGATGACCGTGGCCGAGGCGGTGCAGAAGTCGAGCAACATCGCGCTCGCCAAGCTCGCGCTCAACCTGCCCGCCGAGACGATCTGGAACAAGTACCAGGAGTATGGCCTCGGGCGCCGGCCGGAGCTGACGTTTCCCGGCGCTGCCGCGGGCAAGGTGCGGCCGCACAGACGCTGGCGGCCCATCGAACAGGCCACGATGGCGTACGGCTACGGGTTATCGGCGTCACTGCTGCAACTCGCGCAGGTGTACACCGCCTATGCCGGCGACGGCACGCTGCATCCTGCGCGTTTGCTGCTGGAGGATCCGCTTGATCGGGGGCTGAGTGGGCAGCTCAATGGGCAAATGAGCGGGTCGATGATTGGGCAACCCGGCGCGCATGTGAGCGGGCAGCACGGTGAGGCTCTCGCTGCTGCTCAAGGCAGCGGCGATGCGCCGCTTGCCGCTGGCACTAGCCACTCAGTGACGACGCCCGCCACTGCGCATGCCATCCGCGAGATGCTCGAAATGGCGACCGGCCCGGGTGGCACCGGACGCGCCGCAGCGATCGAAGGCTATCGGGTGGGCGGCAAGACCGGGACGGCGCGCAAGCAGATAGGCACGACGTACGCGAAAAATCGCTATCGTGCGCTGTTCGTTGGCATGGCGCCGATGAGCGACCCGCGTCTGATCGTTGCCGTCATGATCGACGATCCGGCTGGCAAGGCGTTCTACGGAGGCACCGTTGCAGGCCCTGTCTTCGGCGCGGTGACAGGTGGAGCGCTCCAATTGCTCGGCGTGCCGCCGGATGCATGAGGCGGTAACCACCGTACCGCAGCACAGCCACGCCTTCAGGCCGTATTCACATGCACCCGCACGTGCAAGCGCCGGAACGCGTTCGGCGTCATCCCTCTGCTTCTCTTGAACAGCCGCCTGAAATATCCACTCTCCTCAAACCCACACGCATAAGCGACCTGCGCGATCGTCAAGCGGTCTTCCGCCAGCAGGATGGCCGCGTGCAGCATGCGCTGTTCGTGCACCGCGTCAGTCAGCGTGCGTCCATAGGTGGCTCGATATACGCGCCCCAGGTAGTCTGCGTTGCAGTCAAGGTGCGCGGCAATCGCCGAGGCGTTGATCGCTTCATGAAAATGCGTGCGAATCCATTGATCAGCACTTGCCGCAAGTTGCTGGGGTGCGCCGTCGGCCGCGGTCGCCGCGACTCGGGAGCGCTTGAGTTCCCACAGCATCAGCAGGATCGTCAGGCTGTCCGGCAACGGTTGCACGCCGTAGATCTGCTGATCGTTCAACAGGCGCTGGAACATGCCCGATAAATGATCGGGCCGCTCGACCCTGGCGTGTTGAGGAATCTCCAGCAACACTTCTAACGCCGACCCGCTGTGCGGCGCGTCTGGCAATGTGAAATGCACCCAATAGAACCTGAGATCCGGTGCAAACGGCGATGTCCCGCCATGCAGCCGGCCCGGCCAAAGCAGTAGTGTCTCCCCTGCGTTCACCTCGAATAGCTGTCCGCCTTCGTGAAGACTCAGGCAGCCCTGCCGCACGTAAATCAGCTCGTACGACTGGATCGTCCGTGAGGGATGCACGCCCACTCCGCGTGATACAAAGAGCCCGCCATTGCTGGCTTCGAGACCGAGTGGAAATGCCAGATGAAGCGCGGGGTCGGTCATTACAAAAAAAGTCGGAATTAGCGCGTTTTACTGCGGTTTCTTCATCTTGCGAGGGCAGGTCGGGCGTGTCAAGCTTTCCAGACTTGACGTTCGTGGAAAGTCGGAAAGATTCGGTGCGACGCGCCAAGGTCGAAAAAAGCACATTTCTCAGAAGCACCCGATGCGTGTACCTGACTGGCGCGGCCAGCCTTACGGTCCGGAAAGCGTCGCGAGACATGCATCGGCAATAGGAGGAGACACCTATGATTCGTTGCAACCGATGGCTTCGTCTATGGGCATGCGCGACAGTGCTCGCCGCCACTCACGCGCAGGCTGACGATGGCCTTTCTTTCTGGGTGCGTGCGTCGGACTCGGGTTTCGTGACCCCGGTCGTCAACGCATGGAACGCAAGCCATCCCACGAAGGTCAGCCTGACCATCATTCCGAATGACGACTTCGTGACAAAGTTCGGCACGGCGTCGGCTGGCGGCGCCGCGCCCGACGTGATTGCAATCGACCTGATTTATACGCCCGAGTTCGCGCATGACGGACAGTTGACCGACATCACGGACGAGGCCAAAAAGCTGCCGTTCTATCAGAGCCTCAGCCCATCGCATATGCGGCTCGGGACCTATCAGGGCAAGCAATACGCGCTGCCCTTTAGCGCTGAAAGTTCGATGCTGCTGTACAACAAGACGCTATTCAAACGCGCCGGGTTGAATCCCGACCAGCCTCCCAAAACCTGGGCCGAACTCGAAGCGGATGCGAAAAAGATCACCGCGCTCGGCGGCGGGGTCAAGGGTTTCTATTTCTCGGGCGCCTGCGGCAGTTGCAACATCTTTACGCTGACGCCGTACGTGTGGGCCTCGGGCGGCGACGTGCTGTCGGCCGACGGCAAGACCGCGACGCTAAAGAATCCAGCGCTCGAGGGCACGCTCGCCATGTATCGCCGAATGTGGGAAGCGGGTGAGATGCCCGCAAGCGCCAAGACGGACAGCGGCATGAATTTTATCAACGCGTTTGAGACCGGAAAAATAGGCATGGTTGGGTCCGGGGCGTTTTCAATCGGTGTCCTGAAGAAAAGCCACCCCGAGATAGACTTCGGACTCGCCTATCTGCCGGGTCAGAACAGTGGCTGGGCGAGCTTCGCGGGAGGGGACGTGATCGCCATTCCGGCCGGTTCGCAGCACAAAAAAGACGCGATGGAATTCATCAAGTGGTGTCTTGGCGAGCAGGTTCAGGTCGACCAGTTTGCAAAAAACGGCAGCATTCCGGTGCGTATCGACCTCGCGAGCAACGCGTATAGCAAGCTCGACGGCCGGTATCTGACCGCTGCGACGGCGATGAGCCAGGGCAAGACGCCGTATAGCGTCAAGTTCAACCAGTTGATCAACGATCCAAACGGACCCTGGGCCGCCATGATCCAGGAAGCCGTCTTCGGCAAGGGCGTGGATGTTGCCGTTTCGACTGCGCAAGACCGCTTCACCCAGATCCTGAACACACCATAGGATGCAACGACCATGGATGTCCTTGGCGATCCGGCAACAGGCGGTGCTGGCCTCGCACCGCAGATGCGTCCAAAAAAGCCACGTAAAGGGCTAGGCCGGCAGGGCGCAGGATATTGGTTTGTTCTGCCCTGCCTGGCTTTCACGGCCGTATTTTTTCTGCTGCCGCTTGCGATGACGATCGGCATGTCGTTCTATCAGTGGCCGCTGATGGGCGTGCCGTCGTTCAACGGGTTGAGAAATTACCTCGACCTGATGCACGACGAATCGTTCTGGGGCGCGCTCTGGTTTACGACCAAGTACACGTTGTTCGTGACGCCTGCGATCTTCGTCGTCGCTTTCGCGCTTGCGTTGCTCGTGAAGCGTGCAGTCCGCTTCGTAGGCGTCTTCAGGACGGCCTTCTTCCTGCCGGTCGTGATTGGGCTGACAACGGCGAGTCTGTTATGGGTCTGGCTGTTCAACGACCAGGTAGGCATCTTCAGCGCGATTCTGATGCAGCTGGGTATCGTCAGCGAGCCGGTTCAGTGGCTAGGCGATACCAACTCCGCGCTGGCGTCGTTGATCGTGATGGTGGTTTGGAAGGCATGCGGATTCACGATGGTGATCATGCTTGTAGGCATGCAGGCGATTCCATACGATCTGTATGAAGCGGCCCGCATCGACGGCGCGGGATGGTGGGCGCAGCAGCGCTTCATCACCGTGCCCATGATGCGGCGCACCTTCGCGCTTGCATTGATCATGTCGGTGATCGGCTCTTACCTGGCATTCGAGCAGTTTTACGTAATGACCAAGGGCGGGCCGATGAACACCACGATCACGGTGGTCCACTGGATCTATCGTGCGTCGTTCACCTACTTCAAGCTCGGCTACGGCGCGGCGATGTCCGTGGTGCTGCTGATCGTGCTGCTAATGCTAAGCGTGATCCAGATGATTCTTCTGCGAGACGACGATGAGTAACCGATTGCGTTCCGCCGATACCGGCTTCGCCC
>Ga0302226_10001813_pt1 | contig 15652 bp, 13 predicted proteins | sample II_Palsa_E3_3_FD_193524 | JGI IMG/M metagenome (GOLD analysis project Ga0302226, IMG submission 193524) | Peat permafrost microbial communities from Stordalen Mire near Abisko, Sweden - II_Palsa_E3_3 | ecosystem: Environmental > Terrestrial > Soil > Palsa > Peat permafrost | place: Sweden...
TTTACGGCGGCAGCGTCAAAGCGGCCAACGCCGCTGAATTGTTCGCGCAGGCGGACGTGGACGGAGGACTGATCGGCGGTGCCTCTCTGACCGCATCCGACTTCCTTGGAATCTGCGCCGCGGCGCACTAAAGCGCACAGGCTCAAAAGAAAATCATGTTCGTCATTTTCAGCGTGTTTTACATCCTGATCGCTGCGGCGATGATCGTGCTGATTCTGCTGCAGAATGGCGCCGGTGCCGATGCCGGCTCCGGTTTCGGCAGCGGTGCATCAGCGACGGTGTTCGGCGCGCGTGGTTCGGCAACGTTCCTGACCCGTGCCACCGGCGTCCTCGCGTCGCTGTTCTTCCTGCTCAGCCTCGGCATGGGCATCTACCTGCACGCCAACGGTCAGGCACATAGCAGCGCGAACGATCTTGGTGTGATGGCCGGCCTCGCCAACAAGCCAGCCATCCAGACCGCGAAGCCCGCCGCACCGGCAGCTTCAGAAGTGCCGACGGCCGTTCCTGCCGCCGCCAACAACGCAGTACCGCCGGCAGCACCGGTCAAGAAGAACTAAGCAACACGCAACAACGCAACAGGCAACAACGCAATAAGCAACACACCTGCCCAGGTGGCGGAACTGGTAGACGCACTACCTTGAGGTGGTAGCGACGTAAGTCGTAGGGGTTCGAGTCCCCTCTTGGGCACCAATAATAGTTTCAGGACCTCATAACCTGAAACGCACTGAAACCCGCATGACCGCGGGTTTTTTTGTGTCTGGAGGATTCTGGGCCTGGCCAGAGCCTGATCCAAGACAACGCTTCGAAAGCGCCAGTCGAAGGTCAGTTTCGATAGGTGGCGCTATCTGTTTGGAGGTTGATCGACGGCGGCGATTTAGCTACCGCCGTCCCCTTTGATCGTCGGCAGATCGTTGGCTGGGGGCTTTTTCGTTTACGCGTGCTCGGTCGCCATGGTTGCCATGGCCGCGCGGGTGAGAAAGCCAGAGCGAGACTCGCCAATAGCGCTCACGTGTGCATCGATGTTGTGCAGAATGCGTTCGGGAATCGTCACGTTGATACGGACGGCCTTGTCGTTGAGCTTTGACAAATCAACAGACACGAGAACCCAAAGCCGATCCTTGAACTCTTTGCGCTTGCGAAGATCTTCGATCTTTGACGCGGCCGGCGGCGCCACGGGCTCGTCCTCGTGAAACCAAAGCAGCATCGCTTCTTCGGAGTTGCTGATTGCCTCGTCGAGTGTGTCGCCGGCAGAGAAGCAGCCCGGAAGATCGGGCACGACGACGCCGTAGGCGGTTTTTTCGTCGCCGATTTCAATAGCGATGGGGTAACGCATAATCATTCTCCATCATTCTGTATTTCATTCCGTGGTACTGGCGCCGCCTCTAGAGGCCGGCTTGTTTCAGGATCGCGCTAACCAATCCTTTGCCTAGGTCTTTCTTTGGGTGCGGAACAATCACGGTAACGTTTGCGGCGTTTCGCATCTTGTGATGGCTGCCACGCGTGCTAATGACAGCGAAGCCGTTTTCCTTGAGTAGCCGAATAAGGTCTGCGCTGTTCATAGTGTGTACTATACACACAAAAGATGGTGATGTGTATAGTACACACTCAGGCGCCATCAGCCTGTCAACGTCTAAGCGGAGGCGGCGCTTTTTATGGCTGAAAACCGCTGCGATTCCGTTCCCCAACCAGGCAGGCCATCGCCCGCCTGGTGGCGCGTGGTCGTATTTCTGCGCTCGCTGTCGGTGGTCGAAAGCTCGTGCGCCGTAGCGAAATCATCGCATTTGAAGCCACGCCGGCGGGACGGAAACCCAAGCGATGAGCCTGGACGAAGTGAAAGAACTGCAAGCAAGGCCGAGCTTGGCGCAACGTTGTCCAAACGATATTGGGAGGACGCTGGACAGTCAAAGTGGTCAGAGACATTTTCTGACGAGTGGTGAAGGCTCGAGCTGATGGTCGCGGAGGCTTTGAGTGTCGAAGATGTAGTGATCGATATGATGGCAGGAGGCCGTCATGCCACGTCATCTGCGCCTAGACTTGGCTGGCGAACCGCAACATGTGGTCCAGCGCGGCAATAACCGGCAGCCATGCTTCCTGCGTGAGGAGGACTATCGTTGCTACCTCACGCAACTTGGCGAGACAGCACGCTCCCATGGTTGTCGGATTACCGCATCATCACTGGCATCAGCTTCGCCTTGCAGATCTGTTACATCAAGCAAGTTCTGACCCACGCTGAATATGACAAAGGGAAATGGAAATGAACGCCCAATTTGCCATCGCTCCCATTGTTGACGCTTGGGACAATTTCCACGCCACCTCGGGCATCGGACACATCGCCGATGAACGAGGCTATGAGGCATCCACTCAACTAGCCGATGAGTTGCTGGATGAAGGTGCAATGGAAGAGGGCCATCCTCGGCACTCGCTGTTCATGATGCTCAGCGATCTCATCTACGCCTTCGATCAGCGCCACTATCCAATACCCAACGTGCAGGGCGTTCAGGTGCTGCGCTTTCTGATGGATCAACACAACCTGAAGCAGACGCAGATCCCTGAAATTGGCAGCCAGAGCGTAGTGTCTGAAATCCTGGCTGGCAAACGAAGCCTGACGGTAGACCACATCCGTAATCTATCAGAGCGTTTTGGGATCAGTCCGAACTCATTCTTCTAACAACTAGAAGCTCAAAGAAAAGCCGCCAGAGTGCGGGGCTTTTCTTTGCAGGGCTGTGTCAAATTGGCTCACAAGTTACTGAGCCTCCGTAGCGAGGGCTTTGTGGGCGCGTACCCATGGCCGTCCCCTTTGAGTCGTCCCCTTTGAGTTCAGCCCGCTAACGCTTCGACGGCCAATAACTCTCGTGCAAGGCATCGTCCAGTTGGTCGGCCAGACGATCGAAGCAGTGGGCCACCGTATCCCTCAGGGTTTGGTGCCAAAGAATGTTGCGCTGAAGATCGTGCTCAATACCGATTCAGCGGAGGCATCCGGCAGTTCGTTCGGCATGGTGATATTGAAGTAGAGCACGCCGTCGATCAGCCCCATGGTCGCGAGCGCGAGATCCTTGGCGGCGGCAGGTACGGGCAGGTTCATGCGCTTGCAGAATTGCGCGATGAAATAGGCAATCACGTCGCGCTTTTCCAGGCACAGCGCATTCAGGCGTTGGCGGAATTTTGCATCGCGCACCGCATGCAGGCGCGCTTCGGCCCAGACGATATAGCTGGTGTGGTCCCGATAGCACTGGCCATAGAACAGCGCCAGCTGTTTTTGCAGATCTTCGCTGGGAAGTTCTGCGTCCAGTAGCCGCTGCAGATCTTCCTGGATGCTCATGTGATCGCGCTTGAGCAACTCAATGAAGAGGTCGGTCTTGCTCTTGAAGTTCGAGTAGAACGCGCCACGGGTGTAGCCGGCCTGGGCGGCAATGTCTTCGACGCTGCTCGCGGCCAGCCCTTTTTTGGCAATCGCAACCGCCGCGGCGTCAAGCAGGCGCAGGCGGGTCTGTTCGCGGCTTTCTTCCCGGGTCAATCGTTTACGCGGCATGCCTCATGGTACCACGCCGTTTGGCACATGCATTCCAATGCTCACTTGAACTCAAATACATTACTGTATTAGAGTTCATCGAAGTATTTGGTGGCCGCGTCGGTTAGCTCCGTCGTGATCACCAGCCCCCATTCCCAGGAGCGGCCTGTGCAACAGCAAGAATTTCCCACACCACGCGGTCCAAAACGCAGGCCTGTCTGGTTGCCCAGCGCCGTAGCCATCTCGCTGATACTGCTGTCGGCCTGCGCCAAGAAAGCACCTGACGCGGATCAGGCCGTGCCCGTGATCGCCCAGTCGGTAGCGGCCGTCGATGGCGCGTCGTCGGCCCGGTTCCCTGGCGAGATCCACGCGCGCTACGAAATGCCCCTGTCGTTCCGGGTGGGTGGCCAATTGACCGCGCGTTACGTCAATCCGGGCGATCTGGTGAAGAAAGGGCAGGCGCTGGCGCAGCTCGATCCCACCGATGCCGGCAACCAGTTGGCGGCCGCCAAGGCGGCGCTGGAAGCGGCTGAGCATCGCCTGCTGTTTGCGACCCAGCAGCGTGACCGCGACGAAGCGCAGTCGAAGCAGAACCTGATCAGCCAATTGCAGTTGGAACAGACGCAGGATGCTTACGCGTCAGCGCTGGCGGCGCGCGATCAGGCGAGACAGCAGTTCGAGCTGGCGCAGAGCCAGTCGCGCTACACCACCCTGAGCGCCGATCACGATGGCGCCATCACCAGTCGGCAGGCGGATGTCGGCCAGGTGTTGGCCGCCGGGCAGGCCGTGTTCGGTTTTGCATGGTCGGGCGAGCGTGAGGTGTATCTCGATGTGCCGGAAAGCCGGATCGACGGCATCATCATCGGGCAGGTGGCCAAGATAACGTTACCGGCGTTGCCTGGCCGTGTCTTCGACGCGCGGGTGCGCGAGATGGCGCCCGCGGCGGATCCCCAGTCGCGCACCTATCTGGTGAAGCTGACCATCGATCAACCCGCAAACGTGCTGCAGCTCGGCATGACCGCGGATGTCGCCTTGCAAAGCGGCAAGCCGACAGGTGCTGTCGTGAGCATTCCCGCCACCGCCTTGTTTCATCAGGGTGAGCATCCCGCCGTGTGGGTGGTTCGACCTGCCGATGCCACGCTTGAATTGCGTCCCGTCACCGTCACCCGCTACGGCGAACGCGACGTGCTGATCGCCAGTGGCTTGCAGGCGGGCGAACGCGTGGTGATGCAGGGCGTGCATACCGTGTCGGTCGGCGAAAAGGTCGCGCCGATCGCACCGCCGCATCCCGAGGATGCGCCGCAATGAGCAACGAAGGACGTTTCAATCTATCGGCGTGGAGTTTGCGTCATCAGGCCCTGGTGTTTTTCCTGATGGGGATGATCGCGCTGTTCGGTCTGCTGTCGTACAAGCGTCTCTCGCAATCGGAGGATCCGCCGTTCACCTTCAAAGTGATGGTGATCCAGACTTTTTGGCCAGGCGCCACTGCGCAACAGGTGCAGGAACAGGTGACCGATCGCATTTCGCGCAAGTTGCAGGAAACACCGGCGATCGACTTTCTGCGCAGTTATTCCCGTCCCGGTGAGTCGCTGATCTTTTTCAACATCAAGGATTCCGCACCTTCCTCCATCGTGCCGGACACCTGGTATCAGGTGCGCAAGAAGGTCGCCGATATCAGCGCGCAGCTGCCGCAGGGCGTGCAAGGGCCGTTCTTCAATGACGAATTCGGCGACGTCTATACCAATATCTACGCGCTGGAAGGCGACGGCTATACGCCGGCGCAACTGCACGACTACGCCGATCAATTGCGCGCCGAACTCTTGCATGTGCCCGGCGTTGCGAAGGTCGATTACTTCGGCGACCAGAACCAGCACATCTATATCGATGTCCCGAATGTGCAGCTCGCCAAGTTGGGCATCAGCCCACAGCAGATGGGTCAGGCGATCAATGAGCAGAACGCGGTAGCTTCTACCGGCGTCCTGACGACGGCTGACGATCGCGTGTTCGTGCGACCGAGCGGGCAGTTCGACGATATGAGTGCGCTGGCCGATACCTTGCTGCATATCAACGGCAAGAGTTTCCGGCTCGGCGATATTGCCACCATCCGACGCGGCTACGACGATCCGCCGGGCCAGCTGATGCGTTTCATGGGCAAGCCAGTGCTGGGCATCGGCGTCACCATGCAACCTGGTGGTGATGTGGTGCAGCTTGGCAAAGCACTGGATCAGGCGAGCGGCACCTTGCAGAAGCGCTTGCCGGCCGGGCTGAAACTGTCGGAAGTGACCAGCATGCCGCATGCCGTGTCGCACTCGGTCGACGACTTCCTTGAATCCGTGTCCGAGGCCGTGGCGATTGTGTTGCTGGTGAGCCTGCTGAGCCTGGGCTTTCGAACCGGCATGGTCGTGGTGATCTCGATCCCGTTTGTATTGGCTGCCACGGCGCTGTGCATGGACATGCTCGGCATCGGCTTGCACAAGGTATCGCTCGGCACACTGGTGCTGGCGCTGGGTCTGCTGGTGGATGACGCGATCATCGCGGTCGAGATGATGTCGGTGAAGTTGGAGCAGGGCTGGGGCAGGGTGCGTGCCGCTGCCTTCGCCTATACCAGTACGGCGTTTCCAATGCTGACCGGTACCCTGGTTACGGTCGCCGGCTTCCTGCCGATCGCCCTGGCCAAGTCGGGCACCGGCGAATACACGCGCTCGATCTTCGAGGTCTCGGCGATTGCGCTACTGGTGTCCTGGCTCGCTGCGGTGATTTTGATTCCGCTGCTGGGCTATCACCTGCTGCCCGAACATCATGAGCGGGCCAAACCTGGACAGGAGTGGTGGGCGCGTTTGCTGCCACAGCGATGGCGCGACGAGCGCACCGCGAAGGCCATCCAGCCGGTGCACAACGGCAACGAAATCGAAATCTACAACACCGCGTTCTATCGACGTTTTCGCGGCTGGCTGGACTTCTGTCTGCGCAATCGCTGGCTCGTGCTGGGATCGACGGTCGCATTGTTCATCGTGGCGCTCGCGGGTTTCGGGATCGTGCCCAAGCAGTTTTTCCCGAGTTCAGATCGTCCGGAATTGCTGGTCGACCTGCGCTTGCCGGAAGGCGCCTCGTTTGCCGCGACGCTGCGTGAAACCAAGCGCTTTGAAGCGGCGATCCAGGGGCGCAAGGAAATCGCCAGCTACGTCAGCTTTGTCGGTAGTGGCGCACCACGGTTCTATCTGCCGCTGGATCAGCAACTCGCGCAGCCCAATTTCACGCAGTTCGTGATCACTGCCAAGGACGTCAAGCAGCGCGAGCAGCTCGCGACGTATCTGGATGGCGAATTGAAGCGCGATTTCAGCGAGGTGCGCAGTCGCGTCAGCCGGCTGGAAAACGGACCGCCCGTGGGCTTTCCGGTGCAGTTTCGCGTCGACGGCGATGACATCGCCACGGTACGCGGCATCGCTGAGCAAGTAGCTGCGGTGATGCGCACTGATCGCGACACCACCAATGTGCAGTTCGATTGGGATGAGCCGGCCGAGCGTTCGGTGCGTTTCGAGGTCGACCAGATCAAGGCGCGCCAGCTGGGCATCAGCTCGCAGGATGTAGCCAATTTCCTGGCGATGACGTTGTCGGGTACCACGGTGACGCAGTTCCGCGAGCGCGACAAGCTGATCGCGGTTGATCTGCGCAGTACGAACGGCGATCGCATCCATCCGGATCAGATCGAGCGGTTGGCCATACCCTCATCGAACGGCACGGCGATTCCGTTGGCGCAGCTCGGGCATGTCAGCTATGGCCTTGAGTACGGTGTGATCTGGGAACGCGATCGACAGCCCTCGATCACCGTGCAATCGGACACACGCGGCGCGGCGCAGGGTCTCGATGTGACGAATGTGATCGACAAGAAACTTGCCGATATCCGCAGCCATCTGCCGGTGGGTTATCGCATCGAGGTGGGTGGGTCGGTCGAGCAGAACGAGAAAGCGCAGAGTTCGATCAATGCGCAGATGCCGTTGATGGTGATTGCCGTGCTGACCTTGCTGATGATTCAGCTGCAAAGCATCGGGCGAACCTTCATGGTGGTGCTCACGGCTCCATTGGGGCTGATCGGCGTGATCGCCGCGCTGCTGTTGTTCCATCAGCCATTCGGCTTCGTCGCCCTGCTGGGTACGATCGCGATGTTTGGCATCATCATGCGCAACTCGGTGATCCTGGTAGATCAGATCGAGCAGGATATCCACGCCGGGCATCCGCGCTGGGAGGCCATCATCGGCGCCACGGTTCGCCGTTTCCGCCCGATCACGCTGACCGCGGCGGCGGCTGTGTTGGCCTTGATACCGCTGTTACGCAGCAACTTCTTTGGACCGATGGCGACCGCGCTGATGGGTGGCATCACGGTCGCGACGGTGCTTACGCTGTTCTATCTGCCGGCACTTTATGCCGCGTGGTTCCGCGTGCGCGCCGATGAACCGGCGCCGAAACCGGAGGCTGCAGCATGAAATCGACAATGATGATTCGATCGATTCGCGTGACGGCCCTGATGGCAGCCATGATCTTGGCGGGTTGTGCCTTTGCCCCACCAGTCAGACCGCCCGCGCCGCCGACACCCGCAAACTATGCGGTGCAGCCGACGCCTGCGGACAGTGCCAAGGTCGAAGGCGTTGCCCAGCATTTCAGTTTGGGCGCGCGTGCGGTACCCGCATGGTGGCGCTTGTACGGCAGCGACACGCTCGATGCCTGGGTCGATGAAGGTCTGCGCAACAATCCGTCGCTAACGGCAACCCGGCACACGCTGGAAGCCGCTCACCAACTGTTGCGGGCGCAAGTCGGCGCAAACATGTGGCCGACGCTGGATGCGCAAGGACAGAGTAGTCGACAACGTGCCTTGGGCTTCCCCGATATAGGTCCGCCGACCAATCTCTACGACATCTATGCGGGGCAACTCGCCCTCAGCTACAACTTCGACCTGTTCGGTGCGACACGTCATGGCATCGAACAGACGGCAGCGCAGGTCGACCAGCAGTCCTACGAGTTTGATGCGGCCCAACGTGCCCTGGCGGCGAATATTGTGATCGCGGCAATCAATGCGGCATCGCTGGCGGAGCAGCTGAGTACCAGCGAGCGACTGTCCACGCTGGCGCATGAACAGGCCACACTGACCGAGCGCTCGTATCGACTGGGTGCAGCATCGCAGGATGATCTGCTGGCGATACAGCAGCAGGCTGCGAGCATCGATACGTCGATTCCGCCCTTGCGCAGCCAGGCCTTGCGCGCACGCCATGCATTGGCCGTCTTGATGGGACGTAATCCGGATCAGGCACCGTCGAATCTGACGCTGGCGGAGCTGCACATGCCGGTGGATGTTCCAGTCAGTGTGCCCTCCGATCTGCTGCAGCAGCGGCCGGATGTGCTCGCCGCAGAAGCGTCGGTACACGCGGCTTCCGCACAGGTGGGTGTCGCTACGGCCAATCTGTTTCCACATATTTCACTGTCCGCGGCCGTGGGTTCTGCGGCATTCAAGCCGACCAACTTGTTCACGGCAGCGGGCTCGATCTGGAGCGCGGGCCTTTCGATTACTCAGCCGATTTTTCATGGTGGCGCCCTGATGGCTCAGCGCAGGGCAGCGATTGCGGATTACAACGCGGCCTTGGCGCAATACGAGCAGGCAGTACTCAATGCTTTCCAAAACGTTGCCGATACGCTGACCGCATTGAATCAGGATGCATTGACCCTGCAGGCGGCGATCAACGAGGCGGCGGCGGCATCGCACTCGTTCACCGACACCGACGCGCGTTATCGCCTGGGCGCGATTTCCTACCCGGAAGCCGTGCTCAGCGAGCAGCATTTGCAGAGCGCGAAGCTGAGCGAGATTCAGGCTCGGGCTGCTCGCATGAGTGATACAGCTGCCTTGTTCCAGGCGATGGGAACGCCCCCTCCGACCCCGAAGTAGTTTGGGCTGACGCCAGGCGTGATCCGGAGGAACTTCAGCGCGACCGTTGCGTTTTCGCCGGATCGCGCAAGGTTATGGCGAAAATGTCGATACCGATTTCGATGTGGTAGTCGCCTGTCTTCGAGGGCTACGCTTCGGACACTATCGAATAACAGGCATCCGCGACTAGCCGGGTTCTTTCTGACCACGCTAACCGAATGGACTATGGTCGAGCCGCCGGTCTACGTGTACCTCCCTATGGGTCGAGCTACGCGTATTGCGGCTCACACCTCCGTCGATTTCATTGCTGGCGAGCTTGAGAAGGAATCGCAGCATTTCTTCTCAAGGTGATTGGATCATTCGGGTTCACCTGCCGTGATTCGCACCATTCCGCGTTCCTCGTCCGCCGCCGCGGCACGTTGCGCTGCACCTGCGGCGGCGGCCATGGCTTCAGCGGATGAAACGACGAGAAGCGCGGCCTCAAATAGCCGCCAGGAATTACGTCAGTACTAAATCTTGGATGTGAACAGTTAGACGTTTCCCCTACATAAAACATCGAGTCGACGACGCTCATTGAGGGCTGTCGAACTCTTCGCCGCCGATGACCGGTAGCGGCGTGAGCTTGATCGCAGGCAAAGCGTGGTTGGCCGAGAGTTTTCTCATCAGTGGAAGCATGGCCAGCGCAATCGCAACGCAGGCAATGCCCACGAAGCCCAGTTTGTTGAACAGGCTTATGAAGATCGCCAGTGACTGCACGGGATCAGTGATGTCATGAGGGATGTGGGCGAGGTTTGCCACCATGCTGCCCAAATATTGCGACAAACCTACCGCTACGAAATAAGCACCCATCATGAATCCGCCCATGCGGGCCGGTACATAGCGCGCAATCATGGCCAGGCCCAGACTGCTTACCAGCATTTCGCCTAGCGAATACCAGCCATAGCCCCACACCATTGTCCACGATGACACTTGGCCATTGACGGCCGAATGCCCACCAAGGCCGTACATGAAGAATCCGATCGCCACGGCAGCGAAACCCAGCGCGAACTTGAAGGCAATCGGCGGGTCCCTGCCAACCCGGCCCAAAGCATTGTAGATCAGTACCAACATCGGGCTAAGGATCACAATCCAGGCGGCGTTGAGGTTCTGGTATTGCTCGGGAATCCAATTGAACAAGTGCACGCCGAACACGTCGAACGAGAGGTTCACGTTGTGCTGGGCGAACAGGTTCAGCGAGGTCGCCATCTGCGCGTAGAAGATGAAAAAGAAGATGGTCTGTATCGTCAGCACGAGCGCTGCGATCAGGCCGGCGCGCTCGCTTTGTTCGCTGGTACGGATAAGGTGTGCAAATACGCCAAGGATCACGACGGCCGCCATATATACGCATATTCTGGCTACGGTCTGACTTTGCAGAATAAAGGCAACCACGAACACCAGCACGATAGCCCCCGCGAGAACGGGCAGCATACGGCGCATGCTTACCGGCTGATCATCTGCGGGCGAGCCGATATGCGCCAGCGCACGCCGCATGAAAAGGTAGTTACCCAGGGCCAGCATCAGGCCAATGGAGCACACGCCAAAGGCGGCATGCCAGCCAACATCGTCGCCGTAACGCGCGCTGACCACATTGCGAATCCAGGGCGTCAGTGTCATTGAAAAAAACGACCCGATGTTCACGGACATGTAATAGATGGTGAAAGCACTGTCGATGCCGGTTTCATCGCCTTCGTAGATCTTTCGGACCAGGTTGCCCGCGTTGGGCTTGAAGAAGCCGTTGCCCACCACGATGACGCCGAGGGCCAGGTAAACCATGTAGGGATTGTTCGAGGGAATCCACAACATCGCATAGCCCAGTGCCAGCACGGTGGCGCCGAGCAGCATGGTACGGCGAGTGCCTAGCAGCTTGTCGCCAACCCAACCGCCTATCGCGGGGGTCGCATAAATCAGTGCGGCCGCCGCGCCCCAGACCAGATTAGCCTTGGTATCGACGAAGCCGAGTTTCCTCATCAGAAACGTGACCATCAGCACTTGCATGCCGTAGAAGCCGAAGCGCTCCCACATTTCAATCAGAAAAACGGCACTGAAGGAAAAGAGTTTCGAAGCAGGCGGACTTTGGAGAGTGATGTGATTCCCCTGCGGGATGGTAGATACGGCTGAGTTTAGGCTGTCTCGGCATTCTTGAGTACACGAGGTCGAGAGAAATCCATGAAGCGATTTTCTGCAGGAGTGAAAACTTCCACGACGGTTCGTCGGAACGCAACAGAAGATGCTCCGATCCTCGATACGAATCGATCAAGGGCGTACACAGGTCGGTCTCAGCAGCGGCGCGCCGGTGGCGCCATCCTTTTTGGGAATGTGCTGGTTAGCGAAGTAGAGCTCGGAGGTCTCAGAAATTTGGACAAGGCCAGGGCCTCGATGCCTATCATGCTCAGGTTGTTTCAAGCCATGGCCGGGGTGCCTCGGGGAGCTGCTCGAGAAATTGTGGCCGCCCAGTCCAGGCCCCGCTTCACCAGCGTGACGCAAATCCAAAGTGTTCAGCCACAATGAGTGGCCCGGCAGAAAAAATGCTTGAATCACAAATGGCCCATCCAGGAAATTCCGAAATACGTGGAATTTTCCCTAATACGTGGAAGATGCGATGAACACACTACGCGCTGCAGAGGGTGCCCCGAGAATGTTGGCGGTACTTGGCATTGAAGAAATGGAAGAGCGCGCTTATTGCGCTCTTCTGTCCCAGCGGTTGGCGACTACGGAAGATATTGCAACTATGCTTTCGCTATCGTCGCGCAAGGCACAGCGGTTACTCGACAGCATCGAGTCAAAAGGTTTGGCTTCTCACTCGCCGGAGCGGCCACCACGCTACATTGCTGCCTCGCCGGAGCTCGCCATCGAAGCGTTGGCGAGTCAACGTCAGGCTGATATTGAACGCGCGCGTTCGGCGATACCGGTGCTGAAGAAACACATCTCAAACTCACCGGACGCTGAAAAAGGTGAGCAGCTCGTTGAGCTAATCACCAGCCGCGCCGCTCTGGGTCAGATTGTGGTGCAGATGCTGCAAACCGTGCAGAGCGAAATTGTCGGCTTCCAACGCGCGCCTACGTTGCAAATTCAGGGGTTTCCCTATGAGATGCCGCCGGATCTACGTATACGGACCATCTCCGATGCGGGGTATCTTGCGTTGCCGGGTGCGTTGAATTCATTGCGGCTTGACATAGAAAAAGGCGAAGAGGCGCGCGTTTCGCCAACGTTGCCCATCAAGATGATGATTGTCGACCGACGTATTGGTATCGTTCCGCTCAACGTCGAAGATCAGGGCGGGCCGGTCATGCTGGTTCGGTCCTCCTCGTTGCTCGACTCGCTTTATGCGCTTTTCGAGCTCACCTGGGAGCGATCGACACCCATCGTATTTACCAGCACTGGGAAACTTGAGACCGGAAAGCCGGACTCCCGGTTGTCCGACGCGGCGGGGCAGGTGATCCCCTTGTTGGCCGCCGGGCTGAATGACAAGGCGATTGCTTATGAGGCGGGAATGTCTACGACTACGCTCAATCGGCGTATCGCTGAACTCATGAAATGTTTTGGCACCCGCACGCGGTTTCAGTTGGGCTGGCGTGCTGCCCTTGACGCGTTTCCGGAACGGTCAGGTGCAAACGTAGGTGGAAAAAAAGCCCCCCGCGTCCGCTGATGCGGCTGCCAGCGAGCCGAGCGAGCCGAGGGAGCTCACTCCCGTACTCGAATCGCAAACAGAATGATTGGCGTATTTCTACCAAGGTAGAGATCAACCAGCTTTTTCTATTGATACGCCAGTTGGCCGAGCCGATACTCGGTCAATAAGTAGGAACGGCGACAAGTGGGTGTCGCTTGCATGACGACCGCATGACGTGGTCACGGTTATGGCGATGTGCTTCAACGTTTTTGCACAGTGTGAAAGCGATCGTCATAGATAAATCACGTTGCTGTGATTGACATGTTTTTTATGCCAAGCGCAGCTTTTCATTGCTACATGAGATGTACGTCTGGCCGACTCCGCCCGTGCCCGGACGCTCGATTGCAAGGCCCGTTTCCGCTGAACAGCGTCAGTGTTCTGTTTGACCTGGCAGCGGTTACTCCCCACAGCGATCTTGGCAATTTCGCGACTCATCGCTGTTCCAGAGGGTTTATTGCAGTCGGTGGCACCAGGCAACTCCGTCGTTAGCGGTCGATGACCGCGGGCGACACCGCTCGACCGTCCCACTCCTACCGATATTGAACCCGACGCCTTTAGGCGACGGGGCGTAGCCGTGCGTGATCGCTGCGGCGCGGGGCACTGTTGCCTGCCTCCAGCGATCGAGCCAAACCATCCCCGCCTTTGGGCATCACTCACCCTGTGTGGATCACCAATGAAACCAACGACGCTTCGTAACTCTCCCGTGCCTGCGCTGGCCATGACCATTTCGCTTGCGCTCGCTGCCGCTGCCGTCATGTCTGCGCGGGCCAGCGATGTCCCTGCCAGTTTGGGCGCCGCAGTGGCGAGTACCACTGCGCTGCATCCAGGCGACGTCTTTACCGGCGTGCTGCCGCACACACAGCCGATGCACATTGTGGTCGCGCTCAAGTTGCAGAACAGCGATCAGCTCAACAGCCTGGTCGCCGCGCACCAGACGCTGACACCGGCCCAATTCTCGGCGAACTATGCGCCGACCACAGCGCAGGCCCAGGCGGTTGCAACATATCTGCGGCAGACGGGTTTCACCAACGTGGTGATCTCGCCCAATCACCTGTTGGTGTCGGCGGACGGCACGGCCGATAGCTCACAGGCCGCGTTCCAGACCTCGTTCGCGCGAGTGCTGACCCACGACGGTCGGGTCGCCTTTGCGAACAACAGCGATGCGCACATGCCGACATCGCTGCAGGGCAGCGTGCTGTCCGTCATAGGCTTGCAGTCGGCATACCAGGCACAGACTTTTGCGCAGCGTGCCCTAGTGAATGCCGGCGGGGGCGCCGCGTCGATCGCCGCTCACGACCCAGTGCAGTTCTCCTCGATCTACGGCGGTACCGGCGTGCAGACTGCGGCGGGCGTCTCCGTCGGCATCGTCACCGAGGGCGATATGACGCAGTCGATCGCTGATCTCAATTCATTCACCAGCAGCAACAGCTTGGCGACGGTCACCACTCAGGTGATCTACACAGCGCCGGACAGCGGTGACACCAGCGGTGACGACGAATGGAGTATCGATACGCAGGACATCGTCGGCTCGGCCGGTGGGCAAGTGGGGCAGCTCATTTTGTACGTGACGCCAGCCCTGACTAACACGGGCCTGCTTACCGCCTTCAATGCTGCGATTACCGACAACGTCGCGAAGATCATCAATGTCTCGATCGGCGAGTGCGAGACGGATGCTCAGCTGGACGGCACGGCGGCTGCAGCGGATCAGATGTTCCAGGCAGCGGTGGCGCAGGGCCAGACGTTCTCGATCGCGAGCGGCGATAAAGGCGCCAACCTATGCGGCACCGGCATTCCCACGCCGAGTTGGCCCGCCTCTTCGCCGTATGTAGTTGCGGTCGGTGGCACCACGCTGGATGCGTCGACGACCACGTGGAGCAGTGAAACGGTCTGGGTCGATGGTGGTGGCGCGCCGAGCGGCTTCGAGCCGAAGCCAGTGTGGCAGAACGCTCTCGTATCAGGCGCCAAGCGCGGTGTGCCTGATATCGCTATGGATGCCGATCCGAATTCCGGTGCGCTTGTCTACGTCAATGGCCAAATCCAGCAGTACGGCGGTACGAGCCTGGCATCCCCGATCTTTGTCGGTCAGTGGGCGCGCATGATCGCCATCAAAGGCACCGCTATCGGCTTCGCTGCACCGCAGCTGTATCAGTTGCCGGCGACGGTCTTCCACGACATCACCGTGGGCAACAACGGCGGTGAAACGGCGAAGGTCGGCTACGACTTCGCGACCGGTCGCGGCAGCGTGATCCTTAGCACGTTGGTGAGCCAGCTCGGTGCTCCCAGCCCGTTGGTCGTCAGTTTCAGCGAGACCAGCAGCGGTTTGATCGCCACATTTACCGACCACTCCACCGATAGCGCCGGCACTCTCACTTCGCATACGTGGAATTTCGGCGATGGTGGCGCGTCAACGCTCGCCAACCCTAGCCATTTCTTTCCCAAGGCGGGTGTCTACAGCGTCTCCGAGACGGTAAGCGATACCGCTGGGTATGAGGTCGCCCAGACCACGTCAGTGACAGTCAAGTAGACA
>Ga0302226_10001815_pt1 | contig 15641 bp, 11 predicted proteins | sample II_Palsa_E3_3_FD_193524 | JGI IMG/M metagenome (GOLD analysis project Ga0302226, IMG submission 193524) | Peat permafrost microbial communities from Stordalen Mire near Abisko, Sweden - II_Palsa_E3_3 | ecosystem: Environmental > Terrestrial > Soil > Palsa > Peat permafrost | place: Sweden...
GACGATGCCGCTTCGGGCGCACTTGCACTTGCACTCGCCGCCGCCTGCGCCTCGCTAGCAGCCGCGGGTGCAGACGCAGGCGGTGCAGCGAACGTCTTCTCGACGCTCAGCACACCGTCTTTGTCCCGCGCCAGATTCACGGTGGGCGTGTCGAGACGAATATCGTCGAAGTGATAGACACTCTTCATCGGCTCAAGCGTCGCCGCCGCGACATGCAGCGCGTGCGCGGCAAAAAACGGCTGCTTGTTTTCATCGAGGACGTCGATATCGTTCAGGTCGACGGTACCGGTCACGCGTAACGAAGGCGCGTCATCGGACACAATGAAATTGAGCTTGAGATCGGTCGAGAGCTTGCCCGCCTGCACCGTCACCGGCAACTTCTGCGGCGAATACGAGAGCAGCTTCGGCACGTCCAGCCCGTCGAACCGCAGCGACACCTCCGATTCCCGCGACGCGGCAAACGGCTTGGTCTTGCCATCGATCGCAAGCGGGCTGCCGTCGATGCGCGCACGCAGCAGCGGCTCGACAAAGATGTCGGTTTTCGACGGCAGCGTGGCGATAAACGGGATGCCGAGCTTCCACTGATCGATCACGTGCTTCACGCCGAGCAGGCGGTCGTCGAAGGTGATCTGGCCGTTTTCGAGCCGGATGTTCGACACGGAGAACAGTGTCGGCTTGCTATCCGGCTTGGACGGCTGCTTGGCGAACTTCTCGATCAGATCCGTGAAGTTGAAGCGCTGAGCGTCGTAACGAACGATGGTGAAACGCGGTGAATCGAGCTGCACTTCATCGACAATCGGCGCTACGCGAAATAGCGAGCTCCACGACGGCTTCACGATCAACCGCGAGATATCGACGAAATCGCCCTGGCCGCCACGCTCGCCGATATGAATGCGGTCCGCTTCGAGCCGGAGCGTGTACGGATTGAGCGCGATCCGGCCGATGGTCGAGGGCCGGTCGAGCTGCTTGCTGAGTTGTTGCTCGGCGATATGGCGAATCAGCGGCGGCGCCGCGAAAAAGCCGAACAGACCGAACAACACCAGGAAGATCAGCAGGCCGATCACGATACGGCGTGTGCGACGTGCCTGCGCGACACCGCGCACGGCCTGCAGGGAAGATGTCAGGGATGCTTTATTGAGGCTTGCCATGCTCGGTCATGGGTGATGCGGCGGCAAGCCCGCCGCGATAACTAGAGTCCTGCCTCGGGCAAGTATATGTCGTGAGACGTATGCGGGATAGAAATGTAAGCCGAAAGCAAACAAACACCCGATGCGCATGAGCGCGCGCGAGCACAAAGTTTAGTCACGCGTTTGTGACGATTTCTGCAACACTGCGAGCCTGCGTTGCAGGTTCGGAAACTATCGACTTGTCGGTTGCCGGACACCGCTGCTGTGGCGGCATCAAAGGTGTGCATCGCAATCACGCGATGCACACTCCGTCATCATTGACGTATGACGGCTGGCGGTTGCCAGGTGCCATCCGTCGCTTGCGGTTTAGGTGCATAGAGTCGCAGGACGAGTTGCAGGTCGGTGCGCGGCGCCGGCAGCCAGTTGGCCGCCCGCACGTGTGCCGACGACACCACCACGTCAAGCGAGCCGTCCCGGTTGCGGCGCGCGCCGTTGCGATCGCCGACGGCAAGCCGTGCCGGCGCGCTCTCACCGAGCGCGCCTTCCTTCGTGTAGGCAGTGATCGACCAGAAGCCTCGCACCGGCGGCAACTGGTTCGGCGCGAAATGGATCACATAACGGTTTGCGCCGTTCAGCGCGTGGCCGTCGCTATCCAGCGTGACCGTGGCGCGCACTTCGTCGTCTTTCGTGCCGATGCCCGGTTGCTCGTATGCTGCGTAAGCACGCAACGCGTAATCCGGACCGTAGTTGCCGACGCCGTCACCGAACCAGCTCCAGCCGTTCACGCTCAGCAGATTCGGCGGAGGCGTCACCACACGCTCGCGGCCATCGGCCATCCCCTCGGTGATAACGTCCTTGGCGTCTGGCAGTTTGACTGGCTCACCAGGCTTCACGCCCAGGTCGGCGAGGATCTTCAACGCGTGCGGATCGTCAGGGACGGACGGGTTGTCCTGCAACCCCTGCGCGAGCCGGTTGAAAAAGCCGCCGGCGTCGAGCGCGGCGATCTGCGCCGCCGGCGAGCCGGATGCCGCCAACGCCGCAGCCGCCGCTGCGTTGCCGCCCGGCGCGATCGACGCCGAACGCTTATCGCTCGTGTACTCGCTCAATGGTACGAGGCGCATGCCGCGCTGCAGTTTGCGTACCGCCGTGACGTCACGACCGGCGCTCGACTGGATCCGCACGGTCACCCACGCGTTGCGGGTCGGCACGTCAACGCGTTTGACGTTCGCCGGCAAATCGCCCTGCCAGCCGGGACCGGCAAAGGCGATCGCCTGCTCCCTGATCCCGCTGGATCGCGGCCCGATCTGGGCGCTGGTCGACCAGACCACATTGGTCCACATATCGAGCGCGCGGGCATCGACATAACGACCGTGCGAGTCGGGCAACGTCAGGATCACCGGTTCCGCGGCCAGGTCGAGCCAACCGCTCGAATCAAACGTGTCGATACCTGGCGTAGGCGGATTGGATGAGCCGACCGGCGGCAACGCCTGCGCGTGGCGCAGCGCGTTGAGGGGCGCCTGACCCGGATCGGTGCCGACTGCGGCATCGCGCGCCACTTCCATCAGCACGAGCGGGTAGCCGAACACGTAGGAGTCGGCCACCTCGTCCTTGATCCAGCCGGTGGGCTTGGGTGCGTCGATATGTGTCGAGGCACAGCCGGCGAGAAAGGCGAAGCCTGCGAACGAAGCGCAGGTCCAATGAAACGAAAACAGTGCTCGGCGATTTTTTATCATTCGTTCAGGTGGCAGAACGTTCGGTCCAGGGACAGGCGTCGGTCGGCGGCGGCTCTGCCCACGTGGTTCCCAAGCCCCCGCGAACTCGCCACATATCTCGATCCCGACAACAACGGGTTGTATCGTATCCTTGACAGCTAGCAAGCGCAAAGGCACAAACGCACCTTTTGCACAACTCGCACCTTCACGCCCCCGGAGCGCCCATGTACGTCCCTGCCCATTTCGAAGAGAACCGTCCCGAGGTCCTTCGTCAACTCATCTCCGAGCAGCCGTTTGGCACGCTCGTGACCACCGGTCCCAATGGTCTGGACGCGAATCATCTGCCATTCGAATTAGCGCCGGCCGAGGGTCCGCATGGCACGCTAAGGGCGCATGTTGCGCGGGCCAACCCGGTCTGGCAGGAAGTGGCTTCGCAACCGGACACGCTGGTGATTTTCCAGGGGCCGGCCGCCTATATTTCGCCGAACTGGTATCCAAGCAAGCACGAGGCGCACCGTCAGGTTCCGACCTACAACTACATGGTGGTTCACGCCCACGGCAAGATCGTCGTGCGCGACGATGAAGCATTCGTCCGCGGCCTCGTGGCGCGGCTTACCCGCACGATGGAAGCCAATGAACCGCGGCCCTGGAAGATGGGGGACGCGCCGGCCGACTATATCTCCCAGATGCTTGGGGCGATCGTTGGAATCGAGATCGAAGTCACCCGGTTGATCGGCAAATGGAAGCTGGGTCAGAACAAGGAAGCACGCGACCGGCATGGCGCCGTGGATGCGTTGCTGGCCGGCGGCAGCGAGGCGCAGGAGGCCGTCGCCGAAGCAATGCTGAACGCACCGCCAGCGTTTTAAATCTGGTTTGACGCGCGGTCTGGCCCTAGTCGATGTTTGTGGGGGCTAGCCCTTGACCTTCCCATCGTGGGAAGGTGAATACTTGGACTCATGACGCGGCCACATGCCGCCCCGAGCCCAAACCATGACTGATCTTTCCATTCCCGAAGTCACGACGCAGGCCAGCGCAGAACTCGAAATCAGCGGCATGACCTGCGCTTCGTGTTCCGCGCGGGTCGAAAAGGCGCTGGCCAAAGTGCCAGGCGTCGCGAGCGTGTCCGTCAATCTTGCGACCGAAAAGGCAACCGTCAATCTGAGCGATGCGGCCACCGGCGTCGATGCGCTCATTGCCGCGGTGACCAAAGCCGGCTATCAGGCGACACCGGTCGTCGAGGAAGCGGCGCCCGCCGTCGCAGCTTCCGGCGCGCAACGCCTCCAGGACCAAACCCGCCGAGAACTCGTAGCCGTCGCGATCTCCGCATTGGTGACGCTGCCGCTCGTCTTGCCGATGATCGGTGACGGATTCGGCGGCAACTTCGCATCGCACGGCATCGGCGCGATGGTGCCTCCATGGCTCCAGTTCGCGCTCGCCACAGTCGTGCAGTTCGCGTTCGGCGCGAGGTTTTACCGGGCGGCGTACCGTGCAGTGCGATCCGGCGCGGGCAATATGGATCTGCTGGTCGCGCTCGGCACATCGGCGGCGTATGGCATCAGTGTCTACGAACTGATCGCCCATCCGGGCAGCGCGACGCATCTCTACTTCGAGGCCTCGGCGGTCGTGATTACGCTGGTCCGCTTCGGTAAGTGGCTGGAAGCGCGCGCCAAGCGCCAGACTACCGACGCGATCCGCGCGTTGAACGCGTTGCGGCCCGAGCGCGCGCGCATCCGCGTCGGCGAAAAGGAACATGAATTGCCGCTGGCGCAGGTGCGGGTCGGCATGATCGTCGTCGTCCGGCCGGGTGAGCGGGTACCGGTCGACGGCGCAGTGCTCGACGGCCGGACTCACATCGACGAATCGCTGATTACCGGCGAGAGCCTGCCCGTGCCGAAGCAACCCGACGACCCGGTTACGGCCGGCTCGATCAACGGAGAGGGCGCGATCACCGTCACGACGAAGGCGATCGGCGCGGAGACCACACTGGCGCGGATCATTCGCCTTGTCGAAACGGCGCAGGCCGAAAAGGCGCCGATCCAGCGGCTGGTGGACCGAGTAAGCGAGATTTTCGTACCTGCGATTCTGGTGATTGCGTTGCTCACGCTAGTCGGCTGGCTGATTGTCGGCGCAGGCGGCGAGACTGCGATCCTCAACGCGGTCGCCGTGCTGGTGATTGCCTGCCCGTGCGCGCTCGGCCTGGCGACACCCGCGGCGATCATGGCGGGCACTGGGGTAGCCGCGCGCCACGGAGTGTTGATCAAGGACGCCGAGGCGCTGGAAATCGCGCATCGTGTGAACCTCGTCGCGTTCGACAAGACCGGGACCTTGACCGTGGGACAACCGTCGCTGACGGCGTTTGAGCCGATCGGCATGGCGCGCGGCGCGGCGCTCGCCTTGGCGGCAGCCGTGCAGCGCGACAGCGATCATCCGCTGGCGCGGGCAGTCGTTAAGGCTTATGAAGACGCGCGCCACGAGGATGCCGCTTCCGGTCACTCCCTCGCGGCCGCGGCCTCTGGGGCGCGCCTTGATACGACATCTTCCAACCGCTCCCTCCTGGGAGCATCCTCCAGGGCCCGCGCTGTGCCGGGACGTGGTGTCGAAGCCGAGATCGACGGCCGCACCTTCGCGATCGGCAGCAGCCGTTGGCTCAAGGAACTGGGCATCGTCCTGACACCTGAACTCGCCGCCCGCGCCCAACAACTCGAACGCGCAGGCAATACCGTCTCGTGGCTGATGAGCTACGCGGACCATGGGAACAGCGAAAACCTCAACGCCGCCACGCCCGCGCAAGCACTCGCGTTGCTCTCCTTCGGCGACACCATCAAGCCGAGTGCACGCGCAGCGATCGAACGCCTCAAACAAATGGGCATCCGCAGCGTGCTCTTGACCGGCGACAACGAAGGCAGCGCGGCCACCGTCGCAGCCGCACTCGGTATCGACGAATTCCACGCCCATGTGCTGCCAGAGGACAAAGCGCGTGTGATCCGCGATCTGAAGATCCGCACCGCCGGCATCGTCGCGATGGCTGGCGACGGCATCAACGACGCCCCGGCCCTCGCCGCCGCGGACCTCGGTATCGCGATGGCAACCGGCACCGACGTCGCCATGCATGCCGCCGGTATCACGCTGATGCGCGGCGACCCCGCACTCGTCGCCGACGCAATCGACATCTCGCGCCGCACCTGGCGCAAGATTCAGCAGAACCTGTTCTGGGCGTTCGTCTACAACCTGATCGGTATTCCGCTTGCTGCGCTCGGTCTGCTGAACCCGATGCTGGCAGGCGCGGCAATGGCGTTTTCAAGCGTAAGCGTCGTGACCAATGCGCTGTTGTTGCGCACCTGGCGCGGCGCCAAGACGACTACTTGATGAGCGCGAGTCCTATGTCTTTAGGGTTGCGGAAAGCACTCGCCACCTTGTCGCATTCACTTTGCGGCACGCCAAATTCGTCGAACCAGGTTCGCCATTCACGCACGACGCTCGCAATCTCATTGATGTACGCCACAGCGTCGCCGGCCAGGATGCCGAACTGGCCGGCCGCAGAAAGCGCATTCTCGAGCGTAGCGAGTCGGCCTTTCTGGCCGACGCCAAGAACCAGATATCGTTGTGTGGCGACCTGAGGCTTCGGCACCACGTCGTACAGGTCACTCAAGCGCCACCCGTTCCCTGCACCGTCCCAAACGAATGCATGATTGCGCAAATGATCGTCGTCATTCGACACGAGTACGTTGAATACCATCCGCTTGAAAAGCTCGACCTTATCGAGCGCAACAAAGCCGCTCGCGCCATGATTGTTCAGAACCTCGGCGAGGTCGGCGTACCGTGCCGCCGCCGTATCGCTCTCGTGTAGCCTTAACATGGTCAGCGCGCTAACCATGTGACGGCGTGCGAACCCGCCTGTTGCCAACGGCAGCCGGTCGAAGCGCTCGATCAGCATGACATCTCGCCCATCGGCAAGCCGCACGTGTGCAAGATCCGGCACGCGCAGGCCGCATTGACGTGCGAGTTCCAACGTCGCCCTCTCGATCAGCGGCACGTTGAAGCCATCATTGAGTGCCGGGAACTTGGCCACCCACTGCCGCGCCCGGTCGAGCACGACGGCTTTGGGACGCGCGCCACCAAATGTTGCGCCGACCGTAAAGTACACGTCGAGATTGCGCGGCACAGGTCGGCCCTCTTGAATCATCGCGGACGCATCGAGCAGATACTTCAGGTCTTTCGCGTCAGGCAATTTGCCGGTTTGCGCTGCCGCCGTTGGCGAATTTCGAAAGTCGAGCGCTCCTGTCCTGTGCGGGCCTGCGTAAGCAAGGTAGTCGGTCTCCGGCAGCGAATTCGGTTCGGCGTCGAGACTGTTTTCGATTACGCGCCGCCCCCACGAGTCGGGAGCCGAATCCCTTATGGCGCCGAAGAGAGCGAGCCCCGCTGGCGGTTCGAACGTGACTGGCTTGCCTGTTCTGTTCGCTTCGACCAGCGTCAGGCTTTCGGGGTCGACGGCAATCGCGTTCTTGCGCTCCCGGTATCGGTTGCCATAAACGAAAGTGGAACGCACGGGCCTGATGCCCTGCTCATAGATGGTGAGCAGGCCGGCGGGAACAGCCCCACTCTCACCATCGAGACAGATGAAGACGGTTTTCGTCCAGTCCGCTATTTCAGAAGTCGTACGGATCATCCTTTACCTTGCTCCTGCGAGGCCGCTTGCGCGCCTCGGCCTTTCGTTTCGACTCCCCTATGACGTCGGCTTGCGGAAGCGATAAGGGCTCAAGCAGCCCAAGCAAGCCGGCTCGTTCCAAGGCCTGAAGCCACGCCAGAAAATTGACCGACACGTCACCTTTTTCTATCCGCACAAGAGTGCTCGGACTGATGCTGGCCCTCTCTGAGAAGTCCTGTCGGCTCATGTTCCGGGCAATACGGGCCGCGGAGATTGCCGAACCCAGCGCTTCGGAGCGGCGTCTCAAGTCCGGGGAGACAAATTCCTTGTTCTGGCGTCGCATGGGGTCTATGTTGACAAATTAGGCGGGTTATTTGATCAACATAGACCAAATTTTACAGTTTATCAAGCTATCGAACAAAATTGAATTTGTCTATCCTGACCAAATACTGGCCTTACTTTGTCAACATAGACCAAATCTCTCCAAAGTTGTCGAGGCCGGGCTTATCACCTGCGCTCGAGCCTGGCCGTCAAACTGTGCCCCCATCCATCCCTTGCTGCAAACGTTTCCAACCTCAAGAAACCGGTCGATCTGCCGTAAGACGAGCATGGGCGCACTCCGCATCGACGCACGGCGCGCGCTATCTCTCTCATCTCTTTACCCGCAGAAACCCATGGAAATATTCTCTTTGCGTCGCGCCAGCGTCGGGGCCAGGCTCGCCATGCTTTCGTGCGCGCTGGTCGCGCTGATCTTTGCCGCGTTCACGTGGGCGCTGACCCGCTCGGCCGGCGAACAGGTGAGCGAGCAGGTGCTGGCCCGTATCGCCGAGAAAGACCGTTCGATCGCCGCCATGATCGCCCTGTTCAACCAGGGCCTGTCGGCCGAGGTCGGCCGCTCCATGACACTGTTCGCCAGCCTGTTGCCGACTACCTACACACTCGACGAATCGCAAAAAGTCGACATCAACGGCGTCGCGACACCCACCATCAAGGCGGGCGACAAAGTCCTCAACATGGACTTCTCGATCCCCGACCAATTCCTGCAAAGTAGCGGCGCCATCGCCACCGTGTTTGCGCGCACCGGCGACGACTTCGTGCGCGTCACCACGTCGCTGAAGAAGCAGGACGGCAGCCGGGCAATCGGCACGCTGCTTGACCGTAAAGGCCCGGCCTACGGTCTGATCGTCGCGGGCAGAACCTTCACCGGTCTCGCCACGCTGTTCGGCAAGCGTTACATCACGCAGTACCGGCCCATCACGGACGCCAGCGGCAAGGTGATCGGCGCGTTCTTCGTCGGCGTTGACGTAGGCGCCCAGATCCAGTCGGTTCAGGACGGCATCCGCCAACTCAAGATTGGCGACAGCGGTTATTACTTCGTGCTCGACGCGTCGAACGGTGCGGACCGCGGCAAGTTCCTCGTGCATCCGGTCGCCGCCGGACAGCTCGCCGACGATGCCAACGCGCCGTACAAGCAGATGCTCGACATGCAGCAAGGCCAGCTCGAATACCGTTCAGCCGACGCGGCACTCGGCGAGAGCTCGGCACACGACAAATACGTGTCGTTCGCCACGGTGCCGGAATGGCACTGGCTGGTGGGTGGCATTGCACCGCGCGACGAGGTGATGGCCGAGGTCACGGCCACCCGCAACCGCTTCCTGCTGATTGGCCTCGCACTGGTCGTCGCGTTCGCTGTGGTTTTCCTGATCGCTGTACGGCGTCTGGTGAGCCGTCCGATCGAGGAAGTCGCCAAGGCATCCGAACGCCTTGCCGCGGGCGATCTGAGCGTGCGGCTCGTGGATGGGAACAACGTCCGCGCCGACGAGATCGGGCGCTTGATGCTGGCGATAGACGGTATCGGCGAAGGCCTCGCGCGCATTGTGGTCCAGGTGCGCAATGCGTCGTCCGACATGACGCAAGGCACCGTGAAGATCGCGTCCGACAGCGGCGATATCGCCTCGCGCATCGCCGTGCAGGCAAGCAGCCTCGAAGAGACTGCCGCGAGCATGGAACAGATGACATCGAACGTACAGCAGAACGCGGACCACGCCGCACAGGCCAATACACTCGTGACGAGCGCCTCCGAAGCAGCGATGGAAGGCGGCCGCGCAGTGGAACGCGTCGTCTCGACGATGGGCGATATCACCCGCTCCTCGCAGAAAATCTCCGACATCACCAGCGTGATCGAGGGCATTGCGTTTCAGACCAATATCCTCGCGCTGAATGCAGCGGTCGAGGCGGCGCGGGCTGGCGAACACGGTCGGGGCTTCGCAGTGGTCGCCTCCGAAGTGCGTGCGCTTGCTCAACGCAGCGCGGCTGCCGTGAAGGAAATCGAAGCGCTGATCGGCGAATCGACCGCGCGGGTCCAAAGTGGCTTCAAGATCGCCGAAGAGGCGAGCGCGACGATGCATGGCATCGTCGAACGGGTCGGCCAGGTCCGTGCGATCATGGGCGAAATTAGCGTGGCGTCGCGCGAGCAGTCGGGCGGCATCGAACAGGTGAATATCGCCGTTACGCAGATCGGCGAAGCGACCCAACAGAACGCCGCGATTGTCGGCAACGCCGAACAGGCCGCCGCAGAACTACGCGATCAGGCCGCACGGCTCGCGCAGGTGGTGAGCGTGTTCAAGCTCGACGCAGCGCGTCGGGATTGATCCGGGGCACGGCCGCCCGAGGCGCGCCGGGTCTGGAGCAAAACGCGAAGTTGCGAGGACGCTTAGAACTCGACGTCCAGCTCATCGATCTCGTCGACTTCCTGCTGCGCGTCGACCGTCCATTGCTGCATCTCCGGCAGCGCGAGGATGCGCTGTCCGTATTCGACGATATCCGGGTCGTGCTTGACGTCGTAGGTGACGAAGCGCGTCACCACCGGTGCATACATCGCATCGGCGACGCTACGTTCTCCAAACAGATAGGGACCGCCGTATTGCTCGAGACACTGGCGCCAGATTGCGACGATCCGGTCGATATCGGACTGCGCTCGCGCCCAGACCTTGAAGCCCGGGAAATGCGCTTTGAGGTTCATCGGCAGTGCCGAGCGTAACGAACCAAACCCCGAATGCATCTCGCCACTGATGGCCCGGCAGTGCGCCCGGGCACGCCGGTCGTCCGGCAACAGCTTTGCATCGGGCTGTACCTCGTTGAGATACTCAGCAATCGCCAATGTGTCCCAGACCTTGATGCCGTCATGAAACAGACAAGGCACGAGAATCGATGGCGAAAGCAATAGCAGCTCGGCGCGCGCACTGGGGTCATCCACCGGCATCACGATCTCTTCGAAAGGCAATCCGCTGAACTTCGTCAGCAGCCAGCCCCGCAGGGACCATGACGAATAGTTCTTGCTGCTGATGGTGAGCGTCGTATTCGCCATACCAATCTCCTCCTGAGCGGGAGCCCTGTCTGTGGTGCCCATGGTGTCGGGCCGCCTTATGCACGCTGTGGTGCGTATGCGCACCAAACCGCGGCAAAACCGGCACCCTGCTCGGAACGGTGCAAATGCTATGCCAGCGCAGGCGGGTGTCCAGCGCTGCTTAACGCATTGGCACATGTATTGCCTCTATTCGGGCTCCTTCCTTTTCGGCATTCGTGCGAAGGCTATGAACCTGTTCGCATATCCCGCTTATCAAGCGTTCGCCGACCTGATGCTTCCGGCTCGGCACGGCGCGGCGCTTATCAATCATTCGTTGGACGCGTGGCCGGCGTTCAGCGAAACGCCACAAGGCCGTTCGCTACGTGCGTCTTGCGACCTGATCACCCTGGCCGGTCTGACTCACTCGAGGCCACCGTTCGAGCTGGACACCATCGAGGTGGACGGCAAGCCCGTCAAGCTCGTCGAGGAGGTCGCAGCGCACACGCCGTTCTGTTCGCTGCTGCATTTCCGCAAGGAAACGGCCCCCTCGCCCGCTCAGCCACGCGTGCTGGTGATAGCGCCGATGTCCGGCCACTTTGCGACCTTGTTGCGCGGCACCGTCAAAACGATGCTCGCCGAGCACGATGTGTACATCACCGACTGGCACAACCCGCGCGACGTGCCGCTATCGCAGGGACGCTTCGGCTTTGAGGAATTCGTCCAGCACATCATCGAGTTCGTTGAGGCAATTGGTCCCGGTACCCATCTGCTGGCGGTTTGCCAGCCGACGGTTGCCGCCCTCGCGGCGGTGTCGCTGATGGCCGCGGACGACCATCCTGCGCAGCCCGCGAGCATGACGCTAATGGCGGGGCCGCTCGACACGCGCATCAACCCGACCAAGGTCAACGCGCTCGCCAAGAGCAAGCCTATTGAATGGTTCGAGCGCAATCTGATCAGCGCGGTGCCGTTCGGTTTTGCGGGTGCGCACCGCCGCGTGTATCCGGGCTTCATGCAACTCAACGCGTTCATGGCAATGAATCTTGGCCGTCACCTCGATTCGTTCGAGACGATGTACTACGAGCGCGCCAAAGGCGATCCGGCCAAGGCGGACACCATCCGGATCTTCTACGAGGAGTACTTCGCAACGATGGACCTAACGGCGGATTTCTATCTGGAAACCGTCGAGACCGTATTTCAACGCCATGCGTTGCCGCTGCATGAACTGGAAGTAGGCGGACGCCTGATCGAACCGTCGAAGATTCGTCGCACGGCGCTGCTAACTGTAGAGGGTGAGAAGGACGATATCTGCGCAGTCGGGCAGACGCTCGCGGCGCAAGACATGTGCGACAAGCTTCGGCCTTATCTCAAGACCCATCATGTGCAGACGGGCGTCGGACACTACGGGGTGTTCAACGGCCATCGCTGGGAGCGGCATATCTATCCGCGTGTACGGGCAGTGATCTACGACAATGAGCCGCGCGCGACCGCGGTGAGTTCGCGCGCTCAGGCGATCCGGCCGGTGCCGGTGGTCGCGGCGCCCATTGCGGCGCCAGCCGCATCTGCTGTGACGGCGGCTGCAGCGGCGACCGATGCATCCTCTTCAGGCAAGGCGTCGCTGGCGTCGCCACGAAGTAACGCCGCTTGAGTCGAACCGGTAGGAGCCGCTTCGTTGCCTGCGCCCTACCGGCGGCCTGATACGATTTCCGCCCCGTTCAAGCCGTTACGCTTTTCCACGGCGTGACGGCCGGGACGTCGCACGGCCCCTGCGCATCGATCGATTTGAAATCCGCGGGCGAAACAATTTCGATGTACTCCATATCTTCGGAGTAGTCGAACAGGTAATGAACGATGCCGGGCGCCTGATGGACGCAATCGCCGGCGGCGACGAGCGTCTCCTTCTCGCCGTACATGAAGCGCGCCCAGCCTTTCAGCATGATCACAATGTGGAAATCGGCCTCATGACGGTGCCAGCCGGTGCCTTGCTCTGGTGCATGGTTCGCCTTCACAAGCTGGGCCAGGACCTTGCCTCCTGTCGCTTGCGCGATGCCGAGATCGCGGTAGAGAAAAAAGTCGCGCAGCCCCTGGTCCTCGTACGAAGTGTCTTGCGGACGGACATGCGTGAACTGCGTGGCGAATTCGGTAGACATGATCGCGCTCCAGAAAGATGAACGGGCAGGAAAACGGCACGGTGAGCGCCGTTTTCAAGCATCAAGCGTTCCAGCTTCGCTGGTGGCATTGTCAAACGGACGGCGGCACTGTCAAACCGGCCAACCACATTGGTTCACGCAGTCGGGCGGATCATCTGAAACATCTCGCCGATCTGTGCATAGTCGGCGCGATAGCCCGCGCGCATGATCGGCTGGGCCGCGTGCGTATCGAACAGGCCGTCCTTGAGATAGGCATTCTGGATATGGACACCGACCACCTGACCGAGGGCGAGGTAGTTATCCATCGGTGTTCCGTCGAGGGCGTTCAGGCGCACGATCTGTAGCAGCTTGCATTCGAGCGCCGCGGGTGATTCGCCGACGTGCGGCACCGAAACGCTGCGACCCGGCGCTGGCGTGAGTCCTGCGAGCTGGAATTCGTCGACCTCGGGCGCCACCGGCGCGGAGCTGCGGTTCATCTGCTCGGCGAGCGGCCTGGTGGCGAGATTCCAGACGAATTCGCCGGTTTCCTCGATATTGCCAATGCTGTCTTTGCGGCCTTCACTGCAGAAACCGATGATGGCCGGGAAGGTCGCAAAGGCGCCAAAGAAGCTGTACGGTGCCAGGTTGAGGTGGCCTGCAGCACTGCGGCTCGAGATCCAGCCGATCAGGCGCGGAGCAACGATCGCCTTGAACGGATCGTGCTTGAGACCGTGGCCTTTGGCCGGGTCGTAGAAGTAGGTGTCGTTCATTTGGAAGGGACGGCTGTCTGAAAATTTTGTGGGTTAATTGCGCGGCCGCCATTGTCTCGAGCCGAACGTGCGTTTCGATGCGCGCGGCGGCCGCGCGCTTGGCGGTGGCATCGATGCGGGCCGCCTCGACCAGTTCGTCGAGCACCGCTTCCGCTTTGGGTGTCACGCTGGCAAGACGCCCCGCGTCGACGTCATGGACAATCGTCCGATATCCGTACAACGCGCTCTGCGTCGCAATGCCTAGGCCCATCACGCCTGTGCCTATTACACCGACCACTGCGTTGTCGAAGCTGCTCTCCTCGCTGGGGCGTCGACGAAAGTGTTTAAGAATAGCGCAGAGCCGGGATTTGCGAGTCCAATGCAACAAGGCCGGCCTCTCATCAAGAGAGACCGGCCTCGTCAGACTCACAACAGCGCCACAGGCGCCGTTACCACCGCACCATTACTGACGGTGGTCGTCGTGCCGATACGGATCCCGATCGTGCGGGTGGTGACGCATCCAGTCGTCGTGCGCCCAATAACGATGGCCGTCCCAATAACGATCGCCGTGCCAGCCGATATCAATCTGCACGCCCACCGGGATCATCCGTGGTTGGTCATAAGTCGCAACCGGACCCGGTGCCGAAATCACAACGCGATCTGCCTGCGCAAAGGCGCTGCCCGCGGTGAGCAATGCCCCGCCGGCCACCAGAGCGGCGAGAATGGTACGCGATGTCTTGTTCAACGTTTTCATAGTGAGACCTCCGATTCAAGGTTTGCTCAGGTGCAGGCTGGCTAATCGCCACGACGCCCGGTGCCCTGCGCTTGAAAACAACTTTAACGGGGCCAAACGATTAAAGACGTGAGCGCTTGTAAGAAGAAGTATCAATATTCGGGGATCGATGAACAGGCCTGTCCGTCGGGAAAGTGCAAGCTTTTTCGCGTCTTGGCGAGGCATTCTGTGCGGATCCAGCGTGCTATGGCAGTCAGTCATCGTTACATTCATTTCGGCGTTGAAATATTCAGCAATGCATTCGAAAGCCCACAATTTCTTATGACGATTAACCCAAACACGTGGATGCACGAATAACAGGTAGTAAACGAACAAAAGCCACGGCAGGGCCGTGGCTCGTATGCAGCAGCGCGCGCCGAAAGCGCACACCCGGCGCGACTCGCCGCGCCGGATCTAAGCGAATTAGTCGCTCAGCTTGATGCCGAACAGCGTGGACTGCGCGCGACGCTGACGTTCAGCTTCGCGGCTACGCGCTTCGTACGAGTAATCCGAATCCATCGGCAGATGGGGCGACGCGAAGAGGTCGCTGACCTTTTGGAACACTGCAAAGATAACGCTCATGGCGACTCCCGGTTGATTGGTTGCTAGGGTTTTCCCTTAAGAAGCATTATAGGGGTTTTCCCTAGGAAAAAGCTAGTGCGTTGCAACATTTTTTGACTGTGGTCGCTTGTCGCACCAATTCGACTGGATGTTGCGTTGCGTCATTACAACAAGAAAGCTATGCCGGGCGCGCAGCTAAACAATAGCGATGCGGCCCTATCAACGCTGCGATCATTGGAGCGTACTGGCGTGCGCTTTCCTGGTTCGCGCGCTTTTCGCCGCCGCGACACGCTTGCGTGGATTGACAACGGCCGCGTCCACCGTACCCCGCGCCGAATTTTCGGTACGGACCAGCGTGGCGCTAACAACCGATACCAGCAGAGCGGGCAATGTCTTTGCGGGGTCGACCGGGGAATTCGCCGCGGTGCCACTCGCCAGAAACTCAACGTTCAATGCCCAGTGACCCTCGTGGATGCCTTGGGCGCGCAGTAACGCCTGAATCAGTTCGTCGATTGAAAATTTGTGTTCGCTGGTCGCCATCTTGCGCTCGTCAGAAAGCCGGCCGGGGGTCCGGCCATCGTTTGTGCTTTGACGATGGAAGTT
>Ga0302226_10001818_pt1 | contig 15628 bp, 14 predicted proteins | sample II_Palsa_E3_3_FD_193524 | JGI IMG/M metagenome (GOLD analysis project Ga0302226, IMG submission 193524) | Peat permafrost microbial communities from Stordalen Mire near Abisko, Sweden - II_Palsa_E3_3 | ecosystem: Environmental > Terrestrial > Soil > Palsa > Peat permafrost | place: Sweden...
CTGCCATGAGCGCAACGGGCGCTGTGAACTCTGACTCCAATAACGCGGCGACTTCTGAAGCCGTCAATTCACCGACAGGCATGCATCGCCCCGGACACAGCGAATTAGACACGGAAGAAACGGCCTGCCTGGACGAAGTGCTGCACGAGGCCGCGCTACGCGACTCCATGCTGCGTCCGCCTCGCTAGACGGTGCGCAACTGATAGAGCAGACCGCTCGGTTTCGCCATCTTCAAGGAAGCCAAGGGCCGCCGGACCATATCGCCTCAGCTCAGGAGCACAGGCGATGCCTACTTGAACATTGGCCGCGGAACGGTATCTTCCGGCTTCAGTACACGTCCGTTTTGTGCGCGCAACTCTAGCCTGCGCACAGGCAGCCCATGTTTCTTATCAACCAAAAGCACATGAGCCTCGTCAGGTTCGAAGAAGAAATCTTCGCCCCATTGGCGTAGCGCGACTAGTAGCGAGAAAAGGCCACGCCCTTTCTCAGTCAGCACGTACTCGTGATGAGCACTTCCATCGGGGGCTGGCACGACATCCAGGATGCCATGCGCAACGAGGTTGCGAAGACGAGCTGAAAGAATGTTCTTCGCCAGCCCGAGATTCTTCTGGAATTCGCCGAACCGTCGCAGTCCATCAAAAGCATCACGCACGATCAGCAGCGACCACCAGTCGCCGATCGCATCAAGCGGCCGGGCGATGGGACAGCTGGCACTGCCGTGACTGGTTCTCTTGACCATGACGATGATCCAACCCCGAGTTGATGATGAAGGAAGACTCGTCAGTCACGACGAACTGGCTGGAGTCGGTACGGTATGCATCCGTACCTATGGTTGCATCATAAAACCTTGCGTGCTACAAAACACATGGTTTCAATATGCAACCATGTGGCGGAGATATCGACCGCCGCTTAATCCGTAGCCCTGTCGCAAGGAACTCCCTCTCGCATGAAACAGCAGGACGAAACGTTTGATGGCAGCTTTCCCTTTCTTCCGCACTTCACTGATGCAGCCGGCTTTCGCATGCACTATGTCGACGAAGGGCCGCGCGACGCGGACGTGGTGCTCTGCTTGCACGGTGAACCAACCTGGAGCTATCTGTTTCGACACCTGATTCCGATGCTGAGCCCGACTCATCGCGTCGTAGTACCCGACCATATGGGGTTTGGCAAGAGCGCTACACCACAAGACCGCAGCTACTGGCTGCATGATCACATCGACAACCTCGAGCGCTTCGTGCTGGCGCTGGATCTGCGCAATATCACGCTCGTCATGCACGATTTTGGTGGGCCCGTGGGCATGGGCCTCGCCGCAAGACACCCTGATCGCATCAGCCGGCTGATCTCGGCCAACGGTCCCACGCCACTCGGTCAACCCGATCTCGTCGCAAGACTCACGGCGAACGCGGAAGCCTCGCCGTGGTTCCAATGGATAGTGAAAGCGGAGTCGGAGGGGCGGCTGGAAACGGTGTTGGGCGAACTCGGTTTCAACATCCTGAGCACGCTGAAGCTAAATGGCTTCGAGAATCACGCACTGATTACCGATAGCTGGCTGCGCGCCTATGGGTCACGTTTCGCCACACCGGCCGATTGCCTTGGTGCGATCGGTTGGGCCAAGGGCTTCGCTATTGACGCGCATCGTTTCGAGGTACCCGATGCCGCCGCTACTCGAGCAATCGCGTCCAAACCAGCGATCACCATCTGGGGTATGGCCGATCGCACACTGCATGCCGAACAGTTCCTGCCGCTGTTCAGCGAGATATTTCCGACCGCCCCGATCCATCGGCTGGCGGGCGTTGGCCATTACTGCCTGGAAGATGCGCCCGACGTTGTCGGCGCGCTTATCGCACAGTTCATACGGGATACCTGAAGCCACAGCTGCTGAAATCCGGAAACACCGCTCAAAGGTAGGCGCGAAAGAAAGCCCGCACAGTGGTGCTGTCTAGAAGACTCGCCCTAAACCGAAGGTCTGCCTCAGTCGAAAGCGGACGTACCGTTGGGCAGCGGCTGGGCGACTCGAATGCGACCCAACAAATAGATCGATGCCGTCCCTTCTATGCTTGACCCGCACCCAGTTCCTGGAGCAAGAAATCGACCATGCTCGCCAATTTATGGCGTGGCCTTGGGTCGGGGAGATAGATCAGATTAACCGGGCGTGATGTCGGCAAGAACGACTGCAGAATAGGCACAAGTCGCCCGGAATCGACATCCGATTTCAGCAAAACTTCTGGCTGGAGTATCACACCTGTGCCTTCCACTGCTGCGGCGCGCAAAGCGTGGCCATCATTGCAGGCCAGACGCGAGTTGGCTGGCCATGCGTATTCTCGCCCGTCGCCTAGCTGCCAGACGTTGCGTCCTCTCCAGACTAGGTGGCAGAGACAGTCATGGTGAACAAGATCCGTGGGAGTTTCAGGCGTGCCTCTCTTCGCAAGATAACTTGGGGCCGCACAAATGTTCATTCGATAGGGAGCAATTGGACGCGCAACGAACTCCGAATCCTCCAGCGAACCAATACGGATCGCTATGTCGAATCCTTCAGCAACAAGATCGACCCGCACATTGCTCAACACGAGTTCCACTTGCACTTGCGGATACCTTTCGAGATAGACGGGGAGGATTGGCGCAATCGAGCAGGTGCCCAAGGTCGTTGGTGCGCTGATCCGCAGCATTCCCTTTGGCGCTACCTGCATGCTTTCGATGGAGCGCTCCGCGCTCTGCACCTGATTCAGTACCGCTTGAGCGCTTTCGTAAAAGGCCGCACCCGCCTCCGTCAAGCTTTGTTGGCGTGTCGTTCGATGTAGCAGTCGAGTTCCCAGGAACTCTTCCATCTGCCGAATATGCTTACCGACCATCACGGACGATACGTCGAGCTTCTCGGCGGCCGCACGAAAATTGCCGCCCTCAACAACAGCCACGAATGCCTCCATACAACGCAGTTTGTCCATATTAATAACTATTGGTTAGTTGTGGTCGAACAAATGTAACGTTTTACAAACCAATGGTTTATACAACAATTCCACCTCCCAAACAGGAGCGGAAATATGAAAGTCGTGGTGATAGGAGGTTCCGGAATTATTGGAACGGCGGTGACACGTGAGCTGAGCGCTCGCCATGAAGTCATCATCGGAGGTAAGCGAAGCACAGACTTGAAGCTGGATATCACCGACTCAACCAGTGTCAGCGAATTTTTCAAGAACCTGGGGAGAGTCGATGCCATTGTCACCACGACGGGCAACCTGCATTTCGGCCCGATCGAAGAGACCACCGCGGAGCAATTCAATATTGGCTTGCAGGATAAATTGCTCGGCCAGATTCGCGTGGCGCTGATTGGCCAGCACTATCTAAGCGACGGTGGTTCCATCACCCTCACCAGTGGCATCGTAGCTGACGAGCCAATCCGGCACGGCACCAACGCCACCACAGTAAACGCCGCCGTAGAGGGTTTTGTCCGGTCAGCAGCCATCGATCTACCGCGCGGGATTCGTATCAACGCGATCAGCCCGACCTACGTGAATGAGTCCGCAGGCGTCTATGGCCCCTTCTTTCCGGGATACGAGAGCGTGCCTGCAGCAAAAGTAGCACTCGCATATCGCCGAAGCATTGAGGGACCACAGACTGGTCGCGTCTATCACGTCTGGCATTGACTGTTTGCTAATAAGCACTTGGACTGTCCGCTTTGGAAAGCAGACAGTCCACTCAGCCCACGCCAAGAAACCGATAACCCACGCCGGGCTCGGTTTTCAGCCAGCGCGGTGTGGTTGCATCGTCGCCGAGTTTTTGGCGGAGCTTACCGAGCACGATGCGCAGGTAATGAGTGTCCTGCACATGAGTGGCACCCCAGAGTTCGCGTAATACCTGTTGCTGGGTGACGACACGGCCAGCGTGGTGCAGCAGCATGGCGAGCACGGCGTATTCCTTGCGAGTGAGCGACAGCAGGACGCCGTCGAGATGCACCTCTCGCCGGGCCAGATCGATGACCAGATGACCATCGTCGTAGCGCTGCTGGGTCGCCGGCTCGCCGGGGCGGCTGCGCAGCAGTACGCGCAATCGGGCCATCAGCTCCTGGATGCCGAAGGGCTTGGTGACATAGTCGTTGGCGCCACCATCGAGCGCACGTACTTTTTCGCTTTCGGCATCGCGCACGGTCAGCATCATCACCGGCACCTGTGTCCACTGGCGCAGCTCGGCCAGCACGTCGTGGCCTTCGCGATCGGGCAGGCCGATGTCGAGAATGACCAGATCGGGCGATTGCGTCACCGCAAGCGCCAGGCCGTCCGCCGCGTTGGCGGCCAGAAACACCTCGTAGCCTTCTGCCCGCAGGCCAATGTCGAGAAAGCGCCGGATCTGCGCCTCGTCGTCGATCACCAGAATGCGTGGGGAAGCCGAGGTCATGAAGGTTTCATCGTGTTGAAGGTCAGGATGGTGCAGCCCGAAACCGGCATCATGCATCACGCATTACGATCACATGATCACGGATCAGAGCCGGGTGGCGCCGGCAACGGCAGGCTGATGCGGATGGTGGTACCGATGCCGTCACCTGGCAAGGCCTCGACGCTGCCGCCGTGCGCGCCGATCATGCCACGGCAGATGGCCAGGCCGAGGCCGGTGCCTTGCGGCGCGCGGTCCCCGCGCGAGACGGAATAGAACATGTCGAAGATTTGCGCACGCTCGGCTTCGGGAATGCCGGGGCCGCGATCGCTGACGTCGATCAGCAGACGCTCCTCCTTGCTCTGTACCGTAACGCGCACGGCTTCGTCGGCCGGCGAGAAGCGCGCGGCGTTTTCCAGAATGTTGAATAGCGCCTGCTCGATCAGCGCCGGATGCACGTAGAGGAGAATCGGCTCTTGTGGCGCCACCGTCTCCACGCGGAGATCGGGAAACAATTTACGCAGTCGCGTGACAGCGGCCGCGATGATCTCGCTGCTATCGGTCCAGTCGCGGCTGAGCTTGAGCGTACCGTGGCCAAGCCGGGTCATGTCGAGCAGATTCTGGATATAGCGATCCAGCCGCTGGCCTTCGCCGAGAATCGATTGCAGCAGCTCGGTCCGCTCAGCCTGTGGCAGTTTGGCTTCGTAGCTGATCAGCGTGCCGGCGGCCCCTATCATCGAAGCCAGCGGCGAACGCAGATCGTGCGAGACGGAAGACAGCAATGCGTTGCGCAGGCGCTCGGTTTCGCCCTGCACACGCGCGCCCTCCAGTTCGTCGGACAAACGCGCGCGTTCCAGCGCCTGACCGATATCCTGCGCCATCGCCAGCGCCAGGCTACGCCGGTCGGCATCGGGCTCGCCCTCTGCCGGATCAAAACGCAATCCAATGGCGCCCAGCGGACGGGTATCGCTGCCCAGCGGAAGGATCCAGCATGGCGCAGCGTTCAAAGTGTCAGTGAAACGACCGGCCTGCTCTCCGTGGCGATCGCTCCAGTCGGCGGCGGCCAAGTCCTGCGCAGTAAATACGCGATCAGTCGGCTCACTGGCGACCACTTGAAGCACCTGATCGGCGTCACGCGCCAACATCGACGCGTCGCAGTGCAACGCGCGCGCTAGCGCCCTGCTACCGGCAGCACGAATGCCGTCGGCGTCGGTGCTGGTACTCAGCTGCTGACCCAGCGTCAGCAGCGCGCGGGTCTGCGCGTGTGACGCCCGCAGCGATTCCACCTGACTCGCGAGCCGCGTAGCCAGTCGGCTACAGACCAGGGCCGCAACCAGGAACAGCGTAACTGCCAGCACGTCGTCAAAATTGGCAATTTCCAGCGTGTAACGCGGTGGCGCAAAGAAAAAGTTGTAGCCGATAAAACATAAAATGGCCGTATAGACGGCTACGGTCATGCGCGTTCGAACGGCCACTACCAGCACGGCGGTGAGGAAGATCAACGACAGATTGGCGACGGAGAGATAACGGTCGGCAATGAAGGCCAACCCGAAAGCCACCAACGTGGCCAGCGTGGCGTAGACGTATTCGCTGCGGCTGCCGCGATCACGTGGCAATCTCAGCCGTCGGCGCGCCTTGGCCCGTTCGGCCGGCGTGGCGATGATGGTCAACTCCATGTGGGCGCCGCGACGCAGCAGCATCTGCGTCAGCGAGCGACCCAGCATACGCGCGATCAGCCGTTCGCGCGTGCGGCCCAGGATGATCTGGCCAACGCCTTCGCGATCGGCGTGCGCCAGCAATTCGTCGGCGATCGAGTGGCCGCGCAGAATGATGGTTTCACCGCCGAGCCGGCGTGCCAGCCGCATGGCCGCATCGCGCTGCTCACGACGCACCGGATCGAGCCGGGCGCCCGTGTCGACATACGCAACGCTCCACGGCGCACCACGACGCTCGGCAATGCGCCGCGCCACGCGCACCAGATAATCACTTTGCGCGTGACCATCGATCGCGGCCAGCACGCGCCGACGTACCGTCATGGCGCTGCCGCGCGCCAACATGTGTTCGCGCAGATCGCTGTCGACGTGATCGGCGATGGTGCCTACCGCCAGCTCGCGCAACGCGGCCAAGTTGGTCGGCGAAAAGAACGCGTTCAACGCAGCGGCCGCGGTTTCCGGCACGTAGACCTTGCCCTGCTTCAACCGTGCGATCAGCTCGCGCGGCGGCAGATCGATCAGCACGATGTCGCGTGCGTGATCGAGAAACGCATCGGGCACGGTCTCGCGCACGGTGATGCCGGTGATGCGTTGCACCTGGTCGTTGAGGCTTTCCAGATGCTGCACGTTGAGCGCGGTGTAGACCTCGATGCCGGCATCCAGCAATTCGGCGATATCCTGCCAACGCCGCTCGTGGCGGCCGCCCGGCAGATTGCGATGGGCCAACTCATCGACCAGCAGCACGGTTGGCTTGCGCGCGAGCGCAGCGTCGAGATCGAATTCGCTGAACTCGCGATCGCCGCCGTTGAACGACTCGTAGCGTACCGGCCGACGCGGCAGCACTTCCATGCCTTCCAACAACGCGGCGGTTTCAGCACGGCCGTGCGTTTCAACCAGACCGACCACGACGTCAACACCTTGCCGCTTCAGCTCGCGCGCGGCGGAAAGCATCGCGTAGGTTTTACCCACGCCTGGTGCGGCACCGAGAAAAATCTTCAGCCGGCGGTTGTGCTCTTCATGCGCGGTGTTGAGCAGCGCATCGGCACGGGCTTCACGGGAAGATTCGGTCATGCGGCGCAACTCCGGTCAAGGGCGTCCCGTAAAACATCCAGGTGTCCGCACAGCCAGGCAGTGGTCTGCGCTATCAAGCATGCCAGTGCGTGCGTCATAAAACGAGGGCTATAGAACTCGTGACCACAACACAAAACGGCAGAGCGGAAGCCGAGAATCCGGCTTCCGCTCTGCAACCTCCCCAAGTGCTTGCCACACTAATCCCATCGCCCAATAGCATCAGCTTCCGTGTTGCGGCGCATCCAGTGCCAAGTTGAGTTTGAGCACGTTGACGCGGGGTTCGCCGAGGATGCCCAGCGTGCGGCCGCTGGTGTATTCACTAACCAGAGCCTGCACCTGCGACGCACTCAGCTTGCGTGCCTGCGCCACGCGCGCCACCTGATACTGTGCCGCCGCTGGTGAGATTTCCGGATCCAGACCGCTGGCCGAAGCCGTGACCAGATCGACCGGCACCGGCGCGTTGTTCGTCGGATCGACCGCGTGCAGCGCATCGATACGCTGCTTGACCGCATCGACCAGCGCCGGATTGGTCGGACCGGTGTTGGAACCGGATGACGATGCCGCATTGTTCGGATTCGGCGTCGTGGCCGACGGACGACCCCAGAAGTACCTAGCATCGGTGAACGACTGACCGATCAGCGTGGAACCGATCGGCTTGCCGTTCTTGACGATCAGACTGCCGTTGGCCTGCCCAGGAAAAATCACCTGAGCCAGCCCGGTAGCGACCAGTGGGTAGAGCACGCCGGTAATCAACGTCATCAGCAGCAACATCATTAATGAATTACGTATCAACCTGCTCATAGCATCACCACCAATTGGGAAATCAAAAGAGCTAACGGATAAAAGGCTCTGTATCGCAAACAGCCATGCTTAAAAATGAAAGATGATGTCACTAGAGAAAATCGTCTCGCGGGACTTGTTCGGAGCAATGCCCGCGTTCGAATTTCCGTTGAACGCATCGCCGTTCAGAGAATGGTACGTAGCGATTTCAGGCCGCACTTCGAGTTGCGGCGAGAAGAAGTGTTGCCAACCAAACGCGAAGTTCACATAACGAGTTGCCACGCCCGTCCGTTGGCCATTCTTGTCCCAGTAGTACTCGGGCCGGAACGAAAAGTTGTCCATAGGATCTGGGCTGTAGTTGAGATAGGCAACGGTGGCCAGTGTGGTGGCCCGGCACGTCAACTCCGTAGCGTTGCGGCAGACGGCCAGATCGGGGGCGTTGTACTGGATGAATCGTGACGAGAACGGCGCTCCCCCGTTGGCATAGATGGTTTGCACATCGCTATTGAGTGAGTTGGGAACGCGGTTCTCAAAAAGGTCATAGGCCTCATAAGAAACATGCCAATGCGCATCGAACGTATGGTAGAACGTGAAGCCATACCACTGCAGATTGTTGTAACCATATCTGCCCGAGTTGATTGCATCCGCGCATGGCATGATGGCGGTCTTGCCATCGTCGCTGAGATAGCGAACGCATGCCGACACCGACGGCATGGAACCCGGATCTTTTTTGAAGGTCGCGTTCGGATAGAGCGGGTTGTATCCAACGTCGCCGGGGCCAGTGCCTGGGACGTTCGGATACGGGTTGTTCTCCCGCTGATTTAAGTGCGTCGGAAATGCCTCGGTACCGTCCGTCACGCCGAGTAGCACGGTCCAGTTCTTGTTGACAGCCACGGTACCTTCCAGGCCGGTATTCGTATAGTTATCGAACGAATAAGCCATCGAATGCGTGTACATGTAGTTGTTTGGCGCGAGCTGCGCTTCGATATCCGGTATGGAAATGAAACGTCCGAAACGCAACATCAGACCGTCGGCGACCCAGGGGATGTAGATTTCGCCATACATCATCGGGAAGTCGTAGCCATTGACCTTGTTTTCGTTCAGCAATTGGTAGCTGGCCAACCCATACGACGTGGTATAGCGGTAGTTTTCGCCATACAACACCGAAAGACGCATGCCCCAATCGATGTGGTCGGTCTGCACCGTGTCGGGGAAACGGTCCAGATACAGCACAGCCTGGTCAAATTCGAATGTATTGGGCGTATACGCATACGCCGCTGGCGCATTGCCACCGGGCTTCGTCGTACTCGTGCTCAGGTTGCCGCCACCATTGACCCAGCCATAGAGCTGGAAATTGTTCCGAGTGAGCCAATCGCCGAAAGCGGTGTTGCCCAGTGCGGTCATCAACGGACTGTCGACCGAATTCGGGCGCGTCACACCGAGCGATGTGGTTCCGCCGTAGGGCCATTCGGTAAACGGCATCGGGGGTGTTGTCTGCGCGGCCGCCGGCCAATCTGCCCGCCTCGATGCAGGTGCCTTCGGGTCCGTGGGAGCTGCTGCCTGGCCCCACTCGAGCTTGTAGTAGTTTGTCAGGCGTCCCCAGAAACTCGTTCCCAGGTAGTCATTGAGGCAGTCGAAATTCTTGTAGGGGTCGCAATCGCCGCTGGGTCCGCGAGCGGGTGCCGAAGACACCGTCGGCGCGGTAAGCGCCGACTGCGGGTCAGCCGTAATGTCAGCACTATACGACGGCGTGGCCGCAGCCATGGCCTGGCCGACTGGCATCATCGCAACGAGAATCGCACTGGAAATAAGTTTCTTGTACTGCATAAAAGTAAAAGCCCCTGCAACTGTGGCCCGTGCCGGACCAGACTGGTGGTGAAAGAAGTAGTGGAAGAAATATTTTTGTGATGTCAGATACCGGCGTAACCGCCAAGCTCGTATTCGTCGTTGACCGCGCTGAGCGGGTTGACGCTGACGACCGTGGGTTTGACCAGATCGACGCGTGTACCCGTGGGCAGCGCGATGACGACTTCGCAGTCCGAATCATTGGCCGACAGGCGCAGCTCCATATCGGGATGAGTGGCATCGGGTAGCGAGACGGAAAGCTTCAGGGTTTGCATATCACAGACTCCAGAGAAGTAGGCCTGCATGCCGGTCAACGTCGGCACGAAGGCAGAGACGTAATCAGGCCGATTTCAATCAGGCCATCCCGAACACAACGAGCAACATGTCGATGATCTTGATGCCGATGAAAGGCACCACGATGCCACCCAGGCCGTACACCAGCAGATTGCGACGCAGCAGCGCACCCGCTCCCAGCGCGCGGTACTTCACACCCTTCAGCGCCAGCGGAATCAAGAAGATGATGATCAGCGCATTGAAGATCACCGCCGACAGAATGGCGCTCTGCGGTGTGGCAAGGTGCATCACGTTGAGCGCATTCAGTGCTGGATAGGTGGTGGCAAACGCGGCCGGAATGATCGCGAAGTACTTGGCGATATCGTTGGAGATCGAGAACGTGGTCAGCGCGCCGCGGGTGATCAGCATCTGCTTGCCGATGGCCACCACCTCGATCAACTTGGTCGGGTTGGAATCCAGGTCGACCATGTTGCCGGCTTCCTTGGCCGCTTGCGTACCGGTATTCATCGCCACCGCCACATCGGCCTGCGCCAGCGCAGGGGCGTCGTTGGTACCGTCGCCACACATCGCGACCAGACGGTTCTCCGCCTGCATGTCGCGAATCAGTTTCAGCTTCGCTTCCGGCGTGGCTTCGGCGAGGAAATCATCGACGCCGGCCTCGGCCGCAATGGCCGCCGCGGTGAGCGGGTTGTCACCGGTGATCATGATGGTCTTGATGCCCATCTTGCGCATCTCGGCAAAACGCTCCTTGATGCCGATCTTGACGATGTCCTTCAGCTCGATCACGCCGAGCGCACGTGCGCCTTCAGTGACGATCAGCGGCGTGGCACCGCGACGGGCGATGTCTTCGGCCATGCGTTTGACCAACGGCGGCAGGTGGCTGCTCTGCGCTTCCAAATGCTTTTCCACGGCATCGAGTGCACCCTTGCGGATCTGCCGCGAACCGATGTCGACACCGCTCATGCGGGTTTGCGCAGTGAACGGCACAAACTGCGCTTCACCTTCGGCCAGCTCGGGCTCGCTCAGGCCATGCTTCTCTCTGGCCAGCACGATCACACTGCGGCCTTCCGGCGTTTCGTCGGCCAGCGAAGCCAGCTGCGCCGCCTCGGCAACGATGTGGTCGGCAATCCCTGGCGCCGGATGAAACTGCACGGCCTGACGGTTGCCCAGCGTGATGGTGCCGGTCTTGTCCAGCAGCAACACATCGACATCGCCGGCAGCTTCCACCGCACGGCCTGAGGTGGCGATCACGTTGGCGCGGATCATCCGATCCATGCCGGCGATGCCGATCGCCGACAGCAACGCGCCGATCGTGGTGGGAATCAGGCAGACCAACAGTGCAATCAGCACAGTCAGCGTGATCGGATGGCCGAGCCCGGCGGCTTTGACGCTGTAGAGCGAATACGGCAGCAGCGTGGCGCAGGCCAGTAAAAAGATCAGCGTGAACTTGGCCAGCAAAATCGTCAGCGCGATTTCGTTCGGCGTCTTGCGGCGCTTGGAGCCCTCCACCATCGCGATCATGCGATCGAGAAAGCTTTCGCCCGGGTTACTGGTGATGCGCACCACCACCCAGTCGGACAGCACCTTGGTGCCCCCGGTGACCGCGCTGCGATCACCGCCGGACTCGCGGATCACCGGCGCGGACTCACCGGTGATCGCGCTCTCGTCGACGCTGGCTGCGCCAATGACCACTTCACCGTCACCGGGAATCGCCTCACCCGCTTCTACCAATACGTGATGACCGGTACGCAGCTCGTTCGACGGCGTGAAGACGATCTCGGCGTTGCGATCGGCGCTGGCAAGCTTCTTGGCGATCACGTCCTTGCGCGAGCTGCGCAGGGCATCGGCCTGGGCCTTGCCGCGGCCTTCGGCCAGCGCTTCGGCAAAGTTGGCGAACAACAGGGTGAACCACAGCCACAGGCTGACCCAGAAGATGAAGGCCGTCGGCGCCTCACCGTGACCGGCCAGCGCCTGCACCCAGAGCAACGTGGTCAGCACGCTGCAGACGAACACCACGAACATCACCGGATTGCGGAACTGCAGCCGCGGCGACAGCTTGCGGAAGGAATCGCCGAGCGCGGCAACGACCAGCGTGCGGTTGAAATTGCCGACAGGTGGGTTGCCCATCGTTTCAGTGTGCGAAGTCATATTCAGTGTCCAGAATGAATCAATGTCAGGATTTAATGACGCATGCGTCAGTGGACAGACATCAGGTATTCGGCGATCGGCCCCAGGGCCAGGGCCGGCAGGAAGGTCAGCGCGCCGATCACGATCACCACGCAGGCCAGCAACGTAACGAACAGCGGCGTATGCGTCGGCAGCGTGCCGGCCGAGTTGGGCACGTGGCGCTTGGCTGCCAACGCACCGGCCATCGCCAGCATCGCAATGATCAGCGGGAAGCGGGCGAGGAACATGCAGATACCCAGCAGCACGTTCCAGAACGGTGTATTGGCTGACAGGCCAGCGAACGCGCTACCGTTGTTGTTGGACGCCGAACTCAGCGCGTAGAGCATTTCGGTGAAGCCATGCGCACCGGGGTTGGCCACACCGGCATAGCCGGCCGGCACCATCACCGCAATCGCCGTACCGATCACCACCAGCGCGCACGGCAGCAACACCGCGAGGCTGGCCATCTTCATCTCGTAGGCTTCGATTTTCTTGCCCAGATATTCCGGCGTACGACCGACCATCAGTCCGGCAATGAATACCGCCACCACCGCAAAGGCGAGCATGCCGTAAAGGCCACTGCCGACGCCGCCGAAGATCACTTCACCGAGCTGGATCAGCCACATCGGGATCAGGCCACCGAGCGGAGTGAACGAGTCATGCATTGCATTGACCGAGCCGTTCGACGCTGCCGTAGTCGCCGTCGCCCACAGCGTGGAGTTGACGATGCCGAAGCGCGTCTCCTTGCCTTCCATATTGCCGCCCGCCTGCAGCGCGGACGCGGTCTGGTCGACATGCAGCGCGTTGAACGCGGGGTTGCCCGCCTGCTCGGCCGAGGTACAGGCGATCAATAGCGGCACGAAGATCACCAGCATCACCGCCAGCAGCGCCCAGCCCTGCCGCTTGTCTTTCACCAGCTCACCAAACGTATAGCAGAGCGCCGCCGGGATTAGCAGGATCGACAGCAGCTCCAGGAAATTGCTGAACGGAGTGGGATTTTCGAACGGATGCGCCGAGTTGACGTTGAAAAAGCCGCCGCCGTTGGTGCCCAACTGTTTGATCGCAATCTGCGAAGCCGCCGGCCCCATCGGCAGGGTCTGCGTGGAAACGTCGGTCGGCTTCATCACCGGGTTGCCGGCCTTGTCCTTGACCGCGGCGCCCGAGGCGTCCAGTACCGGCTCGCTTACCGTCGTGGTTTGCACGACCGGCACATCCACATACAACTTGAAGTTCTGCACCACGCCCTGCGATACCAGCAGCATGGTCAGCAGCAGCGACAGCGGCATCAGCACGTACAGCGTGCTGCGCGTCATGTCGACCCAGAAGTTGCCCAGGCCCTGCGCGCTGCGACGACTGAAGCCACGAATGATCGCAATGAGCACTGCGATACCGGTCGCGGCGGACAGGAAGTTCTGCACCGCCAGACCCAGCATCTGGGTGAGGTAGCTCATCGTCGACTCGCCGCCGTAGCCCTGCCAGTTGGTGTTGCTGGCAAAACTGATCGCGGTGTTGAGCGCGGAATCTGGCGTTACCGCCGAAAAGTGCTGCGGGTTGAGCGGCAGCCACTGCTGCAGACGCTGCAGTGCGTAAACCACCAGCAGGCCAAGGATGTTGAAGATCAGCAGCGCCAGCGCATAGCGCTTCCAGCCCATGTCCTCGTCCTGGCGGATGCCGCACAGCCGATAGATCAAGCGCTCAACGCCGCCACCAAAGCGCGTGACGCGATTGGGCGTATCGGAGAACACGTTGGCCATGTATCCGCCGAGCGGCTTGACCAGCAGCAACAGGATGACCAGGAAAAATCCGATCTGGACAAAGTCATTCGTGGTCATTCGAACCACTCCGGCTTGAGAAGTGCCACGCAGAGGTAGCCGGTCAGCGCCACAGCGATCAGCCCGGCGAGGACATAAAGGACATTCATGAGATAAGACTCAATAACGTTGCTGGAGAAAGCCGCCTCGGATGCGGCGAAACGGCGGATTCAGTCCGGAGTTGACCGGCGATCAAGCTATTTGCGCGGGCTGAGGCGATCGCAGATCAGCAGGAGACCCAGCGTGGCCGCGCAAAGCACAATCAAAAGCAGGAGATAGACGAAATCCATCGGCGCAGACTCGGTAAAGTAAGGTGCGCACTGTAGGAATTGCCGCATAACAAAGGGGTAGCGATTCGGCTCCCACGCGTAAACAACGCGTAAATTTCTTCGCAAGACCCTGCGGCGCGGGGCACGACATATACTCGCGACCTCATGTCACGGCGTAAATGAGCTCTCGCCCCTATAATCGCCGATCACGCCGATTTGAAGCCTTCATGAACTCGATGCCAGCCCACGCCAGCCGCCCCGCCGATTTCACCCAGGTGCGCGATCTGGCAGCCTCAGATATGCAGCGCGTCGACGCGTTGATCCGCCAGCGGCTATCGTCCGATGTGGTGCTGATCAACCAGATCGCCGATCACATCATCGCCAGCGGCGGCAAACGGCTGCGCCCGATGCTGCACGTACTGGCTGCCGGTGCAGCCGGCTACCGCGGCGACCAACATACCAAGCTGGCGGCCATCATCGAGTTCATCCACACCTCGACCCTGCTGCACGACGATGTGGTCGACGAATCCGACCTTCGTCGCGGTCGCAAGACGGCCAACGCGCTGTGGGGCAATGCGGCCAGCGTGCTGGTCGGCGACTTTCTCTATTCGCGCTCGTTCCAGTTGATGGTGGAACTGGACGACATGCGCATCATGCGCATCCTTGCCGACACCACCAACACCATCGCCGAGGGTGAGGTGCTGCAACTGCTGAACATCGGCAATGCAGATGTCAGCGAAGCGTCTTACCTGGCTGTGATCGAGCGCAAAACCGCCGTACTGTTTGCCGCCGCTACGGAATTGGGCGGCATTCTCGGCGGCCTGCCGGAAAGCCAGATCGCGGCCTTGCGCGAGTACGGCATGCAGCTGGGCTATGCGTTCCAGATTGCCGATGACCTGCTGGACTATGTGTCAGACGCCGACACACTGGGCAAGAACATCGGCGATGATCTGGCCGAAGGCAAGCCGACACTACCGGTGATCTACGCGCTCGAAAAATCGAGTCCGGAACAGGCGCAATCACTGCGTCACGCCATCGAACACGGCGGCCTAGATTCACTGGATCGCATCATTGCGGCAATACGCGACTCTGGCGCGCTTGAGCGCACGCATCAGCGAGCGGTGTTTCATTCAGATGCCGCCTGCGCCGCGCTGGACGCGCTGCCGGATTCAATCCATCGCGACGCACTGCTGACGCTGGCTGCGTATGCGGTCGAACGGACACACTAAAGTGGGGAACTGGGCGCATCCAGCTTAGCCGCTGCTCTTTGCCGCTGTCTTTGTCCGCGTGCCCTGCTCTTTCTCTTCCGGTCAGC
>Ga0302226_10001821_pt1 | contig 15607 bp, 21 predicted proteins | sample II_Palsa_E3_3_FD_193524 | JGI IMG/M metagenome (GOLD analysis project Ga0302226, IMG submission 193524) | Peat permafrost microbial communities from Stordalen Mire near Abisko, Sweden - II_Palsa_E3_3 | ecosystem: Environmental > Terrestrial > Soil > Palsa > Peat permafrost | place: Sweden...
TGCATTTTTTGAGTCGACTGCTGTACGTAGTACGTAAACTAATTACACGAGTGGCTGGACACGCCGCGGAGACGGGGGTTGGGGGGGGTGGGGGTCAAAGACGGGAGCGGATCGCACGAGAGAGACGCGATCGGAGCGACTGCTTGAACTGTGCGTACCATGCCAAACTGTAGGCCTGCAGTTCGTCCAGCTGCTGTGCATTGGCCGGGTCGAGCCATGCGCGGATGAGTTGGGGCGCGTCGTCCCAGCTGGGCACTGTGAGAACACGAGCACCCGGGTGCGTGACGTTCCAGTGGGCCTTGGCCAGGTCGCCCTCGGTCATGACGGGCAGCGCGCCGCTCTCCCATGCCTCGTACACGCGCATCGTCTCGACCGACATGCCGCCGGGGCACAGCGCGAGCTTTGTCCGCAGCATCGTCAGGGCGTACTCGGCGGCGCTCAGACCCAGCCCAAACCCCTCTGTCTCGTCCAGCCTGCACAGCGGGTGGTCCATGTCCTCGCCCCGCTTGAACGCCAGCAGCATCGGCACGCGCTCGGCACGCTCCGATCCCGCGAACCAGCAGCCGAGGTCGCGCGTCGACGCGGGCATGAGCAGCGCCGCTGTCTTGGAGGCGACGATGCGCCCGTGGAGGTAGCCCGGTGGCACGTACACGACCTCGCGCTGTGCCGTCGCGGGCGGGTACTTGAGCGGCGAGTAGTAGGGGCGGATGACCAGCGGGACCTCGGCGGGCACGTGGCGGTCCTGGTCAAAGGCGCCCCACTCGTCGTTGAGGATGAGGAGCCCGTACTTGCTGGTGATGCCCGCCTCGTAGATGCGCGCCAGCTTGACCGCGAGGTTCTCGTGCATCGACGCGATGAGCACGCGCCCTGGCCGCGCCGGCCACTTGGCCCAGTCGTCGTTGGTCTCGAGCAGGACAAGGCGCACGGGCATGCCCAGGTCGCGCAGCAGGTCAAAGCACAGGAACTCCCAGTTCTGGCCCCACTCAAAGTCCTCGCGCAGCCAGTACACTGTCAGTCGGTCAGCCCCCGCTGCTGCTGTCGATTGGACAAAGAGGCCATCGCGCACGAGCACCACCAACGCAACCAGGGCAAACGATGCCGCGACAACGCACACGCCAAAGAGCAGCAGAGGTGGTGGTTTCCTTCTCAGCATCATTCCACTTTCGCAAATGTAAAATATATGCAACAATGGTCCACTACTGGTTATCCACGGCATCGTACGCGTTGGCTGCAACCCAGTCGCCGGCGATCTCGCCCAGGAACTGGCTGGGAATGTCAAAGGCGTCGACGAGGGGGATGGCAATCTGCAGAACGTGAAACGTGAAAAAATGTATGTGTATTTATTATTTTTATTTTTAGGAGCGTATCATTTTACCTTTTTAACCTCCTGGAACAGCTTGATGTTGAGCTTGGAGATGGCGTCGGCCTTGGCCAGGGAGACGTACTGGCCGCGCAAAAAGCTGGGCTCGCGATCGAGGCGATAGATTGCGTAGAGCGAGCGCAGGAGGGAGAGCGGCGCCTTGACACCCACGTTTGTTTGCTCAGACTCGACCTTGATAAAGTGCTCGAGGACGACGCGCTCGGTGTGTGCACGCGCTGCATCGACGGAGAGCAGTGCGTACATCTGCAGTGCCTCACCTTTGTCGCTCTTGTTGGACGCGATGAGCTCGCTAAACTTGGTCACGAGATCGGCCTCGCGCAACTTGAACAGGAGCAGCTGGTGCTCCGCGCTCAGCAGCGTCTTCTCGTCCTTGACATTCTTGAGCTCGAGGTCACCACGGAGCGCGGCAACATTGTCCCACTTTTGACGAGCGAGATCGCGTCCGAGCTGCAGACACCCGACACAAATTATTTCCCCCCCTGATTACTGAAAAAATAGCAACGTACGCCTTGCAAAAGGACCATGTTGTCACCCTCGTAGGTCTTGAACACGTCGGTCTCGCCCATGAGGAAGCCGATGCGGTTGCTGGTCTTGAAGCCCTGGCCACCGCACGCCTCGCGCGCCAACGAGAGCGACTCGGCGCAGTGCCACGAGCAGATGGCCTTGAGACCGCTGAGGATGACGTGGAGCTTCTTGACCGCCTGGAAGTCGCCGTTGGTCTGGGCCTCGTGCAGTTCCTTTGCGACGACCCTTGAGATGAACGAGTGTGCGTACGTTGTGGCGAGGAACGGCAGGAGACGGAGCTGCGTCGTCGTGTACTCGATGATGGGCGTCTCGGGGGCGTTTGACGGACCAAACTGTCGTCGGGTGTGCGCGTACTTGATAGCCCTGTAGTAGTAACATATATAAGAGAGAGAGAGAGAGAGAGAGACTCCAGGGTTTAAAAGGGTACGTGGCGAGGCCAATCTTGCTGACCGCGGTTGATCCGCTGACGATGCCGATGCGGCCCACGAGCAGGTTGGCGATTGTGGCCGCAAAGCGCATGTCGTTGTCGGCAATGAGCGACTCGTAGTCGCCCTCGGCATTGATGTCGCCATACTTGCTGAGCAGGTTTTCACGGGGGACACGAACATTGTTGAACCAGAAGCGAGCATTGGACACGCCGTTGCTGAGTTTATTGTACTGTGAGTTATGTTTTCTTTCTTCCTTCCTTAACAACATACATGCCCTGCTTGAGACCACAGTCCTTGACACGGACGCCGGGCAGGAGCTTGTTTGTCTTGGGGTCGCTACCGAGAACGACGTCAGCAAGCGATGAAAAAAAAAAAATAATTCAAAAAAAGAGTACCGAAGGGGGACAAGAACGGCATGAACACCATAGTTGACGCCTTTGACGATGAGCTGGGCAAAGACGGTGGCCATCTGGGCGTCCATGCCGCCACCGATCCAGTACTTTTGGGCCGTTTCCGTGGGCGTGTGGATGACGAGCTCGTCCGTCTTGCGATCGTACGTGGCCGTGGTCTCGAGGCCGCGCACGTTGGATCCGTGGCCGAGCTCGGTCATGGCAAAGCAGCCACGAAGCTTCATGGCCTCTGCGTCCTTGAGGTACTTTTCCTGGTGGGTCTCTGAGCCGAGCTTGCGGATCGAGCCCGCAAAGAGCACAAACTGGGCGCCGATGAGCGTGTTGACCGAGTGGTCGACAATGTTGAGCGCCTCGTTCTGCAGATGCGCCGTCTCAAAGTCGTCCGCGGCGTACGGGCGGATGAACCCGTGCTCGTTCAGCTTCTTCAGACGCGCCCACGCGACTTCGCGCTGCGTCTCCTTGGTCGTGTTGTAGTCGTACTTGAACAGTGCCGGCTCGCTCGCGATCACTTGAAACACATTATGCCGCGCAGCACGGCTCTTGCTGCCCAGCACCAGGTCGGTCAGCGCCACCAGGTCCACCGGCACAGCCGACGGCGCTGTTGCTGTTGCAGTTCCAGCGGCGGTGGCGGACGTGGGATTGACGGTCACATGACCTACGTGACTGCCGATGCGCTCGATTCGCTGTGCGGCGGCAGCGGCGGTGCTGGCGGGCGATGACATTCCTCCTGCCCAAGCTAGTACTGTGGAGACCTACTTTGGAAAGCGTGTGTGTGTTCAGTGTGTAACGCTGAGTGCAAAATTGGTGAGAATTTTACAGTTCAGGTTCAATTTACAACACAAGGTTTTATGAAAGGAGTGATTGGACAGAGATGGTCGGAAAGAGTGCGTATTCAGAATGTTGTGAAAAGCACAAGAGAGGAGAGAATACAGTGGTTGAAAAGAAAGAAGGAACGAAATATAAAAAAAAAGGTATAAACGAAGATGTCAAGGTAGAGGAAGAAAGAATATAATAAATTGTAGAATTTCGCTGAGGACAAAATTCACTTTGCATTCATCGTTCACAATCGACATTAACTCGACGAAGAAAGGGAAAAGGAACCCTAGCACTGCGATGGCGGACACACCTCACAGACAACAACTCCTCACAGACAACAACTCGAATTAGTATGCCTTGTCCGACAATATGAAAAGGAGAGAAGAAAACATGCGGTTGAATGTGCATGAATAGAGATGTAATGTGCACTCGGGAAAACATGAGTGTCAAAAGAACGACCGTGCTTTCGCACCTCAAGTGAAAGCACGGTCGTTCTTTGCCAACTCTCGTCACTTGTGAATTTGTAAGCCGCCGATGCAGCAGCCACAGGGAGGAGGGGTGACGGCGACGGGCGTTGCCGATGTGCAGCACACGATCCTGGTGCTGTCGGGCAAGGGCGGCGTGGGCAAGAGCTCTGTGGCCGTGCAGCTCGCGCAGGGCCTTGTGCTGGCGGGCAAGCGCGTAGGCCTGCTGGACATTGACCTGTGCGGGCCGTCGGTGCCGACCATGCTGGGCCTGCGGGGCGCCAAGGTGCACCAGTCGTCGCAGGGCTGGGTGCCCGTGTACGCCGACGAGACGCAGCGCCTGGCCGTCATGTCGATCGGGTTCCTGCTCGCCAAGGAGGACGACGCGGTCGTGTGGCGCGGGCCCAAGAAGACGGCCATGATCCGCCAGTTCCTCACAGACGTCCAGTGGGGTTACCTCGACTACCTCATCGTCGACACGCCACCCGGCACGTCGGACGAGCACATCAGCATCGTCGAGAGCCTGCGCGACCACAACCCCGACGGAGCTGTCCTCGTCACAACGCCGCAGGCAGTCGCACTCGCAGATGTCCGCAAAGAGCTCAACTTTTGTCGCAAGGTCGGCCTCGAGATCCTCGGCGTTGTCGAAAACATGAGTGGCTTTGTGTGTCCCCACTGCGCCGTAAGGAAAACCCGCTTATCCATTACAAGGACTTTTAACCTTTGCAATGTATAGAACTGTGTCAACATCTTTTCAACCGGAGGAGGAGAGGCCTTGGCCAGCGAGTTTGGAGTACCGTTTCTTGGTAAAAAAAATAAAAATATCGAGGGACGGAAAAGTAACAATCAACAACCACCAAAAAAAAAAAAAAAAAGGTCGCGTGCCAATCGATCCAAACATGACACGGTGCGCCGAGGAGGGCCGCAATTTCCTGTCCACCTTCCCCACGTCGGGCACGTACCAAGTCTTTAGTGCCATCACCGGCACGCTGATCCAAAAGACCACCACCACCACAGTATGAGAGATTGCGAGGAAATTGTTTTGTATATGGTGTTCATCGATCATGAACGTCTTTGACCGACTAAACCAAATCGCGCGTCTGTTGGAGACACGCAGCGGGCCAGCCGATGCCGATGCCGATGCCGATGCCTCTGTGCGCCCCATGCTAAGCAGCCGGTCTGCCCCCGTGCGCTACGCCGCGCGGACCGTGCTGGGTCTCCACGACACGGAGATGGATGTACTCCCCAAACCGCAGCTTGAACGGCAAGACGACGAACCAGCGGCCCTTACCGTGACGCTCAAACGGCCACGCAGTAGCAGCAGCAGGGAACACGCACGTGACGAAGAGCGCCGCAAGCGCCGCGCCGCCTATGCCGATGCCTTTCTGAAGAAGGATGCTGTCGACACAACCGGGCCGACAAACGATAGCAATGACGATGAACTGAGCGTGCTTAACGACGAGCTGCTGCACTACGCGCAAGAGACATGTGCAACGAGCCTGGCGCGTGTCGTGACCCTGCTGGGGACGATGGCCCCGCGCCAAGTGGCCCGTGTGTGTGGAGCAGAGGGCGTGCTGCACTGCGCGAAATGGCCGGATCAGGTGCTGCTGGCGCTGTGGGCCAGCGGGGCAGCGTCTGTGTGGCCTGCCAGACCGTCAGGACCATCCTGGAGGCCGGTGTCCTGCCCAGACTGCTCGCCATCGATGCACCGCCGCCGCGCACGTTCCTCGCGACCATCGTCGTCGTCGCAAAGGCACAGCCGAGTGCCACTGCCGCGGCGGTCGTGGCGCCACTGGCCGTGTTACCATCCCTCACCAGTGTCCAGGGCGAGACACTGGCCAGGATCGTCAAGGAGGGCTTTTTCGACGCGCAGGCTGCCGTGGATGCCATCTGGATCGCACTCTTGGACGCAATGGTGGCTGCGTCTGCTGCTACGCCATGGTCGGAGGCCCATCTGGCCGTTCTCCAGGCGATCCTCTCGCGTCCATCGGGGTACTGTGCACTTTCTTTTTGTTTGTTGCTTCAATGCCGCACTCTCTGTCTAGGGGGCCACTGCCGTCCGAGGAGGCGTTTGTCCAGTGGGCCGGGGATGCTGTAAAGACCCTGGCTGGGTCCAAGCTCTTTGGCACTTTCCTCGCGACGTTTGTCAAGCGCCAGACGAAGCTCGACCACAAGGCTCTCCGTGGTCTCCTTAGGGTCGCGTCTCAGCTGACGACGTTCCTCAAGGGCATCTGCGAGTCCTCGATCAGGAGCAGACTGGCGTCATGACACAGTACTCGTTCGTACGTACGAGTACGATGATTTGTTTAATTATTTTCAATGTTCCGTACCAACAAATACGGCTCAAGTCTCTATTGAAAGTACTTTTTGATGGGCTCACCGAGGAGCTGCTCAATGTCGGCGACGAGTTCCTGACAGGCCTTTTCGACGTTCTCGTCGTCGTCCTCGAGGAGCTCGGCGAGGAAGGGGATGGTCTCGGGCAGGAGCACGAGGAACTCCTCGGCCAGACGGTTGTAGAACTCCTTGACGACGTAGAGCGAGGCAAGACGGACGTGCGCAAGGGGCGAGCGAGACTTGAGCAGGACCTTGTGGTTGAGAATCTTCCACATCGGCTCCTGGTTGACGCACACGGCGATCTGGCCAATGCAGTCGGCAAGGTGGTTGCGCATCTCGTCCTATTTTATTTTTACCAGGTTTTTAAGAAAAACGCTACCAAGTTTTGAAATACCAGGTAGTCGCTCGAAGAAAGGCCGGTGAGCAGAGGTGAGTCCAGCTGGCTCGTGAGAGGCTCGACGAGAACATCGAAACGTTCACGATCGATAAAGCCATCAATGTCGTACAGGGCCAGTTTGGACACGGTGTCGATCATGGCACGCCACAGGTTCAGCACCTCGGACGAGATAATCTCGTGAGCAGCCAGGCTGGCTGCAGCAGCTGCCGAGCTCGAGCTCTCTGACTTGCGTTTCTGAGTAAATGCGTTTGTGAAAAAAAAAAAAATTCAGTTTGAAAAAAAATTGGATTAGAAAAAAAACGAATAAATTCATACCTTGTCCTTGGGCTGGCTCTGCGGCGGAGGCGGGATAGGAACCAAGTGCAGCTGGCCAAGGGTGGCGGCAATGTCGTTGAGAACGGGTCCGCTAAAGGGCACAAAGATCGCCTTGAGTTTGAAGGCCATCTTGTCGGTGAGGCGGTAATAGAAGACGTTGCGAGCGAGCTCATTGTTGTCGGCGCTGACGCCCTCGTGCCAGGCAATGGTCTTGACGAGGAGCGGCTTGAAGAGTGTCTCGTTCAGCTTCATCACGAGCTCGAGGAAGGCGTCGAGGAAGGCGTACTCGACCGCATCGGCGTCCATCATCGAAAGTGTCCAGTGGTTGTTGGTCGCTGCAGCCTCTGGGTACGAGCGGGCGCGCAGGGCGAACAGGTCAATGAAGAAGGATGTGATGTCGTCGCAGTACTGGACTGTCTCGGCACGGTCAAAGCGGGCAATGATCTGGCCCACAAGCACCATCACACCCACGAGCACGCTCTTGGGTGTGTCCTCGCTAACGAGTGCGCGGAAGAGCTCAAACAGCTTGGGCAGGGACACACGCGGCGCAATCGACGAAGCCACATGATCCATAGCCGACTTGACCTTGCTGAGGAGCTGGGTCTGCGCCGCATTCGAGGCCTCCTTGTTGTTCACAATGCTCGGGTGCAGACAGATGCGCACAACGCGGGGAATGAACGGCGACATGAACTGAGGGAGAGTGCTGAGGGCCTCGTCAATGAACGTGAGGCAGGCGTGCTGCAAGAACTGCAGAGACTCGCCGTGGGCAGAGTAGCTTGACGGGTCCACTGATATAACAGTTGTTGATAAAATTATTAAAAAAAGATGTTCTGTTTGTTTTTTCCATCTTGTACCGATTGATCCTTCGATGGTCGAGAGGGCGCCCTGAACAGCGAGCGGAACGTACGGCAGGAAACGGGCTCCGAGCACATTACAGGCTCCTGCGAGGCACATGTAGCTAATGGCAGCAACACCACGGGGCGAGTTGATGCACTTGAGGACGGACGGCATGGTCTTGACAAAGAGTTCGGTCTGGCTCGAGCCAAACTTGCGCAGGAGGATCTCGTATGTCAGCAACGATGTCTGCTTGGTCGACGCGGTGTCCTTGGTGTCGGCCTGGCCAATGAGCGCCTCCAGGTCGGGTATGATCGCAACAAACTGCTTGGTATCATCCTCCAGGATAGCAGTAGGAAGAGTCTTCACTCGCTCGTTCAAAAGTGCAAGGGCGCGGCGGCGAATCTTCAGGGGGGAAGGAACGTTGAGAGAACTTACATACAAAAAAAAGAAGAAAAAGAAGAAAAAGAAGAAAAAGAAGAAAAAAAGCGTAGTTTCGATTACCAGTGCGTCCTTGTGGTGAATCAAATGCGTGATGACCTGGACAAACGCGGCAACACTCAAGAGAGCATTCACCTGCTCCATGACGTCGGACGTCTTGGTTGCAAAGTCTACAAGAACAAGAAAATAAATTGAGAAATGTAAAACATGTTTTTGGGGGGTGTAGGGGGTGGTGGGGGGGGGGGGGGAGAGGGTTACCCTTGATAAACTTGGCAATTTGAGCAGGCTGGGTGAGGTCGCGTGAGACGGCCGAGGCACTGGTGAGTAGGGCGACCAGGCATTCGAGGAGGGGGAGGAGAGTCTTGTCCTCTTGTCCCTTTGCCTTCTTCAAGTTTTGGATCTGCTGGGTCTGGAGGGTTTCTGAAATCCACTCGATGCACGTCGACTTGTACTTGCGCAACTGCTTTCCGGAATGGTTGCTAAAGCACAAAAGAGGTTACCTTGGCTGTTACATTAGAAATGGATGCGCACATGAGATCAAACAGGATATTGTCGGGCTGCTGGACCAGTTGAGCAGGCTGGGATTTTTTCTTGGACAAGGAGGCCGAAGCTTGCACAGCCGGGGGATCGTTGGGGAGCAGCGAGAGCTGTTCGACCATTTGGACAAGGGCCTGAACGACAACCAAAAAAAAAGTTTTTTCTTATTATTATTTTGTTCAATTATACTTACGTTGATCATCGAGTGTGTGTTGAACTGAACCGACAAAACGAGCCAAAACTCCTTGAGCGAATCAGCGTCACCATCGACGGCTTCCTCGTTTCCAGATGACTCGTCGTCCTTGGGAGTGGTAATCTTTTTTTTTTTATAGTACAACGCTTTAGAGTACGACAGCAAAATAACAAGATCGTACCTCAACGCTGCGTTCGACAAGCAGACAGCCAACCACGTGAAGGTAAAGCTTTTCGCCGAGGGTGGTGACAAGAATCGAGAAGAGACGAAGGCGCCGGTGCTTGGGGATGTGGAAGAGGGCGTCGACAAAGACCTTGATGACCAACTTGACATCGGCCTTGCTTTGTTTCGCAACGAGCGGGGGCAGGATCTGCTCGACGGTCTGCTTGATCACGGCAAACGAATACTGATCATCCTGGCGGAGCACGTTGGCACCCATAAACGTGAAGATGGGCATGATGCTCGCGAGCACGCGGTCTGCATGCAACGAGGCGATCGTCGCCAGAAGCAACAGGGCGTGGTGGTGGGTCTGAGGGCTCTCGCTGCCGCGGATGCACTGCACGACGGTGTCGACGCGGAAAACGCGTTCGTCCAGTTGCTCGCTCTTCTTGAGTTTCTGCTGGTCGGTGGAAAAGGCAAGGAGGCACGACAGCACGAGCTGCTGGACGTACTCGAGGGATGCTGCATTTTCCATGTTTTAAATTACAGCATTCCAAATAGTATCATTCTATACCCTTGGACTTGAGCTGCAGAATGTCGGCAAATATGTCAAAGAGGACGGGGACGAGCGCCTTGCCGTACGCGAGGATCTCGACCGAGTTCTTGGCCTCCTCGTGCACGAGCTCGATGACCTCGAGGCCAGAGATGAGACGCTCGAGGATGTTTTCGGGCAGGAGGTTTTCTGGCTTGGGAGGGGCGAGGACAGTTTCAACCGCATCGGCGGAGGACGAAGCATTCTTGCGACGCTTGCTGTCCTTTCCGTCCTTGGTGTGCTCGGTCGCGCTGTAGATCGGCGACGAAGCAGCCGACAGGATAAAGTTAGCAATGTCCTCCTTGAGTGACGCAAGGAGCGACAGGAGCAGCTCAGACGGGATCTTGAGCGAGCGAAGGGTCGTGCGCACGAGCGTCGTTGTGGGCTGCTCCGATGCAAGGAGGAGTTCACAGAGGGCCTCAAAGATCTGCACCTGGGTCTGCGGGCCAACGCTGGCAAAGTAGGCGGGTTGGAGCGACGACAGGGCAATATCGCAGGGAGTGCCGAGGGCGGCGTTGACGGCTTGTGTTATAATGAGGGTTAAAATAAATATTTAAAAATAAAAATCAAAAAAAAAAAAAAAAAAACAGCAAAATAACTCACCAGTGAGCTTGACCTTGCTCTTGAGGCACTTGACGAGGTGATCGGCACCGTTGTTCTTGTGGTGGAGACCGCTGAGGATCAGACGGATAGTGTCGAGGCGGTCGTCGGCCGCGGTCGCGGGTGCATTTTCAGAGAGCGAGACAAGGGCTCCGTCAATGTGGGTCACGAGCAAGTCCAGTCCCATCGATGTCGTCTCGGAAGCGTACAGGACACGCAAGAGGCGGTTCTAAGCAAAACCTCATTGGGCACAAAAACTTTCATAGTGTGTTTTACAAAATACCTTGGAAGCGGCCGAGGACAGAACGCTTACGGCCGAAGCAAACATCTTGACGATTTGCTTTGCAGAGGACGAGTCGGCCTCGGCAAGATCCTTCAGTATGACGCTAAAATAGCCACGGTCCTTCTCAATGGACTTGCTGCGGGCCATGCACAGGTCCAGGAGAGCGACGGATGCCTCAGCAGACGCGACGAATCCGTTCTGCGTTGAATAATATCAGTACCGTTAATTTTTATTTTTTTTCAAGTACTGAGATTGATTGATACCTCGACGTCGGCGCCAAAGACTTCGGTCCAGGGGATGTGAGGGGCTTCAGCGCCAGAGGTCGGCTTCTTTTTTCCCTTTGACGACGACGACGACGACGACGAGGGCGCGGAGGATCCCGCAGCAGCCGTTTGCACGAAAGCCTGGAGGAGCTTGTGCACTGCCGTGATGCCCTGGAGACCCGACGAACGCACGATCGTGACGGGGCTCGATAGAGCGAGGGCAAAGACCGTGAGCAGGAGGGCGGGGTTGCGGGGCTCTTGCTGCTCCTTGGTGGTCGACGAGACCAGGAACGTCTGAAGGACACGGAGTGCCTGGGCGATCGTGGCTCCGCCGACTTGGGCGACCTCAGCCGTGGCGATGCCAGTGAGGAACGCGAGGTGGCCGTGGACGACGACGTGGCCAAAGAGGCGGGCAAGGAGGCTGCGCCACGCGCGGTGCGAAGCAAGGAAGCCAAACAGCTTGGGCAAGAACAAGGAGGCATTCGTGGGGTTCTCCTCCAGGGCCAGCACAAGGGATGTAGCCAGAGCGGCGGCGGCATGGCCGAGGACAGCGGCATCAGCGGAACCAGCGATGATCGACTCGTACAGAGCTGCAGGGAGCTCGTTGCCCTCGAGGTGTGCTTGCACTTGCGCATTAACGTTCTCAGCAATGTCGGCCTCGACGTGCTCCTGGGCGTGGGTCCACACGGACGAGATCAGCGCCAGGAGTTGGATGTTGACGTCAACTGCATCAGACGAGCCGCGCTGCTTGGGGGTGAGGGTCTGCCACGTCTGGGCCAATGCAAGCAAGCACGCAAGCACGCCGCGGACCTGGACCTTTGTCAGTGCCTGACAAATTGCGCATTAATACTTTTTTCGCGTAAGCAACAAAAAAAGAAATAGGAAACCTTTTTGGCCACAAGGGAACGCTCAACAAAGGCAATGTGGCGCTGGGCAAGCTCAATCCAGCTGCTGTTGCCATCCTGGGTGATGTTGGCGGCGAGGTGCGCAATGACCACAGCCGGTGACTCGTCCGAGGCGTTGGCGAGATTGAGGTGACCCGCAGTTGAGGAGCCCTTGATCTGGCGCAGGACCGAGTGGATCTGTTTGGCTGACTTGGCGTTCTTCGTGGTCGCAAGGATGTTTTGCAGCAGGAGCTCTTCGATCTCGAGGAACTGATCCTGCTCGAGCTCGGCGCCAGTTTTGAGAAGGCGGGCAAGGAGCGCGTAGCTCTTCGTCTTTGCCAGCTTGCCCTCCAGACCTTGGTGCAGGCGATCGAGAACAGCGCGAACGACGGTGTCGACGGGCACAAGCTCGAGGAGGTTGGGTAGGTCGAGCACAAACGCGGCGACCTCGTCGCTGTCGTCGGCAATGCGGGCGACAAGGATGTCGCGAACAAACTCTAGTTGCTCTTCCGAGCTCACGTCTTGCCCTGCGACAGCTTGGACGGCCTTAAGTCGGATCGTGCTGTCGGGGTGCTGGGTGCTCAAGAAGAGCGTTGTTCCGGCACTATTAAAAAAAAGGGGTTTTTTGAAACATAAAACAAAAGATTCGACTTAAAAAAACATACTCGGCAAGCGGTTCGTGGCGTGTGCCCTGGAAGGCCGACGACGCCAGTTCAAAGACCTTGGCGCTTTCGGCGCTGTTTTCGGGGTGAACTTTGAGCTGGTCCTCGATGAGTTGGTCGATCTGAAGCGGGTACTGCGTTTGTAGGATGCGCAGGACCTTGACGAGGGCCTCCTGGGATGAGGCAGCCTTGAGGTGAAGGTCAAACGCAGTGTCCATGATCGATTTCTAATGAACAAGCAGTATTTAGCGACTCGTAAACACAAGGCGATATTACCACAGCATCGACGGAAATAGTGCTGCGCTTGATGAGACCGACAAGGGCCTGATCGTGGGCCTTGCTGGAACCGTTGAGTTCGAGGAGCTTGTTGATGACGAGCGTGAGGAAGTGCGACGCCTCAAAGGCCGCCGAGACTTCGACGACAATATCGACAAAGTTGTTGAACTTGAGCAAGCAGTTGACAGCCTCGGTGGTTATCTCGGTGGGGCGTTGAGCTTGAACGAGGAGGAGGACGGCCAGGAGGGCATCCTTGCTTGGTGTTTGCGGACCAATGTTTTTGGCAATCGTCGTCTATTTCGAGAAAAAATAAATTTTATTACGCATAGAATGAGAAAAAGCTTTCTTTTTTTTTTTTTTTTTTTTTTTTGGCATACGATGAAACTATGTACGACGTCGGCGGGGAGAGATGTGGCCGCGGCAAGCTGGGCAAGGATCATGTAGGTGCCGAGCTGGAAGTCGCGGCTGTCCTTTGCCTTGAGACCAGCCACGAGGTAGGGAACGAGGGCCTGGATGACCGTGTTGTTGATACGATGGAGGGCTCGGATGTATGCAACAAGCGTGGCGCAGTAGAAGGCGGCCCAGGTGCTCGGGTTGCGATGGAGCTTGACCTGCTCTTGCATCTGGAAATCAAGATAAAACAAGAAATGTTTGGTCACTTTGCACGACGGCACGTTCGACATTAGATACAGTTTGGCAGACAAAGACAAGGACGCTTGGATCCGTCTCGCAGCGCTGCACGAGGGTCTCGCGGGCAAGCGGCGAGCCCGACTTGCGGATGGTCGTGAGGAACTGCCACTGGGTCAGCTTCCTAGTAGCAAGGAATAGGTTTTAGGGGGGGGAAGCCCTGTGGGACTATTGTGCGTTACTTGAGCTGGATCAGCTGGACAACGCGCACAAAGAGGTTGGTCTCGTGGTACGGGAGTACGCACTTGAGCAGCGCCTCGCCGTTGAACTCTCCGAGACGGAAGCGACGCACGAGCCACTCGAGCGCCTTCTGTGCCGGCTTGAGGAGGAAGTGGGGCGAGAGCATGAGGACAAACTCTGTGATGGTTTCGTCGAGCTGTGCGTTGACCTCTGCCGTCTGCAGCGCGCGGTCGAGATCCTTAGTTGCGGCCGAGAACAGGGGCTGCTCAAAGCGGGCAAACTCGGGATCGAGCTGCACGAGCTCTGCCAGGCCGTTGGCACCGAGCGCAAGCACCGTCTCGAGATCAAGGTCGCCGGCCTCCTTCCAGTCAAACAGCAGCGAGGGGGCTGTGCGCTGCCCCGACATGGCCGAGGGCTGCGCCGCAAGGCGTTGCAGCTGCGAGGCAAGGGACGAAGCCATCGAGTGGAACGTAAAAATGCGGCCCCAGAACCACATGGCCTCAACCACATTGTATAGGGGGGTCACAATAATTTGGGCTTTTTTTTTTCCCTCCAGCTTTTAATTAGATCGTTGCAATTAGTCAAGTGTGCAAGCAGATGTGTCACAGCAGTTGCGAAGAAGGAAAAAAAAGAAGATGCAAGGTAATATATTTCACTTGGACGACAGCCCAATCGCGTAAGACTTGTTGGTCGTGACACCACGCTGGGGAATCATGTTGGTGAAGCGGAGGACCCAGGCAGCCGAGGTGGCGGACGCGGGCAGCTGGCCGAGGGCAGAGGCCGGGTCGATGTTGGAGGACGTGAGGATGTCCTGCAGGGTTTCGGCAGAGAGGATCCCGGCCATGTCGCTGTGCGTGAGAAGGTCAATCTTGTTGCCCTTGGCGAAGGCGATGAGGTCCTTGGGCAGAGCGCAGCAGTTATCGAGGTTGATGTGGTCCACAGTGGGTTTGACCTGTATAGGAAAGAAAAAAAATTTTATTTAAAAAAGAACATCCATATTATGTAATCTTTTACAGTGACGAGGTTGTAAAACTGCTCGAGCTGGACCTTGCTCATGCCACAGACGCCGAGGGCAAGGATCTTCCCAGCAGTCACCAAACCTTCCAATTCCTTCCACAGTGGCAGCGCAGCCGTCACGTACGAACTCGGCAGGCCCTCGTCCTGGTTACCGAGGTCGTCCTCGAGCGGCATTGACAGAATGAGCACATCGATTTTCTAGATGGGTGGCAGGGTCCATTTAACCCTTATAAGGCACGGCTCGACATACCGGAAGCTTGAGGTCTTCCCAGCACAGTTTGAGCGCGTCTTGAAGCGTGTCCAAATCCAAATGTGCTTGCAAAAAGAGCTTGACTGGTGGTGTGTGCAGTTTACAGGTCCAACCACGCAACAAACACTATCGAATCGTACCACTCACGGTCGTCTGTGTCACATCCTCCGGCAACTCCTCCGCTGGATTCTCCTTGTCTGAGAGCACGCGCTGTCCAGCGGACGTGCCCGTGTGCTGGCGGACGACGGCAGCGACGGCATCGGCCACCTGTCAAGCACATGTCAGAAAGGTGAACCCTCGCTCGCATCGCACCTCCTTGGTGCTGTCGCGCTGCAGCCTCGTCGGGTCCTTGAGGAGGTTGGACGAGCGCAGCACGACTGTGGAAGGCATGATGACGTAAACTTGGTTGCCCAACTACAACAGCAAAAACGAAAAGCGCGTTTTAAATGCATTTTGGACCGCGTCTCAAACGCATTTCCAACGCATCTCAAACGCGTCGCCGGAAAGGCTTTTGAAAGCATTTCTGACCGCCTTCGAAATGCGCCTGAGATGTGTTTGTGGCAATGCGTTTTAAATCAATTCGAAATACGTTTGTGAATGCGTTTTAAACGACATACAAATGACCAGAGCCGCCCGCGCCACCCAGGCCACCCCATGCCACAGCAAGCAACTGAAGGAG
>Ga0302226_10001823_pt1 | contig 15596 bp, 12 predicted proteins | sample II_Palsa_E3_3_FD_193524 | JGI IMG/M metagenome (GOLD analysis project Ga0302226, IMG submission 193524) | Peat permafrost microbial communities from Stordalen Mire near Abisko, Sweden - II_Palsa_E3_3 | ecosystem: Environmental > Terrestrial > Soil > Palsa > Peat permafrost | place: Sweden...
GCCCGGAACACATCTCCCACGCCACCGCCTGCATTCCCGACATGGTCTCGCTCATCCAGCAGCTTGCAGCCAAAGACATCGCCTACCAGGCCGAAGACGGCAGTTGGTACTTTCGCATCGCGCGCTTCCCCGACTACGGCAAGCTCTCCAAAAAAGACTTCGACGGCATCGAAGACGGAGCCCGCGTCGACATCGACGAGTATGAGAAAGATGCGGCCCGCGACTTCGCCCTCTGGAAGGCCGTCAAACCCGGTGAGCAGTCCTGGGAAACAGCCTTAGGCACGGGCCGCCCCGGTTGGCACATCGAGTGCTCCGCCATGGCCACAAAGTTCCTCGGCGACAACATCGACCTCCATGCTGGCGGCGAAGACCTCATGTTCCCGCACCACGAGAACGAGATCGCCCAGTCCGAATCGGCCTCCGGAAAACCCTTCGTCCGCCACTGGATGCACGTCCGTTTCCTACTCGTCGAAGGCAAGAAGATGTCGAAGTCCGAGGGCAACTTCTACACCCTCCGCGACCTGCTTCTCAAAGGCTATCGCGCCTCCGCCATCCGCTTCCTGCTCATCTCCGTGCCCTATCGGCACCAGATGAACTTCACCTTCGACAGCCTCATCGAATCCACCAATGCCGTCGATCGCCTGCGTACCTTCCACCAGCGCATGGTCAAAGGCGGCTTCCCTCAAGGCTGCGACGAGGCGCTCTCACTGCTCACCGCTGAGGCAAGAATGGCTTACACCATCGCGCTCGCGAATGATCTCAACACCGCCGAAGCCCGCGCCGCCATCTTCGATCTCGTGCGGGCTGCCAACACTGCGGCAGACATAGGCACACTCCGCAGCGAAAACGCCACCGAGATCCTTCAAGTCCTCGCACTCTTCGACGAGGTCTTCGCCGTCCTTGAAGACAGAGACGCTGCCATCACCCGAGCCGCACTCGCCTGGGCCGAAGCCGAAGGCCGCATCGACGAAGCCGCCCCAGAGCTCGTCGCCACCCTTTCCTTCTCCGACGCCGACATCGACGCCCTGGTCGCCGAGCGCACCCAGGCCAAGAAGACCCGCAACTTCGCCCGCGCCGACGCCATCCGCAACGACCTGCTCGCAAAAGGCATCCTAATCGAAGACTCCAAAGATGGCGTCCGCTGGAAAAGAAAATAAGCCCGCTGAAAACACGTGTACGAAAGAAAGCATCCGCTGGAGCGGAAAAAATGACCTTCGCACCCCGCACCGTCGTCGTAAGCTTCTTCCTTGTTGTCCTATCCCTCGCCGCAGCCGCGCAAACACCGGCGCCAGACACCACTCAATGGGAGAGCGAAGCGCTCAAGCTGCGTCTCTCCTACCCCTCCGACCTTATAAAGGCCGACCCCGAGAAGGTTCTCAGCGACGGCCACTTCACGCTCTTCAACGTCGATACTCCAAAACTCGCCGTAGAGACTCACTGCCTGCGCCCCGCACTTCTTCTCGAGCTCCCACACTCCGGTCCTGCGCAGACCACAGAGACTCAACCCACCGCAGACGGCGGCACCCACGTCACCATCAAACCCGCCATCACAGCGTCCATCCTGTTAGCCGAACTCGACATCGACTGCGTTAACGCCGAGCACGAGAGCAGCAGCACGACGCTTCTCAGCGACCTCGCCGAGATCGTCCTCAAAGTTCCCGGCATGAAGTCCATCGCACAGCCCTCCTGGTACAACGTTGGCTGGCAGAAGGTCCACATGGCTGCCGCACAAGGCCAGCCACAAGCGCAACCACCAGCCGATCCGCAAACCACGGACATGGCAGCTTCGCAGCCCGCCATCCCACAGGCGCTCTACACCATGGGCCTCTCCACCAACTGGAACAACCATCTTCTCGTCTGGTACTTTTCGTCGAACAACATCGACACTCTCAATCGCATCACCAAGACCACAGTCCGCTTCGGCCGCGCCGAGGCTGCGCCGCTCTACCCAGTCCCTATGGGCACAGCGGCCCCGTAGCTTTCTCTAACCCCGAATCACGCTGAGACCAATGACCAAAGATATTCTTCCCATCGAAGCCATCGTCGAAAAACTCAACCTGCCCGAAAAGTACGTCGAACGCCTCGGCCGCTACGGGGCGAAGCTAACGCTCGACCTCCTCGACGACCCCGCCTTCCCTGTGCGCGGCAAATTCATCCTCGTCACCGCGACCACGCCCACGCTCTCGGGCGAAGGCAAGACCGTCACCTCCATCGGCCTCGTGCAGGGCCTCGAAAAGATCGGCAAGAATGCCATCATCACCTCGCGCGAGCCCTCTCTCGGCCCTGTCTTCGGGATGAAAGGTGGAGCAGCAGGCGGTGGCCGTTCGCAGGTCGAGCCAGCCGAAAAGATCAATCTCCACTTCCACGGCGACTTCCACGCCATCACCTCCGCGCACAACCTCCTCGCCGCACTCATCGACTCGCACCTCTTCCACGGCAACGAGCTTGACCTCGACCCCAACGCCGTCACCTGGCCTCGCGCGCTCGACATGAACGACCGCGCCCTCCGCCACATCATCGTGCAGTCAGGCGGAAAGCGCGACGGCGCCAATCGCCACACCGGTTTCCTCATCACCGCAGCCAGCGAGATCATGGCCATCATGACCCTAGCCGACAGCCGCGAAGATTTGCGCAAGCGTCTCGCCCGCATCGTCATCGGCCAGACCCGCGCAGGTAAACCAGTCCTCGCCGAAGACCTCAAAGCCACTGGCCCCATGATGGCGCTACTCAGCGAAGCCATCCTTCCCAATCTCGTCCAGACCACCGAAGGCACGCCCGCACTGGTCCACCTTGGCCCTTTCGCCAACATCGCCCACGGCACCAGCTCCGTCCTCTCGCAGCAGATGGGCCTCCGTCTTGCAGACTACGTCGTCAACGAGACCGGCTTCGCCTCCGACCTCGGCTTCGAAAAGTACATGGACATCGTCATGCCTTCGTCCGGCATCAAGCCCTCTGCCGCCGTTCTCGTCACCACCGTTCAATCCGTTCGCAATCAGGGTGCAGGCGATCTCGAAGCCGGCTTCGAAAACCTCAAAAAACACATCGCTATCGTGCGCGGCTTCAACCTTCCCGCGATCGTGGCCATCAATCGCTTCCCCAACGACACCGACGAAGAGTTGAAGTTCCTCGAGAAATACTGCGAGGCCCAGGGCGCAGCTTTCGCGCTCTCGGAAGCCTTCGTGAAAGGTGGAGCAGGTGCCGCGGCTCTCGCAGAAAAAGTCGTGAGCGTCATCGCCGCCAACCCCAACGTCGCGCCGACCAGCACCTACATGCCAAGCGCCTCACCATTGGAGAAGATCACTGCTGTCGCGCAAAAAGTCTACGGTGCAGCTAACGTCGAACTTAGTCCGCAGGCTGAAGAAAAACTCGCGCGCTTCACAAAGTGGGGCTACGGCGAACTCCCCGTCTGCATTGCCAAGACGCAGTACTCCCTCACCGACGACCCAAAACTGATGGGCGCACCAACCGGCTGGACGCTTCACATTAGCGACGTCGTTCTCTCCGCCGGCGCAGGTTTTCTCGTAGTCATCTCAGGGAGCATGATGCTGATGCCCGGTCTGCCAAAGTCCTCCCGCGCCATGGGCATCAACGTCGACGCAGCAGGCGAGATCACCGGCATGTCCTAGAAACCAGCATCCCGCCCGTAGCCCGTCGTCCGACAAGAAAGGTATACAAGTCACGAAGTGACGGCCCCATGCGCAGTAACCAGTCCTGCAGGAGAACGCAGCGAAGCAGAGAAATGCGCCGCTGCGACCGCCATCACTTAACCCAGTTCGGCCCAATGAACTCTCGCAGCCTCTCTGGTGTAGCCCAGGGCGCTGCACCCGCAAACCGCTTCACCCATGCCGCGCCCTCCCCGATCTTCACGCGATCTAGCGTAAACTCCGGCGAAAGCGTATTCACCATCAGCGCGTAGCTGGCACCATCGTGCAACCGCAGAGCCTTCCAGCAGCCGCCCGGCACCGCAATCACCGGCCTCTGGCCTGCCGCATAATCGAACCCCAGCGTCACCTTCTCCACATGCCCATCCGGATGAAAGATGAAGTAGTCCACCGGCCCACCCTCCACGAGAATGTGCGTGTCATCCGGCTCCAGCCAATGCAGATAGTTGATCGGCTTCTCGCGCGTCAGCATGTAGTAGTTCTGGCTCTGCGCAGCAAGCACGCGCCCACCGGCATTCACCTTCTGCGCCGAAACTCCGATGATCCCGAGGTACCCAGACTCCTTCGGCAACACCGAAAGCTTCAGCGTGCGGATCAACTCCTTCGCCCGTGCATCCGTCGCTGCAGGAGTCGCAGCCCGCAACCCACCCAGCCCGGCCACGCAAATCGCAGCAAGTAAGAATCGCTTCATGCCCGCAGACTAGCAGACGCAAGCCGGCAAACTAAGCCTCTTGCCCCGCTGCGATATCGTCATCCACCACCGTCGCCGCTCTATTCTTCATCTTTGAGCTGGTCACCAGAAACACCGCAATCAGAATCGCCGCCATCCCCACATACTCCACAGCAACGAAGTGTTCTCCAAGAAAAATTGCGCCAAGAATCACTGCGATCACCGGATTCACATACGCATACGTCGCCACCTTCGACACTGCCACGTTGTCCAGCAGAAAGATGTAAGCCGTATAAGTAAGCAGCGAGCCGAACGTCACCAGGTACAGCACCGAAGCCCACGCCTGAAATCCCCAATGCGCCCCATGATAACCGTGTGTCCCCAGCATCAGGCAGATATTGAACAGCGCGCCAAACACCATCTGCCAACCCGCCGCAGCAAATCCGCTGATCTTGATCGTCGATCTCCGCGAGATGACCGAGGCTGCCGTCCAGCACAGTGCGCCGGCCAGCGTCACACCTGCCGCGATGATCTGTCGGAGGTCTCCTCTCAACCCGCTCCGCATCCCCGGCCATAGCAGGAACACCAGCCCACCAAATCCAATCGCGATCCCCGCCCATCCCCGCGCTGGCAATCCCTCACCCTTTGGCAGCAACATCTCGATCAGCGCCGCATACAACGGAATCGACGCCACAAGCAACGCCGCCAGCCCACTCGGAATATATTGCTCGGCCCAGATCACCGCTGTATTCCCGCACCCCAGCATCAGCACGCCGATGATCGCAAGCCTTCCAAGCTCCTGCCAACTCGGCCGCATCTTCACTCCGAAGATCGCGCTCAGCCCCAATAGCAGTGGCCCCGAGATCGCAAAACGCACACTCCCCAACACAAATGGCGGCAGCACTTCCACGCCATAACGCATCGCAAGATACGTCGATCCCCAGAAGAGATAAACGCATGCAAACGACAGTAGAATCCGCGTCCGGTCTGGCGTTGAATTGACGGGCATCCCTCAATGGTATCGCGCCTTCGCCGATTGCCTCCGTGCCAGCATTCAAGGCCCTCCCGGTGCTACGATAAGGAGATGGTGCTTCGTCGTACGGCCTTATTGCTCGTCCTTCTCGTCTGTGTCTCGGCACTCTCTCAAACTCCTGACCAATCCTCCGCCGAGCCCAATCCCAACCTCCCGCGCAGCTTCCACGATGCCGATCTGAACATCACCTACTTCTATCCAGGCCGCTTTGTCCCTGATCCCGCAAGCGTCGCCGAAAACACCTCTGCACAGACATCGACCAGCTCAACCACCACCGCGACGCCGAAGTGTGCCCGCTCCACCTTCTTCGCCAACTCCGTCACTCCGGTCGACACCTCCTCTTTCGTCCTCTCCACCATCGACAACACCTGCCCCAACGTCCTCCGCGGCGCCACCACGCTCGGCCCCTTCATCCGCGAGCAGATCCTCCGCCAGCTCAAGCAGTACGGCGAGCCCACCGTTACGCAGGAACCTACTCGCTACACCATCAACGGTCACCCCGCAGCCATTGTCCTTGCATCAGTTCCCATGCCTGAAGCAGCCGGCAAGATCCCTCGAACCACCTACGCCGCCAAGGCCTGCTTCCTCGGCAATGTCCCCGTCAAAGCAAAGAAGAAGTCCGATCCAGTCGATCCAACGCGCCATGTTCTCTGCTTCGACTTCACCACGCAGCATAGCGATCTCTACCATCTCCTCTTCGCCTTCAGCCTGCAGTTCGACAACGACACGCCTCAGCCCGTCGTTCCCGGCAGCGTCATCCGCTAACTCACTTCGGGAGCGGTGCAGAGATTCTTCCTCGCGACCAACGGGAGCGCCAACCAAAGGGGTATACAAGTCACGACCTAACCGCTGCCCGCGCAGGGCGCATCTAAAAAGACACTGCTAATCCTCGCGCAGCAGGGCCAAGGGGTCGGTCTCCAGCGCGCGTCGTGCCGGAACACATCCAGCGAGCAGTCCAAGCAAGAGCATCGTCAGCAAGACTCCGCCCAGCACAATCGGGTCCCACGGCGTAGCCTGAGACACGATAAATGCGATCACCTTGCCAGCCGCCAGTCCCATCAATAGCCCCACAGCCGAGCCGAACGCCAAGAGCCGAAAAGTGCGCCCAAGGGCGGCTTGTAGCAACTCTCTCTTTTGCGCCCCTAGTGCAATACGGATCCCAAACTCACGCAGCCGCTTGCTGACTGAATACGAAGCCATGCCGAAGATTCCAACCACCGACAGCATCGCGCCCATCACTCCCAAAACACCGAGCGAAATCGTCGCCATCCGTGGACCAAATAGAAACGCGTCCAGGGCCTTGAAGCGTGTCTGGATGTAAACCGGCAGCCCCGCATCAATATTTCGCAACGTATTCCTGATCGCGAGCGTAAGCTGCTCGGGATCTCGACTCGAGCGCACCACAAGATACGCAGAGTTCGACGGCGATTGAAGGATCGGAAGAAACATTACAGGCTGTGGATCTTCCGTGAGGCTTCCATATTTTCCATCCTCTGCAATCCCCACAACCTGAAGGCGTGCTCCATCGGGCAGCTTGAAGTACGCGCCCATAGCCTTTGTCTCCGAGCCGAAGATCTTACGAGCAAACAGTCGATTTACCACTGCGACCCGCGGTTTATCTTTGTTCTCCTGCCAGGTGAAGGCTCTTCCTGACACCAGCGCTGTACCTGCCGCCTGGAAGTATTCAGGCGAGACTTTGAACATCATCGCGTCTGTTACGGCATTCGTCGGCCGAAGATCCGTCGTAGTATCGGCAAAGACATTCGAGTCCGGCTGCGCATCACCCAAAGGCACTTGATCAGCCAGGCCTACGGAATCGACACCCGGAATCGCCGTCAACGCATCGATCATGCGCTTCTGCATCGGCGGCACTTTGTCACCCAGGTAGCCTGCCATATTCAGGTCCGTCTCCACCAGCATCGTATTCTTCAACTCGAAACCAAAACTGTTGTGCAGCGAATTCGCCAACCCACGCACCGCAACAATCGAAGAGGTGACCAGCACAGCGCAGATCGCAATCTGGAGCAAGAGAAGCACGTCGCTGAAGCTTATACGCAACCCAAACCGACCGCGCTTCGTTTCGACAGTGCCGCCTTTGACGGCCTCGTACGGATCAGTGCGCAGGACCTGTCTCACCGGCACCGCACCAAACAGGAATCCGCTCGCCAACGCCAGCAGCAAAGCAAATGCATAAACCTTTGCATCCGGATTCACGGACATATGAAGCGGCCACCGCGAGATCGGCTGCCACGCGCTCAACGCCCTCAACAGCACCATGCTGGCTGCAAGTCCAACCGCTCCGCCAGCCAGGGAAATCAGCAGAGCCTCTGCAAAGAGTCCGCGCAGAATACGTTTGCGGCTGGAGCCGAGCGCAAGCCGTAGAGCGATCTCACGCGATCGATCAGAAGCACGCGCTGCAAACAGGCTGCCAAGGTTGGCACAAGCCGCAAACAGAATCAATCCCGCCAACAACATTAGCGCTGTCATAAACGTCCGCACCGGGCGGCCAATGTAGTCACCATAGAGCCCCGGACGCGCCAACTTAAAACTCATCTTGGGATCGTCTTTGGGGTACGCCTTCTCAAGAGAAGCTCCAACTGAATCAAGATCCGCAATCGCCTGCGCCGGAGTCACTCCCGCCTTCAGGTGTCCCAACGTCATAAAGACCCACCGGTCTCCACGGTTGTTCATGTCGCTCGTATCGAACTGCTGATGATTCACCATCGGCACAAAGAAATCGGGATTGAAGAACATGAGTGTGCCGTGAAACTCAGGCGGTCCCACACCGATGATGGTGAACGGAAACTTGTTTAGCCGGACGACGCGACCAATTACGCTAGGATCACCCTGAAAGTGGGTGCGCCAGAAGTCGTACGTCAGCACGATGAAGGGTGCGCTGTTCGGTCCGTGTTCATCGGAGCTATGGAAGAACCGGCCCAGATAAGGCTTCACACCTAAAGCATCAAAGTAATTTCCACTCGCTTCATCGATCCAGGCGCGTGAGGGATCGTTGCCTGTATCCAGCGCCGCTTGGTTGACTGCGTAAGCCAACAGGCTCTCAAAGCTGTGGTTGCGGTCCCGCAGATCGAGATAGTCCGGATAAGACTGGGCCATGTCATTGGTGGACAATCGCCACAGCCCATAGAGGCTCTCCGACTGAGGCACATTCAACGGACGCAGAATGAACGCATTCAGAACAGCAAACACAACGGCATTCGCCCCAATCGCGAACGCAAGAGTCAGTACGGCGACAATCGCAAAACCCGGCTTCTTGGCCATTCTGCGCAGCGCGAAACGAATATCCTGAATAAGTCCCTCGCCGAATTGACTGCCAAGCGCCTCGCGGCTCTCTTCTTTCAGTCGTTGATAACCACCAAACTCAATGCGCGCACGCCTCTCCGCTTCTGGGCGTGGAAGACCGCCACGCTCAAGATCGTCGGCGCGGTGTTCAATGTGCGAGCGAAGCTCCTCGTCGATCTCACGATCGGTTTTAGAGCGATGAATGAGATTCGAAGCAAAGGAGCGAAGAGAGTCGAAGAGTCTCATATTTCCTCCGGTTGCGGTGCGAGTGCGCTCGCGATGGCAGTAGACAGCCGATTCCAACTCTCTGTCTCTTCGCGAAGACGTTTTTGGCCTGTTGCAGTCAACTCGTAGAACTTGGCCTTGCGATTGTTCTCGGAGGTCCCCCAGTCGGCCTTCAGCAGTCCCTGGCGCAACAGACGAAACAGCCCGGGATAGAGCGCCCCCTGTTCAATCAGCAGCGCGCCGCCGGAGATCTGCTCAATTCGCAGAAGCACGCCGTACCCATGCAAAGGCCCAAGAGAGACCGCACGCAGAATAAGAAGATCGAGGGTACCTGGAAGCAGTTGGGCCTGTGTTGTCACATTCTCTCCTAAGATGATCAGGAGACTAGACCTACTTCCCTAAGCTGTCAAGGAGAGTTTTTGGGCCTAATTTGCGTCAAGGCGGCATTTCACAGGTAGGAGGCCACTCCGAATAAACCACCAACAGCGCCAAATCCCCAGTTCTCTAGGGTTATCCCGATAAGGTATACTCACCGCCAAAGGCAGAATCCCATGAAATCGCTGTTCTTCACAGCCCGGACAAGCCGCAACGCATCTTCCGAGTGCCGCTCCATGCGCCACCAGATGCCGCGTCGCCACCTCCGCGTTCTGCCAAGCCTCACGCGACCTAGTCTCTTCGCCGGCGACTAAGCGCGAACACCCCACCAGCCGGCGAAGTCCTCGCCAACAGCGCAAACCGTTCTCTCTGCAACCACAGAGCGCCGCCGTCCCTCATCCGGAACGGAATAGAGCACGAACGGAAGACCAAACGCACCGCTGCCCCCAAGGAGAGACCCGCATGACCACCCTGACCGAAAAGACCCTCACCGAAAATACCTTACAAGATCTGAAGCAAAACTCCTCGCAAGGTGTCACCTCCGCCGCCGGCGAAGCCATCCGCTCGAAGCACTACGCCGAGTTCGGCCCCAAGCTTAAGACCGCCCTCCCTGGCCCCAACGCAAAGAAGATCGTCGCAGCCGACGACCGCCTCATCTCCCCCAGCTACACCCGCAGCTACCCCATGGTGGCCAAATCCGGCCGCGGCATCCGCGTTACCGACGTCGACGGCAACGAGTTCATCGACTTCGCTGCTGGCATCGCCGTCAACTCCACGGGCCACTGTCATCCCGAAGTCGTCAAAGCCATTCAAGACCAGGCCGCCGAACTCATCCACATGTCCGGCACTGACTTCTACTACGAAAACATGACCACCTTTGCCGAGCGGCTCTCTGCCATCGCGCCAATGCCCGGCCCGCACAAGTTCTACTACGGCAACTCCGGCGCCGAAGCCGTCGAGTGCGCCATGAAACTCGCCCGCTATCACACCGGCCGCCAGAACATCATCAGCTTCTTCGGTGCCTTCCACGGCCGCACCATGGGAGCGCTCTCGCTCACCGGCTCCAAGCCCCAGCAGAAGCGCCGCTTCGCCCCCTTCGTCCCCGGCGTCCACCACATCCGTTATCCCTACGCCTACCGCGGCTGTCCCGACGGCACGCCAGAGGAGCAGGAGGCCTTCGCCCTCGACTGCGCCCGCTACATCGAAGATCGTCTCTTCAAAACCATCCTCCCGCCCGAAGAGGTCGCAGCCATCATCCTCGAACCCATCCAGGGCGAAGGCGGCTACGTCGTAGCGCCAACCAACTTCCTCCAGGAGATTCGCCGCATCTGCGATAAGCACGGCATTCTCCTCATCGCCGACGAGGTCCAGTCCGGTGCCGCGCGAACAGGGAAGTGGTGGGCCATCGAGCACTCCGGCGTCCAGCCCGACATCGTCTGCATCGCCAAGGGCATCGCATCCGGCATGCCCCTCGGCATCTGCATGGCGAAAGCCGAAGTAATGGACTGGGTCCCCGGCTCACACGCCAGCACCTTCGGCGGAAACCCCATCTGCATCGCCGCTGCTCTCGCCACCATGGACATCCTCGAGCGCGAAGGCATGCAGAACGCCGCTACCGTAGGCGAAAAGATGCTCAAACGCCTGCACACTTGGGTAGCCAAGCATCCCACCGTCGGTGACGTTCGCGGACGAGGCCTCATGATCGGCGTCGAACTCGTCAAAGACAAGCAGTCCCGCACACCAGTAGGAGCCATGCGCGATAAGGTAGTCGATCTCGCCTTCGAGCGCGGCCTTCTCATCCTTGGTTGCGGCGAAACCACCATCCGTCTCTGTCCGCCACTCATCGTCAACGAGCACGAAGCCACCGTCGCCCTCGACATCCTCGAAGAGTGCATCACCCTCGCCGCAAAATAAGCCACTTCGTGGCGTGTATACCCGGGGCCTCCCGATGGTCGGCGCAAGCGACCAACGGGAGCGCCAGCCGAAGCAGTAAACACGCCACGAAGTGGCCGCCTCACGCGCAGTGGGCCCGTCCGGCAGGACAAGTCTTTAAGCACTCACCCCATACCGCGTCGCCGAACGCTTATGCGAAAGGTTCGGCCCCAGCGCCACACGAGCTGCATTGAACTTCTCCCAATCCTTCACATCAGGCAACGCCGGAATCGTAACTAACTCCCCGCTATCAAACCCAGCCAGCGACGCATCCACCATCTCCTCCGAGCTCATCACAATCTGCTCGGGAAGATTCTGATGCCCACCAATCCCCGCGCGGTCCCAGAAATCTGAAGCCGTTGCGCCCGGCAGCACGGCCTGCACCTGCACGCCCTTATCGCCCACCTCTTTATGCAACGACTGCGTAAGATTCAGCACATACGCTTTCGTCCCGCTATACACACCGTTTAGCAGCTCCGGAGCCACCGCGACGATCGACGAGATATTAATAATCGCGCCTTTGCTCCTCGCAAGAAATCCAGGCAATACCGCATAGCTTAACCGCGTCAGCGCCGTAACGTTCAGTTCAATCATGTTCTCCAGCTCATCAATCTTCGAGTCCACCAGCGAAGTCGTACCACCAAAGCCTGCATTGTTCACCAACGTCGTAATCGCCTTATCCGAACGCAGCCGTTCCTCTACCTTGCGAAGATCAGCCTTGTTCGTAAGATCCGCTGCAATCACATCGATCGCACGGCCAGTAACCGAGCTCAACGAAGCCGCAAGCTCTTTCAGCTTGTCGCCGTTGCGAGCGACTAAGATCAGGTCATAGCCGCGTCGCGCCAGCCGATCCGCGTAAACAGCACCGATTCCTGTCGATGCGCCAGTGATAAGAGCAGTGCCCTTAGAAGAAGTAGCTGAGGTCGTCATAAAAGTCTCCATATGCAAAAGTGTGAATCAGAAAACTGACTCGTATCATTTAGAGTAGACCGGTTGGTTAGTAGATTCAAAAATAACGAACCCACCCAAAACAAACCGCTACTTCTTCAGCAGCACATCAAAAGCAAAATGAAGAAAGTTCTCCAGCGGCTTGTCGCTCTTCTCCGCCTTCATGCGCACCAGTGCGCCTTCATAGCTATTGAGCAGAAACCCCGCCAACGCATCTACGCGCGTCGACTTTGCCAGATCACCTCGCTCAACCGCCTCGCGCAACACATTCGCGATGCCCTTCTGCCAACCTGCAAACACTGCTTTCAGTTCAGTCTGCAGCCTGGGACTGTGATCCGCTACCTCAAGGCTCAGGCTGCCCACCAGGCATCCAGTAATCTCCCCGCGCTGCCCATACACCGAGATCAACTCTTCGAAGTACTTCCGTAGCCGCTTCAAAGGAACAACCTTGCCGTCCCCAAGCACTCGCGCCGCCCGTTCCATCTCACCCGCCGCGTAGAGGTGAAACAACTCCACCACAAACTCCTCCTTGCTCGGGAAGTAATGGTAGAAAGAGCCCTTCGGCACCTTGGCAAGATCAAGCACCTCTTTCACTCCGGTGGCGGTATACCCAGTCGACCGAAGCTGCTTCAATCCAACTTCCAGCAGATGATCCCGAGTTGAAAGAACAGCGCTCATGGTTGATCAATAATAGACTGGTCGTCTACTTACGTCAACCTGGGTGGCGTCTCAGTTTGGATCTCCGCTCACGACCCAAAGTGGATCGGACGTGTTTGGCCAGTCCGTCGGACGAGTCGCGACTAAGCAGGAACGTACGTCAACCGAATCACGTCCTCGACGATTAGCTCGCTGGCCACAAGGTGGAGCCGTGGCCGGGGGCCGGCGAAGAATGGCGTGCCTTTACCAAACACGACAGGATGGAGGTAGATTCGATACTCATCGACAAGACCGGACTCGGTTAGGTTGTGCACTAAGTCTGGTCCGGCAACTCCAATCTCGCCGGCCAACTCAACCTTCAGCCTGCGTATCACCGCCTCGACGTCCTCTGCGACAAGGGTGGCGTTGGGGCCAACTGACTTGAGCGAGCGCGATACAACCCACTTCGGCTGGCTCCGCCACGCCGCCGCGAAGTCGCGTTCGTTCGCGTCCCAATCCGGAAGATCTTCGTCCCAATAACGCATGATCTCGTACGTGCCGCGACCGTAGACAAAGCCGGTCAGGCCACGCACATACTCGACGTAGTGACGAAAGAGCGCAGGGATAGGCGGCCCCAACTTCATGTGGTCGACGTAGCCATCCAGGGACTGGTTCAATCCGTAGACAAGTTTCGCCATGCTGCAAATCTCCTTCCCAGGTTCGTCGAAATAATACCTTGGGCCGACGTCGCGAGGAGGTGAGGGTTGAACAGAATTAGCGCGACGCATTGTCGGTGTGGCCAACAACCCGAGGTCCGCACTACCGAAAATTCTGTCAAGCCCTCAAATGCTCAAAACCCGCGCCAGACGAGGAGATTCGCGTGGCGTGTTCACCCCGCGCCACCCGGTATAATGGAGGTACAAGGAAAAGCCTCGGCAAACACGCCGGGGCTTTGTTATGTCTTGAAGGTGCAACTCATTGATTGCAAGTATTTTGTGCGTAACTCCTTTGAATGGAATATTTTGCGGACCATGCCCACCCGCAAACCAAACAAAAGAAGAGACTTCGCTGCAAAATACCCCCACCCTCCCAGGGGGAGGGTATAGCTCCACCCTGGCAAATCCCAGCCTGCGTCTAAACTGTGGAATCACCCGATGGAACATCCACGCCGCACCACAAAACTCGCTGCAACTCTCCTCGCCATCACCATCAGCGTGCCACAATCTCTCCACGCTCTGCCGCAACACACCACCGCTCTGCAGCCCGACAGCTCGGCTCCGCACCGCACCCGCCTCATTCTCAAGGACGGCAGCTACCAGGTCATCATGAGCTACCGTATCGTCGGCAACGTGGTCCACTACATCAGTGCCGAACGAGGAGGAGACGAAGAGGAGATCCCCCTCAACCTCGTAGACCTGGACGCCACCAAACGCTGGGAACGTCAGCACTCTCAAGCCACGCCTGATGCCGACAGCACCCCACCCGCCATCGATCCCGAACTCCTCAAGGAAGAAGCCGACCGCGCCGCCCTCACTCCCGAGGTCGCCAAAGACCTCCGCCTCCCCGAAGAGGACAGCACCCTGGCCCTCGATACCTACCGAGGCACCCCAGAGCTGGTCCCCCTGGCCCAAACCGACAGCGACTTAAACCGAAACACCGGCCATAACCTGCTCAAAGCCGCCGTCAATCCGCTCAGCGCCAGCCACCAGATCGTCGAGCTCAAAGGCGAAACCTCGCCCATCCAGCTCCACGTCAAAGACCCCGTCCTCTACCTCCGCATCGGCGACGAGAGCGTAGGCAGCACCGCCGGCACGCCCCTCACGGTCGACACCCACGGTGCCACCGGCCGCGCGGAGAACGACCCCACAGGTGGTTCTGCCAACAGCCGCTACGTGATCGTCCGCGCCGACGTGCGCCGGGGTGCCCGAGTCATCGCCAGCTTCCGCATCGGCCTCCTCGGCGGCGGCCAACACCAGGAAGACGTGGTCGAAACCACCACTGAGCTCTTACCGGGTGGCCACTGGCTCAAAATAACGCCAAAGGAGCCCCTTGACTTCGGCGAGTTCGCGCTCATGGAGGTCCTGTCGGACAAGGCCGTCAACCTCGGCGTATGGGACTTCGGCGTTCACCCCGTCTCCCCCGAAAATCGTGACGTCCTTAAGCCAGAACCCCGCCGGGGAGTCACACTCGAACGCCATACCCCCAACTAAGGGGGACGCCATGTCGAAATTTTGAAAAGAGAGAATGACTAGTTGCGGGGCAAGGAATCGCGCTCAAGAAACATCCCAGAAACTGCCTGCCGCGAAGCGCCGGCTGATCCTGCAACCTCCGACCGGCCGATCATACCTTTGCCTGCCACTGCAACGTTGTCTCGCGTCAGTTTTGCTTCATACATCATGGTGTCGGCTGCTCGCAGGATTGTCTGCACCGTATTGCCGTCTTCCGGATAGGTCGCCAACCCAAAGCTTCCCGACAAGCTGAGCGAAAGCCCTGCCCCCTCCAGAAAGCGAGCCGACCGCAGATCCTCACACAGCGCCATCGTAGTCCCGCTTGCTGCAGCCTTTCCCATCCCGGGCAGTATCGCAACAAACTCGTCTCCGCCATAGCGAAAAGCGGCATTATTGGGCCCCAGGCTACGCTTCATCAACCCGCCAACCTCTGCCAGAAGCCGACTGCCAATCAGATGGCCGTGAGTATCATTCACCGACTTAAAATGATCTAGATCGACGAACATCAAACTAAATACCTGCCCCCGTGCCACCTCTTCCTCCAGCATCGTGTACAGGTGCCGGGCATTGAAAAGCCCCGTCACATC
>Ga0302226_10001825_pt1 | contig 15591 bp, 24 predicted proteins | sample II_Palsa_E3_3_FD_193524 | JGI IMG/M metagenome (GOLD analysis project Ga0302226, IMG submission 193524) | Peat permafrost microbial communities from Stordalen Mire near Abisko, Sweden - II_Palsa_E3_3 | ecosystem: Environmental > Terrestrial > Soil > Palsa > Peat permafrost | place: Sweden...
AGAATTTCGCTGAGAACAAAATTCACTTTGCATTCATCGTTCACAATCGACATTAACTCGACGAAGAAAGGGAAAAGGAACCCTAGCACTGCGATGGCGGACACACCTCACAGACAACAACTCGAATTAGTATGCCTTGTCCGACAATACGAATAGGAAAGAAGAAAACATGCGGTTGAATGCATGTTTATTTTTTTTTTTTCGACGTCAAAAAATACATACGAGTCGCCGCAGCTACTGGGCCATCGCGGCCTTTGCGTGCGTGCTGCTGCTGCTCGTCCAGCTGACGCTCTTTGTTGCCCTCCCCCTCGATCCGCAGCCGCAACACCGCCAGCAGCCGCAACAAGGGCAGCAGCCGCAACAGTTCCGTCTGCGCTTCTGGGTCCTCACGGCTGGTCAGCGTGCCACTCAGCTCGATCGGCTGTTGCGCAAGCTACGTCTGCAGGTGGACGCGCAGATGCAAACAACCTGTTTTGCGGCTGCCTTGGACATTGTGGTTGTGAACGATGCCGGATCGCTCGAGGATTGGCGCTCGACCTGCAACGTTGCAGCACGGCACGGCGCCACGCTCATGACCGCGACCGTCCCCGTGGCTGCGCGCAACAAGGAGCTCGCGCCTGCTAGTGTTCATCTGGCACATCTGTACCGGTGGACACTGGACATGGCGTTCACAGAGGGGCCGGACGACTTTGCCGTGCTGCTCGAGGACGACTTGGACGTGGCCTGGGACCTTGTGGCCTTCTTCACGGCTGCAGCCGCTGTGGCCTCGGCAGGAGCCCTCGATCCATCGCAGTTCTGTGTGTCCGCCTGGGGCGACAACGGGTTCCTGGCAACGAGCAGTGACGAGCTGGCCGTGCGGCGAGGCGAGCACTTTATGGGCCTCGGGTGGATGCTGTCGAGGCACACGTATCTCGAGCACGTTGCGCGGCACTGGCCGCCCGACGCGTTTTTTGTGAGCAACCCGCACTTCCCCGAGTTCCCGCAAGAGTGGGACGACTACATTCGCGCCCTGTTTGTGCACGACAAGGACCTGCACGGCATCCGATGGGAATGTCTCTACCCCGAAGTGCCACGGACGCACCACACGCTCGCGACGAACGCGATGGGAACGTACACGACCACGAGCAAGCTGCAGCGCACCCGGTTCGACGGGATGCGCATGCCCAGGGACCCGCCTATGTTTGCCGCGCTGGTCCAAGATCGCACCCGCATGCTCGTGCAGTCCTTTGAGCGGGCAGCGATTGCCAGCTATGACCAGTGGCTTCGGGATACGCTCGCTCAAGTCGCAGTCGTGGTGGTGGACAAGATCGCAGACGTGAGTGCCTTCCGATATCGCACGGTCGCTCTCGTATGCGCAGCCTGTTCCCAAAAAAAGCACTACCATCTGATGAGCGATCCGAACGATGGCTGGAACGACCTATTGCAAACACAGCTGGGCCTCTTGTCGCGTGGGGCTGACGGGATCGTGCGCGGTATCCACCAAGGCGTGGTCGTGTTGTCATGGCTCACCAACACGCTGATCATTCTGGCCCATGACAGCCCATTTGCTGCCGCCCTGAGCTCCTCGTCCACCCAACGGGATCCCGCTCTCGTATCGAACGGCACGCTTGCGATCGGCCAAAACGGGCAGAGTTGCGCAGAGGCGTGCACCCTCAAGGCCCTGGCCTGCGACGAGCGCCTGCTTCCGATCGTCAACTCGTGTGAATCCCTTTTGGAAGCGGGCCTGTGCACCAACATCAGCCACTGCAAGCGGGACGAGGGATCGGCATGGCCAGCGGCAAGCATCGCCCAAAACAATGACGGGTGCAAAATCGCGTTTACCCGATCCCTCTCATGTAGCGCTGCTGTCATTGGTTGGCAACGACTGTGTATTTGTACAGACAACGTAAATTGATGATATAACCACCAGCACCAGCAAGAACACGAGAGAAAAAAAAAAACACGTCAAAGCTTGCTATCAGGGCCCTTCTTCTGAGAGAGGAACTGCAAAATGGCAGCGGCAGACTCGCCGTTCTTGCGGCGAGTATCCAGGACGTCTCCCTCCATGTTGTACACACTGACAATGTCCTTCAGGCGGCTGGGGTTTCGGATCATGCTTTTAAACAGGGGCAGTGACTTTTTTTTTTCAAAACAATTAAAAAAACCAAGGGATCTTTTTATTATTATTATTTTATTACCTTTTCCGCGAGAGGGAACGAGCTCATCTGCTTGGCAATGTCAACGGCAGCCTGGAGGCACGCCTCTTTCGTGTCGTACACGGCACTGACGAGCTTGTGGTGGTGGGCTTCTTGGGCCGTCACGCGCTTGCCTGCGAGGAGCATCTCGTTGGACAGCGACGGGCCCACGATCTCGGGCAGGAGCAGTGAGCTCGCAAACTCTGGAGCAAGGGCGTTGCGAGCAAAGGGCGTGAAAAAATAGGCGTCCTTTACGGCGTAGACGATATCTTTGTGTGAGAGAGCATGTTGTTGTCAAAACAACGAAGAAACACGAGCTGTGTACCACAGTGAAGAAGCAGAGTGACGCCCATCCCGACGGCGCCACCGTTGACCGCCACGACAATGGGCTTGGGATAGTGGATGAACTCCCACCTGGTAGCGCGGTAAAACAACATTATCAATCGAGACAAACAAAAAACATACATCAGGATGCCGACGGGCGAGCCACGGTAGGGCATGTCGGGGTCCTCAGCAGCCGGCGAGTCCTGCAGGTCAGCACCGCTGCTAAACAGATCGCCCGTTCCAGAGAGCACGAGCACCTTGACGTGTTCGTCGTCTTTGGATGAGCGCAGCAATTCGGTCAGGGTCGTAACCTGGTGAACAGGCGGGTTACTTCAACAAGAACGTTGCACAGGTTACCAGCTCGCCGTTGAACGCATTCTTGGTCTTTGGGCGGTTCAGCTTGAGCACGAGGACACCACTGGTGGGTCCATCCACAAGCACGGTTTCTATTCCCGTGCCGAGGGTAAGAGCCAAGGTCGTGTGCAATTTTTTTTTCAAGGCGTACGTGACATTCCCGTGACTTTTTAAACTAACAAAACAAAAACAAATAATCTATTGTGCAGGCTCTGGGTTCTTTTCGGAACTGCTAAAGAGGTTCTCGAGGACGGCATAGTTGATCTTCTTGGACAGCTTTTTCTGTTGGAGAGCCTGGAAGGTCGCCTCCGCTGCCGTTTGTGCGGGTGGCAGTCCTTTCATCTCTGCGCGCAGCTTGCGTTTTTTCTGCTCGAATTTTTTTGGTTTGCTTGTTTGTCAGTCCTAGTAAAAAAAAACAAAAAAACTTGAATGACTTGCCTTGCGAGCTTCGAGCTTCTCAAGACCACCGTTTTCAGCAAGTAGCCTTTGCTTCTCCTGTTGCTGCTTGAGGTACTCCTCGTTGGCCTCCATCCAGAGCAGCGTCTTAACCTCCACCTCATCCGGTGTGAGGATCGCACCCACCACCTCCAGGTCTTCGTCCAGGTCAGATAGGGACTCCTCTTCTACCTCCACATCTGTCTCTCCTTCGGCAGGTCCGTCGGTGGCCTTGCTTCTCCCGGCGCTAGCACTGCTGCTACTGCCACCGGCCCCAGATTTTCGTGTCCTTTCTTCCTCAATGACGGCCTGAATACGTTGCACTAGAAGAGTTACTTTTTAGTACGACAAAACTTGAAAAGAGTGAAGAACGTACACTCTTCCTTTTCCATCTTTAGCAAATCAGCCTCCATCTCGCGCTCTGTCTCCTCGACAGTGGACACGGGTACGCCACTAAGATCCTCAGCGACCTGTTTTTTTAATTTATTTATTCGTTCGTTCAAAAACAAAAGAGAAAAATGTAAAAAAAAAAAAAATAATTACCCCAACGTCACCGGTCGTCACTGATACCGCAGCACCTGCTGCGGCTGACGACGACGACGACGATGAGGAGGCAGCCTCTTTCTCCTGCCGTGGCTTGTCTACGAGAGAAAGCTTTTGCCTTTTTCTGGCCTGGGAAAATGAAGGCGGGTCGGCCTCTTCTTCAAGGTCGATTGTCTCAAACTCTTGTGGAGTGAGCTGGCCAGCGGGTGTCTGCTCAAACTCGCTGAGACGGTTGCGCAGCGTCAGCTCGCACACACGCACCACTTCGATGATTTCCTTGTGCGTGCGCTTGAAACCATGCAGGCGTGCGGCGATGAGGAGACCTGCACGTTGCAAGTCAGCAAGGGGAAAAACAAACAAACGACTACTTACTTGCACCGCAGAGACCCGAGGGCCGACGGCCCACCTGCATCCAGTCACGCTTCATACGTCCCACGAGACGTAGCGCCGTGACGGCGACGAGACGGCTTTTGTCGCCAAACTCGAGGCGACTGGCAAAGCGCTCGATGTAGAGTGACGGGTCGACAATGGGCATCTTCAGATGCAGGAGGTTGATAAACTTTGTGTAGGTGTCGCCGAGCACAAACACGTTTGTTTGGATCATGTCTGAAAAGTCGATGAGCATGTGCGGCGTCTGCTCTCGGCGACAAATGATGTACAGGCACGCCGCGACTACGTTCTGGGTCTTGCGGCCTTGGATAAAGTTGTGCTGCATCGCGGCCTGGAAGAGGCGCTGGGCGGCTTCGACAATGTACGAGTTGAGGCGCAGAGCAGCGGCCAGCGTGGCTATACGCATTCGACCGTTGCGAAGCGTAATCTCGCGTGATTCGCGCGAGAGGCCCGAGAAGCCAGGTCCAGTGGCAAGAGGCTTTGTGCCGCTGCTTGCCGAAATAAACTAGGGAGAGGCGGGTCCGGGTCAAAACAGGAGGGGGGGCATAAACAAACCTGGCCTTGCAGGACAGACGCGCCAGAAGCCGTTTCTGAAAAGGTCACCTCAGAGACAATGGCATTCTCTTCAAGCACCTGCATAAAAAACGGTGAAGTCAGCCCTCTCCAACCCCCCAAAACAAGCCGCTCGCATACGTAGTTGCACGCCTGACAAATCGTCTGGCCCGTGGCCGAGTCGTGCTCAATGTGCGAGCTGGTGCAATGCGAGCACACCAACATGGGAATGGCACTGTGATAAAAATGCCGGGTCTCTTTCAAAAAGGTATGCGTGTCTTGCGGGCCGCCGTTGCGAAAGGAGTGGGGGATGGACGAGAGAGAGGGAGAGAGGGAGCGAGGGAGGGAGGGAGGGAGAAGGGGTGGGGGTGGTGCGGAGTGGCTCAGTTTGAGGAGTGGATTGGCTAGGATGGATGGATGGATGGATGGATGGAAGAGACTGTTTCGTGTCTGCGAACCTTGTCTAATTTGGCAACTGCAGAACAACTCGCGTGTTTTCAAAACAATGGGTGACGCTGGTGAGAAGAAGGGCCGTGGAGGTACGCCGTGCCAATTTCCGGAGGACGTCTTTTAATAATAAAAAAAATTTTTTTGTTGTAATTTCCATGTTCGACAGGCTTTGGTCGTGGCCGTGGAAAGGACGGTGAGCGTGGTGGACGCGGTGGCAAGCCCCGTGGCGGCAAGAAGGAGGAGGGCGAAGGCCCCTGGATCCCCGTCACCAAGCTTGTATGCTCCTCCTGCATAGTTTGCTGTACTGACTGTCTCTTTGAAACAAACAGGGTCGCCTGGTCAAGGACGGCAAGATCAAGAGCATTGAGCAGATCTTCCTGTTCTCGCTCCCCATCAAGGAGTACCAGATCGTTGACCACTTCCTCCCCAAGCTCAAGGACGAGGTCATGAAGATCTCCCCCGTCCAGAAGCAGACCCGCGCTGGTCAGCGCACCCGCTTCAAGGCCCACGTCGTCGTCGGTGACTACAACGGCCACGTCGGTCTTGGCTCCAAGTGCTCGAAGGAAGTCGCCACTGCCATCCGCGGTGCCATCATCGGTAAGAGGCTCTTTCTCCATCCTCTTGACAAACACACGCACACACAAACTCGTTTTTACAATGATGATAAAGTTTGGGCTAAATCTTTTGCTGAGCACAATTTTTTTATTGTGACTTTGAAGATAAATCCACAAATTACTTTCCAATGGTTCCTTCTGATACGTTTTGTTTTCCTTTTCACACTTCCCACCTTTCTCCTGCCAGTTTTTCTACGGAATATTTTCTTTGCGTTCTAACATCTCCCCTCTCGATTTGTCGATATGCAGACGCCAAGCTTAACGTCATCCCCGTTCGCCGTGGCTACTGGGGTAACAAGCTCGGTGAGCCCCACACTGTCCCCGAGAAGGTCTCTGGCAAGAGCGGTTCGGTCCGTGTCCGCCTGATTCCCGCCCCCCGTGGCACTGGCATCGTCGCTGCCCCCGTCCCCAAGAAGCTCCTGCAGATGGCTGGTGTTGCTGACTGCTACACTGCCTCGTGCGGCTCTACCCGCACCCTCGGCAACTTTGTCATGGCCACTTTCCAGTGCATCCGCCTCACCTACCAGTTCCTCACCCCCGATCTCTGGAAGGAGGCTGCCTTTATCAAGGCCCCCGCGCAAGAGTTTTCTGATTTCCTCGCCAAGTCGGCTGACAAGGTCGGCAAGTCGGGCAAGTACTAAACTGGCCTCCTGTTCTGTAACACTATGACTCGGGAGTGTGCATTTGAAAAAAAAAAAATATTCATCTGAAACAGAAAAACAAACCATGTATGTGTGTGTGTGTATACTAACTTATTCGTCAAAAGTGGATGCGACTGGTGCTTGCGCTTGTGACACGGGCTGGAACATCTTCAGCGCCTTTTCGAGATTCTGAGTGACATGCTTGTGGTGGTCGATGTGGGCCTGCAGGAACTGCGCGATGGAGTTGTTAAAGTCGTCGCGGCGCTCGTCGTGAAAACGGTTCACTTCGGCCAGCGTGGCGTTGAACACAAGCCCGGCCTTCTTACTCATGTTGGGATCATTTTGGCTTTGCGGTTGCTGCAATTTACGGTTGGTTGCGGCATGCTGCTCAAGGGGCGCCTGTTGATTAATTAATAATAATAGCAGGTTTTTCAGAACAAAACATTCTTCTTTCCTCTTACCGCATAGCCAGGAATCAAGCCAGACCATTCCTTGAGAGTCTCGACCAGAGGATTGACGGCCGCGACGGGCTGATTATAATTTTTTCAAAAATAAATGAATAAATACAATCTTTTTGCTGGCTTCGTACCTCCTTCTTCCACGCCTCCGAGACCTGCTTGAACACTTTGGAAGTCTCGCTAATGGCCTGGGTAAGTTCCCACATGTCTGTGTTGTCGTGGCGCGAGTCCCATGACTGCATATTGTTGATAACTGTGGCATCACCGCGATGAGGCGTTGTTCCAGACAACAGCCCAAACATGAAACCCAGCCTTTCATACTGACGCGCCATGTCTGCAGTCCCATACCCGGTTGATAAGGCGCAATTTTTTTATTTTTTTTTGCATTGTACAACTACCTTCAGACGTCTTATTGAATGACTCGAAGGTGCTGATGGTCGTTTGCACGTCCTTCTGCATTGTCTTCATAAACTTACCAAACTGAACCATTTCACCGGCGTTTCCGTCAACACCAAAAGCGTTTGTGGATGGCGGCACGACGGTCAGGAACAGGCCCGTACCAGTCACAGGGTCCTTTTCAGCTTTGCGCTTGCCATTTTTCCATTCCTACAGAAAAAAAAAAAAATAGTTCCTTAAAAAAGCCAGGGGGGGCATTCCGTCCGTGTGCCGTACGTCCTCGTCGGTGCATGTCAAAAAGTGTTTGATGACTTCGCTGTTGCGCAACACTGGGTTGCGGATAATGCGATTGATCCACTTCTCCAGTAGCATGCGTCGGTGCTCGATAAAGTTGTCGTCAAATCGACCTGCCATGATTAAAAGCGTGTCAAGAGATCTACACTAAGAGTCCGAATGCACAAACCTGCGATTTGTTTCTCGGGCAGAGGAGGCAAAGCAAAGACGTGGAACTTGCCGGCGATGCGGTCGTTCAGCCAGTCAAAATGCTTGTACCGACGTTCAACCGTGTGGCCGTTGGTTGACACGACAGAGTAAGCAATAAACTCCTTCATGCCGGCAAGCTTGCTCTTCTTTTCCGGGTTGCTGATCGACACTGTGAACACAGCCTCCTCCTCCTTCCAGCGAGGTCCATCCTACGGAGTTTTTTTTTTTGTTGTTGTTGGACCGTTTTGGCAAAAGAAGATAAACGGTGGATTACGATGAGGACAATCTTGAGCGCGCTCTCACACTCTTTCTCCTTTTTGGAGCCGACGCCCAAAAAATCGTCGCTTCCTCGACCAGCGGACGACATCATCGACAGGCGATTGAGAGTACCACCACTCGACTTTGCTGTTTTGAAAAGAAAAAGGGAAAAAAAACCGTTGGGTGTTTTTCCAAGCTCACAAAGAACGCACTTCCAGTTCGCTGGAGAGGTTGGTTGCCAGAGTAGTAGCTGTCCTGTCCAGACTCAGCCTGCGCTGCACTGTTACCCCAGTCGTCGTTGTCGGCAAATCCGGCGGCGGGCACGGCACTGGCTGCGCTCGAGTCCACGTTCTATGTTTGTTGTTTGTTACTGATATTACCTCGCGTAGATTTAGTCAAACCTCGCAGTACGCCTCTGGGAACCTGCACGTACTCTCGTTAGATCTACTCAGAACGCAAAGGTACGTTACCAGCCCGTTTGGTTTGTGCTCACGAGGCGTCCCTGCTTCCAGCCATCTCCGAGTCCCTTGAGAGCGCTCAACCATTGTTAGTGGAAAAAAGAAGAAGCACGACAAAGTGGCTCACCTCGTCGATCACGTCGATAAGCTCACCGACAGAGAACGAGAGCTCGGTCTCGTTGGCACCGGCGTACTCGTACACAGACTTCACCCGCATCGAAAACAAGGCAGACCAAAATCAAAAAAAAAAAAAAGTCCGAACCCATTTTTTCCAAGTTCCTCTCCCGTGCCAAATGAACATCGGCGATGTTTTTGTGACGACTCCAGCGTTTGAGTCCCTGGGACCACGGCAGTACGTGCTGGATCTCGTGTTAGCGTACTGGGCGCAGTAGGTTCCACTCGCCTTGAAATATGTAGTTTTGTGATAATCGCAATTCGTAGGAGGCTGAACCTGGCGCGCCAGACAAAGGATGTCGTCGAGTTTGTCGCGCCATCGCTCGTGCAGCTCATGCGCATGGTCCCAGGTACGGATAATGGACGTTGCACATTCTGACGAGGGATCATTTGAATATGTAGACGCGGACGTGATCCGGGACGCTGTAGGTCGCGCGATCGTCCAGTGCCCACCCAGATTTCTCGTCTTGCCGGTGAACGACAGCACCGATCTGACAGCACACATCAGCGGTAGTCACTGGTACGCGAATGCATGCTGAAGGAGGAGAAATTAAACAAGGTGTCCATCCAGGGCTGTTGTTGCTTGCGACCTCAAGAGACGGACATGTTTTTACTATGACTCTGTCGGTCGTGCGTCCAGCCAAAACATCCAGGCAGCGAGAGCTGTTGTGAGATCAATTGCCAGCATATACCAATGGGACCAGGGTGCTGAGTTTGTGGTTGCTGAAGTTTCGCAACAGAAGAATGGTATAGGACGTCGTTGACACGCAGGGTCTTATTTTTTTTTTTTCCTTTTCTTTCCCGGTAGCATACGACTGTGGAATCTACGCAATGCTTGTGATGGAGAACATCCAAGAGGCTTTAAAACAAACTGTGGATCCTGTGGAACTATCTCTCCCAACGCGTATTTTGATCGATGAGAGAGCGTCCTCTCAAATGCGCACTCGAGTTGCAAACCTTCTTGTTGCTGATTCTCAGACGTCTAATTTTTGAGTTATTTTGTATTGACTGGTGTTTTTATTTGCAGGTAGGCTCCTATTGTATGCAACACCAGGAAAGCACCGTACAAGACCTCCGGGCCAAATTCGCAGCGACGTCTGCCTGGAGCGGCCACCGGGCGCATACTTTGGACGTACTGAGCACAGCTCTCGTCAGTGCCAAGAATAGTCGATCCAAGGGGCTGCTATTTAAATACTCTATTGTACGTTGCTCGAAAAACTTGCTATTTCCTAACTATTGTATCGTTGTAAAGTTGGCCATCTCAGAGTACATGTCGTGGCTTGGGGGCGAAGGAGACCGTTTGGGTGCAATCTCTTTGCCCGAGTCGATACTCAGGTGTGGCAGCGACGACAAGTTGAAAACTATCCACGACTATGTCGCCAGCGAGCTTCTGGTGCAAGATCAGCCTCAGGACTACTACCACATTGTCAGGCACTGCGACGGCATCTACTATCATCTGATTCAGTATGAGCTAGAATCGTCGACCACAACGACCGCTGACGCAGAACGAACGGGCCTGCCTCTGCTCGGCCAGACTATCGAGGCAACATGTCCCGTACGGATCGATCTTGCTGGTGGCTGGTCCGATACTCCCCCGCTCAGCTACGATTTTGGGGGCGCAGTCATCAACTTGGCTCTGCGTCTGGACGACCGCCGGCCTGTCGGCGCGCAGGTGACCCGAATCTCTGAGTGTGTCCTTGAGCTTGTTCTCCAAGGCATCAACTCGCCCAATATCATCACTGTACGATCTTTCGAGGACCTTGCAAACTACAACAACCCGATGGTTCCAGGCGCATTGCTCAAAGCGGTATTTGTCAACTTGGAATAAAGTTAAAAAAATAAACGTTTTTCTTCAGGCATTTATTGCCATTGGCATCGTGCCCCTCGACCTTGTCACTGCTGGCTTGCCAAACGCGCCAACCCTCCAGGACCATCTGCGAGCGACGTATGATGGCGGCTTCCGTGTTTTCACCTGGGCACATTTGCCTCAAGGTTCAGGACTTGGCACAAGCAGCATCTTGGCTGGTGCCCTTCTTGCTGCCGTATGGTTTGATGCATGCACAAATGAACCCCCCCTTTCAAATAAATTTTTTATTTATTTTAAATTTGTAGCTGGCCCGAGCTTGCGGCAGCGTCGATGTCGACCTAGATCGTCTGGTGTACAAGGTCCTTCAGCTTGAGCAACTGCTAACGACGGGAGGCGGATGGCAAGACCAAGTTGGCGGCATGTACCCCGGAGCCAAGATTGCTCGCAGCCCCGCCCAGCTTCCACTGCAGGTCGTGACAACCCCATTGGGTGGAGCTCTTTTCCTCGAGGACCACATTTTGTTGATATATACGGGTCAGACTCGGCTGGCCCGTGACCTCCTCCAATCTGTGCTGCGCCGATGGGCCCTCCAACAGCCCGGCATTGTTGAAAACGTAAAAAAAAAAAAATTCTTCAAGCTAAAATTTGAGTAATCAGTTTCATTGGACAGGTGAGAAATCTCGTCGCAAATGCGGAAGTGTGCGCCAAAGCCTTTGAGAGGAGAGACGTCGAAGCGCTTGGCAAGTGCGTGGAGCATTACAGGGTACAAAAGAAGCTTATGGCTGGCGATATGTGCGAGCCTGCGCACGTAACCAAGATAATGGATGCACTGAAACCGCACGTGTGGGGCCAAGCGATGGCCGGCGCTGGAGGTGGCGGATTCATGTATTGTATCACCAAGCAAGCCGGCGTTCAAGCAGAACTCGAGGCGACTGTACGGAGCGCGCTCGCGGGTTCAGGATTTGAGTCGGTCGTCACGTTCCATCGTGCTCGCATCGATCTGGACGGTCTGGTCGTCACACAGCTCTCCTGATCGCTAATATTTCGTAGCCCTACATTTCTACAATTATATTTGCTATTTCTGAGTTTGCAAAGAGGAGGCAGGGTCTCGAGGTTCCGGTTGAATGATGAGACGATCCGCGCCGAGAGAAACATTGACCTTGTCGCCATCGTGCACAGAGCCCTCGATAATCGAACGAGCAAGGGGTTGCAAGAGGTCCTTGTTGAGCAAACGGTTGAGTGGACGGGCGCCGTATGCAGGATCGAATCCAGCCTGCAAATAAAACCCCCATAAGCTCTGTTTATATTTATTTATTATTCTGCAATGCTCACCTTGCCAAGCCACCGCTTCACATCCTCGGGGACATGCAGGCTGAGCTTGTGTTTTTCGTCCACCATCTTGTTTATCTCCTTGAGGCGGATATTGACGATTGATCCCATGTTTTGCTCCGACAGGCGATTAAAGATTATTGTCTCTGTAAATTTAATAAATGTCATGGTGTGCGTTGAAGAAAGACTTATATATTTACCGTCGATGCGATTGATAAATTCGGGTGGGAACGTGCCACGCATAACTTCCATCACGTTGGCCTTTTCGACTTCAGATAGCTGACCTGTTTTAAAAATCGTCAAGAGTACCATAACTAAACTGTTTCGTACCGGACGTGTCTGCGCCCTCAACGATGGGCGTGCGCACAAATTGCGAGGCTCCGACGTTACTGGTCATGACGATGATTGTGTTTCGGAAGTCGACTTTATTGCCTTTGCCATCTGTCAGCACGCCGTCGTCGAGGACCTGCAAGAGTATGTTGCACACGTCGCGGTGGGCCTTTTCAAACTCGTCCAGCTGCGTACATACGAGGGTTTCAATATGACGGGAAAAAATATTCGTTCTGTGGGCATACGAGAACAAGTGAGTATGGCTTGCGACGAACAGCCTCGGTAAGTTGACCGCCCTCGTCGTAGCCAATGTAGCCCGGTGGGGCGCCAATCAGCCGTGAGACCGAGTGCTTTTCCATGTACTCGCTCATGTCGATGCGCACGATGGAAGATTCGGTGTTGAACATGTACTGAGCCAAAGCCTTGCAGAGCTCGGTCTTCCCAACGCCCGTCGGTCCAAGGAAGAAGAACGTAGCGATCGGGCGACGCGAGCTATTGAGACCTGCCAAAAGGAAATTTATTTAATAAAGGATTAGAAGAGACATGAAAACAAGACTCACCAGCACGTGATAAACGGATGGCGTCGCTCACGGCCTTGACAGCTTCGGTCTGGCCCACGACCCGCTCGCCGAGCTTCTCTTCGATCGTGAGCAGCTTTTCCTTTTCGCCACGGACGAGGGCCAGAATGGGAATCCCTGTGGCTCGGGAGACCACGTTGGCAATGTCGTTTGGGGTGACAGCGTCACTGAGCATTGGCACATCGTCCTCTTCATCGCCGTCTTTTCCTTGATGCTTCTCGCCCTCCTTGGGGATCTTTTTCTCGAGCTCTTCAAAATTATAGAGTGAGAAAAAATAATATTTTATATTATTATCGGCAGTTTGGGAAGAGCAAAGTACCTGGAATGAGGCCGTATCGCAGCTCTCCGGCTCGGGCCAGATCTCCTTTTCGTTGCGCGCGCTCCAATTCATTGCGCGCATTCTCGAGGTCGGCTTTGAAAAGCTTGATGTGGCGCAACTTGTCCTTCTCATGTTCCCATTTGATCGTCAGCTGGCGAGATTCGTCCTCCTTTTTGAGCAGCTCCTCATTGACAGTCTTGAGGCGCTCCTTGGAGGAGCTGTCAATTTCCTGAGATAACAAAAAAAAAAAATTTTTACCAGAGGTGGGAAAAAAAAAAAAAAAAACATACTTTTGCGAGAGCTTCGGCTTCGATCTTGAGTGTGATGATAGCACGATCGAGATTTTCGATTGGCTCGGGTTTGCTCTCTTGTTGCAGTCGAAGGCGCGATGCCGCCTCGTCGATCAGGTCAATGGCTTTGTCGGGAAGGAAACGGTCCGCGATGTAGCGATGCGAGTTGATGACGCTCGAAACCAATGCCGAGTCTGTGATTCGTACGCCGTGATGGACCTCGTACTTTTCCTTTACTATCACGCAAGGAATCAGGATAGTAATGAAATAGTACACAACAAGCAAAAGAGGGTCATACGGCCACGCAAAATTGCAATAGCGTCCTCAATCGACGGCTCCGCGACCAAGACTGGCTGGAAACGTCGAGCGAGGGCTGCATCCTTTTCGATATGCTATGAGGGGGGGGGAACAGTTATTAAAATTAAAATAAAATAAAAAAAACAGCAAACAAGGTATTAGTTGCTGTACCTTGCGATATTCATCGATCGTTGTGGCACCGCAGCATCGCAACGTGCCCCGAGCAAGCGCCGGCTTCAGCATATTTGATGCATCCATGCTGCCCTCTCCCTGTCCCATTTTTTTTATACGGTTAAGGTACGAGGGGAGAACAAACAGCTTGTTTTCCATGTAGTACCGCACCAAGACCCAGAAGAGTGTGGATCTCGTCGATGAAGAGCACGATCTCGCCCTGAGACTCCTCGACGTCGCGCAAGATTGCCTTGAGGCGCTCTTCAAAGTCGCCGCGGAATTTGGCACCGGCAACAATTGCCGCGAGGTCGATGGCAATGACACGCTTGTTCTTCATCGAGTCTGGCACGTCCTTGTTGACGATACGTTGGGCGAGTCCCTCGGCAATCGCCGTCTTGCCAACACCAGGCTCGCCAATGAGAATCGGGTTGTTCTTGGTCCGACGTGAAAGCACCTGGATCGTGCGCCGAATCTCCTCCTCTCGACCAATCACCGGATCGAGCTTTCCTTCGCTCGCCAGCGCCGTCAGGTCGGTCTGTCACTCAAAATTACTTCTCATCGACCGGTGCACTTCCTTTACTACCGCGTATTTCTTCAGTGCCTCGCCCTTGCCCATCGGCGGCTGCATCCACGGCGGCAGGTTCATCCCGCCTGTTGGTCCTCCACCTCCGCCCTGGCCATCATCACCATTGCCGCGACCTAGGTGTTGCTTGGAGTGTTCAACTCCGGAAGGTGACTTATTTTATCCTCTTCTTTATTTACCTGTGGCATAAAATCGAATGGTGCTCTGCCGCAGTTGCTGGCTGCCGAATTGCTGGCTGCCGAAGAGACGCGACACAACGGTAGTAGTCCGCCGAGCAAAGACACGAACGCGCAACAATGACATCATTGAACTCTGACTGTCGACCATCATTTTCAAGGTTCCTCCCTAAGCCATGGCCAAGGTACGTTGGAACTTGGCGAAAAGGAGAAGGAACTAACGGGATGGGCTTCCTTGATGGGATTTGCAAACGGACTTGCTGGATGGACTCGTGACCTATGCGCGCATTGTATTTTTTGCTTCGATAGCACCACCCCGTACGTTTGTTTCTTTATTATGTGTGAGCTTGAGTTTTTTTTTTTTTTTTTTTGGCAGGATTTGGTCTTCTGCCGCAAGCAGCCCGGCGTCGCCATCGGCCGTTTGTGCGAAAAGTGTACGTCTTCTGTACAAAGAGAAAGAGAGAGGGAGGGAGAACACTAACACCCGTGTTGTCCAGGTGATGGACGATGTGTGATTTGCGACTCGCTCGTGCGGCCGTGCACGTTGGTGCGTGTATGCGATGAGTGCAACTACGGCTCGTACCAGGGCCGCTGCGTCATCTGTGGCGGTGCTGGCATTTCGGATGCGTACTACTGCAAGGAGTGCACAATTCTTGAGAAAGACGTACGCGTATTTCCATAAATAAAAAAAGAAACTTGAGAAACTAACCGACTTTTTTTTTCTTGTTGAAAATGTAGAGAGACGGCTGTCCAAAGATTGTCAATCTGGGCTCGGCGAAAACTGACCTATTTTATGAACGGAAAAAATACGGGCCAAAGGGAGGGAAATAGCCGTCTACTCGGTGTTTTTTTTTTTTTTTTTTTGTACTCTTGGTAAACTTTTTTTCATTTCGTGGGGACAATACAATGCCATTTAAAAGGAAAGGGTGGGCCCATCAGCGCTTGAAAATTTTGACCGGCATTTGCGGGCTTGGACGGAGAATAAGCTAAAAGAAAATAAAATTAAA
>Ga0302226_10001828_pt1 | contig 15578 bp, 16 predicted proteins | sample II_Palsa_E3_3_FD_193524 | JGI IMG/M metagenome (GOLD analysis project Ga0302226, IMG submission 193524) | Peat permafrost microbial communities from Stordalen Mire near Abisko, Sweden - II_Palsa_E3_3 | ecosystem: Environmental > Terrestrial > Soil > Palsa > Peat permafrost | place: Sweden...
TACTTTTTTTTTTTTTTTTTTGGTTACGTTGAGGCCGAGCATCTCGTTGACGTAGCGGACGCCGAGGTGGCGATCCTCCATGGTCTTGCGGATGCCCTGCTCGCCCCAAGCCTCGAAGCGGTGGTTGCGGCGGCGATCGGTATCCAGTTTGGCGTAGAAGCCGGCCAGTCCGGTGGGGTGCAGCGAGAAGAATTGCTGGGCGACGCCAGGAAGGATGGCTGCGGCAATGTTGCGCAGCTTGATCGCGTCATACATCCCGGGCACAGGTTCTCCCTTGAAATCTACCAGCGAGGGCGGGGAGTTGAAATAGAAAAAAAAAGAAAAAAATTCATGCATACTCTTGACGGCCGTCTCTGCCAAGCGCGTTTCAAAGATGGTCGTGACGATTTTACGAATGGCGAGATTCTTTGCGAGGTCGGCGTGAGTAGTCTGGTCATTCCAGCTTGCATCGAGCTTGGTCTCAAACTCGTGCTCGAGGAATTCGATCAGGACCGCCTCGACCTCTTCGATCGGCGTCTTTTCCTCGTTGCTGAAAAAGTCAACACCGAGCGCAGACGCTTGAGGATCGGCCTGGGCCTCGACTGCGGGGGCAGCAGGGGCCTGGGCAGGGGCAGCCTCTGCACTCGTGCTCTTGTGGGAGGTAGCCTGTGTCGACGCAGTAACGGCTGGGGTGGGTGCAGGCGTAGGAGCGGGGGCGGGCTCGGCAGGCTTTGGCAGCTGGGCCAGGATGTCCTTGATGGCCTGGATCCACTCGGTTGTTTCCTGCTTGCTGGACGTGACGACGCGGTAGGTGCGGATCTGTGTGACGATCAGGATGCAGTTCTTCTTGCCCGGGTCCTCGAGCACACCGGCGCAGTTTCGCAGGGCAATAGCGCCGAGGGGTTGGCCCTCGTCCTGGGTCTTAAAGTACGTGATCTTGCCGTTGTCGAGCACGATCCATCGCTTCTTCCACGACTTGGCGGTGCCGCCCTGCTTGGAAAGCCAGCCCTTCTTGACGACCGTCTATGGGGTACGATGTTTGAGTATAAAAATAAAAATAAAAACTTTTTTCTTTCCCACTACCTGCGACTTGCTTGCGTCGTCACCGGCGGCTGCGGCGGCCACGGAAGCAGGCACACCCTTGCCCGCCTTGCTGTCGTCGTCCTCCTCGTCGGGCGTGTCGGTACTTTCGGCGATGATCGAGATCGCCTCGCCCGCGTTCTTCTGGATGATTTCCGAGTCAGCGCCAAAGGCGTTGCTCGCGCCAACGAGTGCTTCGATGCACTGCTGCTCCCGGAGAATCTCTCGGGATTTCTCTGTTTTTGAGATACATCGGTTAGAGCCCGTTTACTCTTTAAACATCCGTACGGTGGTGCGCGAGGTTGTTGAGAGCCCACGCGCCGGCCTCTTGAAGCTTCTTCTCGTTGGGGAAGGCCTTGAGGGCGCTGGCGATGGCGTGCGCACTGCCCTCCTTGACCATGGATTCGCGCACATCATCCTTGAGGGAGATGTTCATGAGGGTGAAGCATGCCTGATTGATGATCGCGGTTTCAGTATTTTTTTCTTTTTCCAGACTCAACTCGTACTTGCTCTTGGATGATGAGTTCCTTAGAGTACTTGCTCATCGCGGCCACAAACAGCTCGACACCGCCCTTTTGCTGGATGAGCTTTTTGTTGCTGTCTGCAGTGTGTGCCGGCGAGACTATTTAGATCGTCGTTTTCCCAAAAGACCGTAGTACCATTGACAGCGACATTGCGAACGGTCCAGATGGACGACAGGACGAGCGAGGGAGTCGCTGTCGGCAACTTTAGGCACTCGAGGATGGCTTCCAGACCTCCATCCACCGCAATCAGGCGACGGTTCTTGTCTGGTCATAACAAGGACAGAACACGTGCTATAAATAAACATCGCTTGACCGCCCGAGATACCATTAGCACCGACGTTGATAAGCGCGCGACAGGTGTCGTCGAGAATGTCCACGTTGGTCGAGTACTTTTTAAGCACGTTGATGAGTGTTGTGATGCCGTTCACCTTTGCGACCTGCTGCTGGTTCTTGTCTACGGTAAAAAGGGAAAGAAAGGGAAACAACACGTTTCAGGCATGTTTCATGCTGTCTTTCCCTCTTTTCTTTCCCTTCCGTTCATCCTGCGTACCAGAGCGGGTAAAGATCATGAGCAGCTGCATCAAGACGCTCGTGGTTGCGGCGTCGGCGGTCGCGAGCAGCACCAGCAAGGTCGCAATAAGGTCTGGTTGGTTGTCGTACAAATCCTTGGCCTGCGCGTAGTTGTTGAGGTGCGCGTAGTGCTGCACAAAGGCCGTCAGATAGGCGTGTTGCTGCAAACGAGAGAGGCGGAGGGAGAGAGTCAGAGATTCACAGAAAAAAGGGCACGGTAATACCTCGGTGGTGAAGGGCTGCGTCGGTGGCGGCGTGTCCTTCTTATTGGCCAGCTTGGTCGCGCCGGCGTTTTTGTTGAGGACAGACGAAACGACCTTCAAGTGCGAGCCGCCAGCACTCGACGAGGGGTCAAACTTGCCCACTTCTTCGGCCATATCCAGTGGCTGCCTGCTGCTGCTGCAAACTTTTTTTGTGTGGGGTGAGAAAGAAAAGAGAGAGGAGGGTCAAAAGGAGGGGGAAAAAAATAAAAACATCAAAATAAAAAAATCCAGCTCGTTTCAAATCCACACCCACACCATTTCCTATTTCCTATACGAGGCATCCACCAGGACGGCGGCTGGTGGAGGCTCGGTGGGAGGACGAGCCTGCTGCAGGCCAGGCAGGAGGGCGGTTATTGCTGTCTTGAGGATGTGGAACTCCATCAGTCCGGACGATCCCCAGCCGAGTTTGATGGCCAGCGGCAGCTCCTTCTCGCCGACGAGACGCCTGGACGCGCGATCGGCCAGGGAGGCATCGACCTCAAATAGGCGGTAGTGAGCTCGCTCAGAGGACGGCACGCCGACTTTCGTAAGGACGACCGCAAGCAAGTCTCCTGCGGTGGCCGTGTGCGAGACCTGGAAGACCTTGAACGTGCGATCGGTTAGGTAAACGCGAACGGGCTCTTTGAAGATTGATGGTTCCTAGAAATAAAGCAGATCTAAAGACTTTTCTTTTTTTTTCTTTTTTTCTTTTTTTACCGACTCGGCTTGAGGGAGTGACGCCGGGGCAGCCTCCACCGAGGGCTCAGAGGGCAGGTAGACAGACCCTCGTTTCTTCTCCAGTATTTTCTTGAGATCGTCGATGGCCCCCATATCGTCTGTATCGGCAACTTGTTGCATCGGCGGCGGAGGAATGACCAAATGGTCGGTTTTGGGGAGCCTGATGGTTGGAGCCGAGACTGTGCTAGTCGCGACCGTCGTTGCTGCATCAAAGCCTTGCACGAGGTCTCCCAACGTCATTTTTTGCTGTTGCCACCGGTTGACCTTGTTGATTGTGCTGCGCAGCGGCGGAGCCAAAAAAAAAAAAATTTTTTTTTAAAAAAAAAACGATTAGAAAAACCACGCAAGGGTACCTGGTCTTTTCGGTTGGCTTGCGCAATTGAGCAATGGTGAAGCCGTCGTCGTCATCTGCGCTGTCGTCGTCCTCGTCGTCGTCTTCTTCGCTCGTTCTGCTCGGTGAAATAGGGGCCGAGGTCAAGCTGCCAGCACTAGTCGTGGAGGTGAGCGGCGAGACGGGGGCGGTCTCGTTCGGCAGGGGGTCAAAGTCACCGTCGTTCTCCACAAGCACCTGCTTGGTAAACATGCCAAGAAAGCCTGGGCGGTCAACATGGCGCTTGGCACGGTCCTGCGTGTAGACGTTTGGGTTGAGCTTGTGCACGCTCGCGATCTGCAACCCGATCTGATCCATCCAGCTGCGCTTCATGTCCTCGTTGCGCGTGACGATCGTGTAGGTCTTTTTGGTTGTAATGATCTGAAAGGCACAGCGCAGTTCTAGAAATAAATAAAAAAATGTTTTTCTTAGAGTAGAGTATCGGGAAAAAAAAAGCAATTTATTACTGGGCGAGTTGGGCAGGTCCCGCAGCCAGCTGGACGAGAGATCCCACTTGCCTTTCCATTGCAGATTCCGCTTGCCTTTCATCTTGGCATAGACGATGGCGTCGTTAAAGAGGATAAAGAAGCGACGGTTCATCAGCCCAGCCGCAATCTTGACCATTTCTCCCTCACGAACAAACCTTCTCGACGGTTGGATAAGGTCCTACCACCAAACGAGGGCACATTTATGTGGCAAATACGTTTTTTTTTTTTTTTAATTTTTAAAAAAAAGGAACACACCTCGGGACGATTGCCAACAAACCGGTTTTGGATGTCGAGAATCTTGGCCGCGTTCTCGGCCTTGGTGATGCCATTGTTGATAAACTCTGTGATCTCGGCGACGAGCTTTGCGGCTTTTCTGATGTTTTCATAGTCGGGGTGCGAGACCCACGTGTGCTTGAGGAGGTCGTCCAGGAGCATGCGGTAGCGCGGGTTGCGCTGCACTGGGAGGAGGAGGAACGCGCTCAGCTCGAGGTTACCGCTGAGGCTCTTGGCGTCGACGATAAACTTGCTAAACTTGGAGCTGAGCTGCCGCCTCCGGTTGTACAGGGCGATGGCTGCCGGGTAGTTGTTGCAATACTGCGAGTAGGTCTTGAGGTACGGCCCCATCTTGAGAAAGACGTCGCCGACGAGCTGCGTCGAGGACCACGTGTCGACGCGCTGCTCAAGCTGTTGGAGGAGCTCCTTGTTGACGTTGCAGATCAGCTCAATGTTGGAAAAGATGGCATCGACCTCCTCGGGCTTGAGGATCGGCTTCATCGACGCGGCCGATCCAGCCAGTGGGCGCTTGTAGACCTCGACCAGCGTTGTCAGGCCCTGCAAGTACGAGATCTCGGACGCGACAATCTCCTTGACAACCTCATTGCGGTGGTTCCACGTCTTGACCGAGACAATGTTGCTGATTGCACCGGGGTCGGCCGTCTCCAGCGTCAGCCTCGAGAGCTCGAGGTAGCCGGTGACGAGGCGGTACGAGGTCATGGGCCGGTTAACCCTGTGTTTGAAGGCCAGCTGCAGGCCGCTAAAGGAGAAGGAGGCCGCCGTCGCCGAGGCCGCCTCGTTGGGCGCAAGCCGGTACAGGAAGGAAAAGTGGCTGCCGTCGTCGCTGTACCCGCCCAGGTAGTGGGCTGCGTCGGCCGACCTGCCAGGCGCGACGGCAGGAACGACAGGTAGTGCGCCCGTGCCGTCTTCCCAAACGTGTGTCACGGTGGGGAACGTGGACTTGCGCGTCGTTGCCGCAGAGGACACCGTGGGATCTGCTGCCGTGCCTGCGTCGGCGTCGGCCGAGAACGTGGCCTTTACGACGAGCGAGGCCGGTCCGTCGACTTGGACCCGGTTGCCGTTCAGGTGGATCCTGCATTGAGAGAGATCAGCCAGGGAGTGCAAAGAACAAACCAAAAAAAAAAAGACATGCATACCTCAAGCAGACACCCTCGTGCTGCGAAGGCGCCAAGTCCACCGTCGCCGCCAAATCCAGCAGATACTTATCGCCCACACGTCCCGGCCGGAGCTCATGGGGCGGCTGGAAGTCGTGCGTCGAGCTGGTGATCTGCCGCTCGAGCAACGCCATCTTTGCACAACAGTCAACGCTGACAGTCCCTCGGTGCAGTGGTGCTCGGGGGGAGGGGCGGTGCGTGAAGGCCGGAAGAAACTCACCAGACTGCTCGTGCCCCAGTTGCCTTTTTAGGAAAAGCAATTGAAAATAAAATAATAAGGACAGCAGTGTCCGTCTTCCGCTTCTCTCTCTCTTTGTGCGAGTGGGCGCGCTAGGGCGGGTGTTGGTGGGTTGCCAGGTGGGCCTCCTTGTGCATGCTCCTTAACAGCGGTGGTGGGGTTTGGCTAACGATACAACAAATCCTGTCGTTTTTTTTTTTTTCCTTTCGCTTTTCTTGCAGTTCCCGAAACAGAACCCAAGGAGGGAGACTTGTTGCACAAGGGCGGCAGGCAGGCAGGCAACCGGAGCCGCAACCACAACCAAGCTCGCGAGAGGCAGGGTAAACGGAAGGAGAATAATAAATACACACGGAGGAGGAGGAGGACGAGGAACATGGCCAGCAGCACCAACAGCAGCAGTGGCATCACCACCACCACAACAACAGCGCCGAAAAAAACAATAGCGACGACGCTGTCCATGCCGAGCACGTCGTTCGGGCGCCCCGGCAGGGACCACACGAGCGTGCCCATTCGTCTGGAGGACGAGGACGACGAGGAGGGCGAGGAGGTCAACATCAATGGCGGCTATGAGGGGTACCAGCAGCCGCAGCAAAGGAGAAGGACCACAACATCCGCCAATGCCTCGGCCGCCATGCGGTCCAGTCCCAGGAGGACCAGCCTGAGCACGAGCAGGAGGCGGGCCCCACCGATCACGACCACGACGAGCACCGCGGACGGCGTCGCCAGCGACGGCCGGGGCGGCGAGGGCGCCTACAACCGGTTTGACGGCGAGGACGGATTAAACCACGACCACTATTATGAAGAAGAGGAGGAGGACGACGACGACGACGACGATGACGACGACGATGACGACGACGACGACAGCGAGGGCCGCGGACGGTCAAATAAACACACCCTGTCGAACGCGACCCTGCTCATGAGCGTGCGCGCGGTCCACACGCTGCTGCGAATTTTTTTCCTGACGGCTGTGGCTCTCATCGCGTCGCTGAGCGTGGCGGCGATGATCGTGGTCACGCAGGACCTGAACCAGGGCAACCAAAACGGTCTCAGCGTAAACTTCACGGCCATCTCCCTGTACGGCATCGAAACGGGCACGGCCGACTGCCTCGCCATGCTCGCCTGGCCCAACAATGCGACCGTCCTCCGGGCTGCCGCCGCAGACCTCGATCGTGCCAAACAGGTCTTCACCGAGCTGCTGCCCGCCGTACGCAGCGGCAACAACTACCTCGGGCTCACGTCGCCTCTCCTCAACGAGGACATTATTGCTGCTCTCGAGAGCCTCAACGGCCCCACGACCACCAATTTCCTCAACGCCATCAGCACGATCCAGACGGCCGTCCTCGTCGACGGCGCCGAGACCGTCTTTGCGGAAAACATTACTGCCGCCATCCAGGTCATCCTCACCGAGCAGAAGACGGTCGTGAGCGTGCTCGAGGATATCAATGTAACCATGAAAAAGGAGGCGCAAAACCAGACGACGTGGGCCAAGGCGCAGCAGTTTGCGTTCATGTCGGTCATCCTCGGCGCCCTGCTCTTCCTCGCTGTGTTTGTGTACATACCGCTGGAGCGTCGCATCAAGCGCCTGGTGGACGCGCTCGTCGTCAACAACTCGGACATCACCCGCTTTGCCAACAACCTCAACATCCTCACGCAGCTCAGCCCCCACGGCATTTTCCGCGTCGACCGCGGCGGCCACCTGACCTATGTCAACGACCGCTGGCGCAACATTGTCGGCTACAGCACGATGACGCCGCTCAAGGACCTCGACAGCTGGATGACGCGCATCCACAAGGACGACCGCGCGGGCGTGGACCAGGCGTGGACCGACATGATCTCCAACCCGTCGCAGAGCGTCTCGTTCGAGTTTCGCGTGCTCAGGCCCCGGATCGTCCTCCCCGAGCCCGTCGAGCAGGCGGCCAACGGCGACGATGATGACGACTATTACCGAGACGAGGACGAGGAGGACGACGGCGACGTCTACGGCAACCACCGCCTCAACGGCCGCAGCCCGGTTGGCGGGGTTGAGCTGAGGCCGCGCAAGATCAGGCCCGTGCCGCTGGCGTCGCCGGTCGACCCCAACAACAGCGACTACGAGATCCGGTGGATACTCTTCCAGTGCCAGCCCGAGGTGACCGTGACCGAGTACCCTACCCAGACCACGCGCATCCACAGTGTCGTGGGCTCGCTGGCCGACGTCACTGATCAGCGCAAGCTCGAGAAGGAGAAGATGGACGCACTCGCCCTGGCGGCGTCCCAGGCCGAGGAGCACCGGGCCGAGCAGGCCCGCTTTGTCGACATTATCTGCCACGAGATCCGCAACCCCCTCAACGGCATCGTCAACAGCGCCGACGTCCTCCGCGCCGTCCACCACAAGGTGCGCTCGTCCATCAGCGCCCTGCACAACTACAGGCGGTCCATCACCGCCGAGGAGGCCAAGGTGCTCTACCAAAACCTCGAGGACACGCAAGACCTGTGGGACGCGATGGAGCTCTGCGTCAACCACCAGCGGCGCATCACAGAGGACGTCCTCCAGGTCTCGCGGCTACGGGTCGGGCGCTTCAGCATCGTGACCTGCCCCATGTCGCTCCACAGCACGGTCGACACCGTCGTCCGCATGTTCCAGGCCGAGGCCACGGCCAACGGGATTGCCCTCATCAGCAGGTACCTGCCCTCGTGCGAGCGCGTACCCCGCGTCAAGTGCGACCCGCAGCGCCTCGTCCAGGTCCTCATCAACCTCGTCGGCAACGCGATCAAGTTTACCAAGGAGACCCTCCTGCGCACCGTCACGGTCGAGGTGGACGTGGACGGCCTTGTCCCCAGCGTGGGCCAGCTTGCACAGATCGTCTTCCGCGTGAGCGACACGGGGATCGGGCTCAGCGAGGACGAGCGCGCCAAGCTCTTTGTCCCCTTTGGCCAGGCAAACGTCAAGACATACAGCAAGTATGGCGGCTCGGGCATGGGCCTGTTCATCTCCAAGGCGCTCCTAGACCTCATGGGCGGCACGATCAGGGTCGACAGCAAGGAGGGGCAAGGCTGCACCTTTACTGTCGTCGTCCCCTGCGAGCGTCTCGCCGACTCGACCACCCTCGGCGAGCTCCGTCTCAACCTGGACCCCAACTCTGCCGCTCGTGTTGGCGCCAGCAGCCCCGGAACGCCCACGACGTCGATGGGGCAGCCCTCGCATCAAGGTACGCCCGTCCGCTCCCCACCCCTGCTCGCGGTGCCCCTGCCCATGACCCCGGCCGCGGCGTCTGTGGCGGCCGCCGCGGCGCAGTTCCGCGTGCTTGTGGTGGAGGACAACGACATCAACCAGCGCATCCTCAAGAAGCAGCTCGCGATGGTCCCCGAGGGCATCTTCTACGTCGAGGGCGCGAGCGACGGACAGCAGGCGGTCGATCTGTTTGTCAAGCACACGTACGACCTGGTGATGATGGATGTCGAGATGCCAGTGATGGGCGGCCTCGAGGCGACCAAGCTGATCCGCGAGCACGAGGCCCGCACCAACGCCCGCAAGCCCGCGATCATCATCGGTCTATCGGGCAACGCCCGCGACGAGCACGTCCAGGCCGGCCACAACTCGGGCATGAACGACTACCTGTCCAAGCCCTACCGCAAGCCCGAGCTGTTTGCCTGCGTCGCCCGCAACCTGCGCTTTGACATCTCGATCCTAGGGCCGCTCGACTGAAGAATCGGCCAGCCCCGCCCCCAAATAACTAGATTTTTTTTTTAAAACCTAACATAACGTGCAGTGAATCCTCCGTGTGTGTGATGTACAATGTAAACCGTGTTCCTCTTTGCTTGAGCGCAAGGTTAAATAAATAAAAAATAATCTATCTTTTTCTTCCGTCGGATGCCACAGTTTTACTTTTTCGCAACAGTCAAGCGATGTCTTCGAAGGCGGCACGAGAGAGCCTCACGGTCGAGCACCTGCTGTTCAACGTCGCGTCCTACACGAGTACGTTTTTCCGCTGCTGCTTCCTTTCCGTGCTAAAAATCGTCGTGTTGTTGTTGCACAATCACAGCAATGGTCGGCTGGGCCCTCCTCGCCGTCGTCCCGCAATGGGAGCACACGTACACAGCGACCCGCTTGATCCAGCTGTTCAATGCGCTCATCTACGGCGTGGCGCTCATCACGGGCGCCCTCAAGTCGCAAAAGTCCGAGCTCGAGGAGATCAACTTTATGACCCTGAAGGGCGTCATCGCGATTTACCGTCGCGGTCATGCGCGTGTGCTGCTGGCGTGTTGGGTGCACTACCTCTCGTACGACCTGTTTGTTGGCGAACTGGTCACTCGGGATGCGCTGCAGGTACGGATGCCCCCTGCCAAATACTTGTGCACTGACACCTAGCTTCAGATTGGCATCAGCCAGCTTGCGATGGCGCCAGTTCTCTTTTCCCTGCTCATGTTTGGCCCTTTCGGATTCGTGTCTTACGCTGTCGTTCGTGTTCTGTACACGAGCCAGCCATTCTTGCTTCCATGGTGGTAGAATAGAAGAAGACTATTATTTGTCGATGACCGTGCGCTTGTGCCAGGCCTCGGCAATCTCGAAAGAATCGGTGCACACATAGTCGATCTCTCCACCGAGGATCTTGGGCAGCTCCTTGACGTTGAAGTACTTTTCGAGGGACTCGAGGCTAGTGCCGTGGTGATAAAACTACAACAGGTCAAACGGGTATTGATGTATAATTAAAAAATAAAAATAAAAAAAGACGAGACCGTACGCGCTCACTGAGCTTCTTGGACATGAAGGGCTTGGCCAAGCTCATAAAGAACGACACGTACCACGGCTCGTGGACTAGGTGGACGCCCTTGAAGCGGAGAGGGAGACAGTTCTGGAGAAAGTGGTAGTCGTCCTTCTGGTCACCTTGCAGCTTTCTCATCTTGGACGCGGACGAGAGGGAGAATCCGGAGAGGTCCTGGATCATGAGCGCACCGCAGATCTGGGTCGCCTCGTCCTCGAGCAGCTGGCCCCACAGGTACACGAAACCGTACTGGAGCATGCGCAGGGTCATCGTGTCAGGGTTCAGATTGGAGGCCTTGACCAGGATAATCGATGCACCACTCTTGCTCTTGCACGGGAAGATGCCTCCGGCCCCGGCCTCGATGATCGGGCGTGCCTCTTCGAGTGTTGCGTGCTGCGGCCGGTCCGCGTGGTCCTTAGCAAACTTGTGAAAGTTGTACGTGAGCTCGACGGCTCGCTCCATGTCGTACTTGCGCGCACGCAAGAAGCGGATGATAAACAGGTCGTCCTCGCGCATCAGCGGCAGCTCTGGGTGCTTTGCCTTGTACGCCTCCTTGAGGTCTATGAACGGAAGGGTTAAACTTTTTTTTTTCCCCCCCCTTATCCACTCGTACCAGAGATGGCCTGCAGACGGGTGGCGGGGTCCTCATTCAACTCGTCGCGCGCCTTGTCGGCGAGGAACTGCGAGAGGGGCTTGAGGTTGGACGTTTGTGCCATCGCGGTAGTAGCTTCTTTCGAGGTTTTAGTTTGATTTATGACATTCATCAGAAGAGAATTTGAACAGATGCTTTTTTTTCCCCAGTCATCGACATGTCCCTCTACGTCAACGCACTCGCGTCGGCCGCGTCCACCACGTGGACGCGCTTCTGGCGCGGCACCCCGGCATGCCCCTCGTGGACGTACACACAGGAGATCGTCGTCGGCATCCTGCGCGATGTCAACGACAACGCCACGCTCGACCAGGTCCGTGCCAACGAGCTCGACAACCCGCCCGTGGCCGGGACCAAGGAGGTGCCCGCCACAGGCTGCCCCGTCAAGTCCGTGTGGCTGCAGACAGACGACTATGTCGAGGGGGCGTCCAGTGGCGGCGGCGTCATTGTGCACATTCACGGCGGCGCATTCGTGCAGGGCACGCTCAAGTCCACCCGCCGTTTGGCCAGCAAGGTCGCGCTCGCGACGGGCTGTCGCGTTCTGCTGATCGAGCTGCGCCTGGCGCCCGAGCACAAGTTCCCCGCGCCGATCGAGGACACCATTGCCGTGTACAAGTGGCTACTGCAGGCCGAGCAGGGCTACACGCCCTCCCGTGTGGCATTCGTTGGCGAGTCCTCGGGTGGCAACGTCATCCTCGGCACTGCGCTCAAGCTGGCCCGCGAGAACGAGGCGCCCCTGCCCGGGTTCCTCATCCTCCTCTCTCCCAATGTCGACCTGTCAGACAGCATCCCCGTCACCGCGAGCAACACCGACTACATTGTCCCCATGCGCAAAGCCTACAACGCGCGTCTCATGTACGCCGGCTCCGAGGAGGCCTTCCGCAACACGCTCATGTCGCCGCTGCTCGCCGAGGACCTGAACATCCTCGCCCCCTGCCCCATCCTCATCGAGACTGGCGCCGTCGAACTCCACCAACCGCGCATCGCTGCGTTTGCGGCCAAAGCCAAGGCCGCGGGGTGCAATGTCGAGATCAACGAGTATGCAGACATGCCGCACGTCTTCCAGGCATTTGGTTCGCTCTTCCCCGAGGCGACTGCCGCGTCGTTCAAGTCGATCGCTGCCTTCACCAAGGCGCACTTCCAGTGAATTCTCTCTTTTTTTTAATATTATGAAAAAATCGCTTCGAACACGGCGATCCTACCGTAAATTTACGAGTTGAAGAAGAGAGAAATTCGCTCCCTCACGAAGGGTCACTCCCGAAACTGATGGCGCCAAAATTTTCAACTTACTGGTACTGACTTGACGGTTATGGACTCGGCAAAGGTGTTTTCGGTCGCCGTGGCCGCCGTAGGACTGGTACTGCTGTGGGACTTTGCGTACTCCAACTGGCGAACGGTGACGCTGCTGGTGGTGACGCACCCGATCCAGCAGCCGCTGACGGTCCTCGTCGCCATTTCGATGCTGCTGGGCTTTGCTCTTTCCTCCAGCCTCTTTTTCGCGTTCACGGTCGACGCCAGCAAGCGCGCTGCAAAGTTGCAGCAGGACCTGGACAAGCTCAGGGGCCAGCAGGCACAGATCCTCAACATGGCCGACAAGATCGAGGTCCCAATCACGATGGCAGCTGTCATACGCAACAACGTCTTCGGACACACGGCCTACGACTTTGCGACCTTTGCCAGCCGAGTACGCGCCGAGCCACGACCCGCCGCCGCCACCGCCGCTGCGCCTGCTGGCCATGCAGCTGGCGTCCCGGCTGTTTAGAACTACATTTCTACATTTGACTTGCTTATTATTTTTTTTTCTCTTCTTTCATCGAGGACACAATTATTTTGACGAGGATGAAGAAGAGGAAGTAGCCTCCAGGTACTCCTTATGCAGCTTTGTCTGCTCGTCGTATTCTTTCTGCAGCTTCTTGAGCTGGTTCTTGGAAACCTCGGCGCCCTTGTCGTCGTGCGTTGGGACACCGTTGTCGTCAAACTTGCTGTACTTGGCCTTGTTGTCGCCCGATTTGAACAGCTCGCCCGGGGGCACCTTGCCCTTTTCCAGCTTCTCCAAACGCTTGGCCTCCAGCTTGGCTTGATCTTCTTGTCGCTTCTTCAAACGCTCGATTTCTTTCTGTAAAGTAGAAAACAGAAAAAAAAGGGTTTATATCTATCAAGGGGGAAGAGCCGATATACCTGCTTCTTCTCCTCCTTCTCGCGCAGAAGGGTGGCCTTGTCGTCAAGTTTAATGAGCGACTTGGCACCTTCGCGGTCCTCGAGACGAACGCCGAGCTCGGGCAGGTCATCGTCACGAAGCTTGTCGCAGAGGGCGAGGATCTCCTTGGGGTCCTTCTTGTCGCGAATGAGCTGGCGAATGTTGTCGCGGAAGGTGGCGAGCGACTGCAGATACGGCAGTACCTGCTCCTCGAGGTTGGACGACGAACCGGCTTTGCCGCTCGATCCCAGTCCAAACTCGTGGGGCGTCTCGATCACTCCAAAGACCTGCGCGGATAATCAAAGTAAACGAGTGCTCTAAAAAGCATCGAAAGAGTTACTGTTAGGATGCGCTGGATAAAGTTGGCACTCTTGAGGAGGATGGCCGTGTTATGCTTCTTGTGCGAGTTGATGTACGTGTTGGTAGACTTGATGAGTTCAAGCAGGGCGGAGAGGGCCGTCGGAGTGTCAATCGAGTCGCACATGGCCTCATGGACCTTGACCTGGGCCTCGTTGATCTCAGCGAAAAGCTTTTTCTCGTCTGCGCTCATGTTTTGCTCGCCCACGGCAATGTCGTAGCTGTTTTCGCGAGCAATGGCCTGCACGTTGGCGAAAAAGTTTTTGATCGTCGTCTCGATGGCAATCGCCTCTGTCATCGAGTCCTTTTTGAAATCGAGGATGGACGACCACGAGTGCAGCAAAAAGAGCATGCGGATCTGGCGGGGGGTGTAGTCCTTCAGTGCATCCTGTTTTTTTTTGTTTTTTTTTTTTTGCGAGGAGAAAAAGTAAATACGAAACCAAAAAAAAAAATAACGTACCTTGATCGTGATAAAGTTTTTGAGCGACTTGGACATTTTCTGGCCCTCAATGTGGAGGTGGCCGGCGTGCAAAAAGTAGTTGACCCACTGCTTGCAGCCATAGTAGGCTTCCGCTTGGGCAATCTCGTTGTCGTGGTGAGGGAACGCAAGGTCGATTCCGCCAGAGTGGACGTCGAGCTTGTCGCCAAAGAGATCGCTGGCCATGACCGAGCACTCGATATGCCAGCCGGGACGACCGTTTGACCAGGGCGAAGGCCACACAGGTTCGCCGGGGCGCGATGCCTTCCACAACGCGAAATCCCACGACGCCTTCTTCTCGCTCAGGCCAATGCTGATCGCTCCCTCGCCCTCCTCCACGAGCTGCGCGTTGAACGCAGACTTGGGCTCGAGCTTGGCATAGTGGTGGTGCTCCTTCGAGTCAAACGTCTTTACGTCAAAGTAGACCGAGCCTCCGCTCTCATACCTACCAAAAACCGTTAAAAAAAACAGTCGTCCATTTTTTTTTTTTTTTTTTTTTTTTTTGCGTTACGCATAGCCATTGTCGATGATGACCTTTATGTAGTCCACAATCTGAGGCACGTACTCGGAGACGCGCGTGAGGGCATCGGGCTTGTGCACGTTCAGGGTCTCCATGTCGCCCATGAAATCCGCCTCCCAGAACGAGGACAGGTCACGGAAGAGCTTGTGGTCGGTCACGGTTGAGCCATACTTGCTGTCCAGGACGGGGGCAATGATGTCGCGCGATGCCTCAAGAAGCTCCTCCAGCAGCTCGGCCGAGATCGATCCTCCAACGCTAGCTTTGGACTTGTCGAGCGCCTTGAGCAAAAGCTCGGCCGCCTCAAAGTTCATCTTGAGCTTGGCGTTCTCCTTGAGCTGCTGCACAAACGCAGACGCCGACGTGGCTTGGGCCCAAGTGCCGGCCACGCTGGCACCCTTGGCAACCTTGCCCTCGACAAACTGCAGTCGTTTTTAGTACGGGTTCTCCCCTTCTTCTTCTTGCGTACGTCGCTCCAGTAGGCTGTGATCTCGGCAAACTTTGCCGCTGTCAACGTGCCGTTCAGCTCGGCCTTGTACTTGTCAAAGAGAAAGTTCTGGCGGGCGCGCAGGATGATCTTGTCGTCGATATCGGTGATGTTCATCTGGTACATGATCTCGTAGCCAAAGTAGTCCTCCATCACGCGTCGGAGGATGTCAAAGGTAATGTACGCACTAAAACGAAGGGGTTGCGTCAGTCGCCCTCAAGTAGTCGCTGTCACAGTACCGTGCATGGCCCATGTGCGCAGCGTCGTAGACGGTCGGGCCGCAAATGTACCACTTGACCTGTCGTAGGGTTGCACAATCAGTGGCAAGAACGAAACGAAAAAAAAAAGAAAAATAAGGGTGCAGCGATCTACTACCTGTCGGCCAGGGCTGCTGGGGACAAAGGGCACCTTGCTCTTGGTCAAGCTGTTGTACAACTGCAGGCCCGTCACAAATGGCTTGGGGGCGTCGCTGCC
>Ga0302226_10001842_pt1 | contig 15526 bp, 27 predicted proteins | sample II_Palsa_E3_3_FD_193524 | JGI IMG/M metagenome (GOLD analysis project Ga0302226, IMG submission 193524) | Peat permafrost microbial communities from Stordalen Mire near Abisko, Sweden - II_Palsa_E3_3 | ecosystem: Environmental > Terrestrial > Soil > Palsa > Peat permafrost | place: Sweden...
AGAATTTCGCTGAGAACAAAATTCACTTTGCATTCATCGTTCACAATCGACATTAACTCGACGAAGAAAGGGAAAAGGAACCCTAGCACTGCGATGGCGGACACACCTCACAGACAACAACTCGAATAAGTATGCCTTGTCCGAGAATTTGAAAAGGAGAGAAGAAAACATGCGGTTGAATGTGCATGAAGAGATGTAAATTCTCATCAATTGTGCACTCGGGGGTATTTGATTTGCTGAGCAGAGAGAGAGAAGGGTTGGTTACTTGAGGCACGCCAGATGCACCGGCTTGTTGATGTCATCGTCGAAGAATCCGTCTGCCCCCTTGATGGCCTTTTTGCAGTGAGCGCACACAGTGCATTCCTGTGCAGCACAACGAGCAACGTGGGGGAGTGAGACTCTTCCTCCTCCCCGTAGACATGGTCAACGTACATTGTGCCAGTTGAATCCCCACGCCTTGACGTGCGGTCCGTTGATCGGCTTGCTACAGGCCTTGCACGGGCCGGCCGACTTGCTCTCGGTTCCGGAATTGGCGCACTCTTTGCAAGCAGGTTTTCCTGGGGCCAACTCATACACCTGGTCGTTGGGTTTTTCGGTTAGCGGATCGGACTGCGAGTGTCCCACGGTACCTCGCCAACGAGAACCTTGGAGCACTTGGTGCATTTGAGGCTGTAAACAAACGATGGTTGAGCAAGGCGAGTCATATGTTCTGTTTTGTTTTCAACCATTCACGATGGTAACGGTGACCGAGGGCCTCTAGCGAGTGCGAGATGCCCGGCTTGCCAACATCAAACGACTTTTTGCAGCTCCAGCACTCTGTTGTTTGACCCCGTCAGATGGCGCACGGTTTGTTTGCAACTGCCATCTGTACCAACTTCCTTTGCGGCCGTTTGGAGGGACATTTTTTTTTTCAAAACTAAATTCTTTGCACAAGTACGCTATGTTCACAGTGTGAGAATCGGCGACATCAGTAGGCATCGTTGGCAGCAAGCGGATTGGCATGGATGATCACTTTCTCCAATTTGACGGGCTGGAGGGGACGAAACTTGGAGTCGACGGCAGATCCCTCGAGGGCGTCAAGAGTGTCCAGTCCGTGGATCACCTGTTTTTCAACAGTGTTATCAAAACCAAGCTCCTAGGAATGAAAATGGAAAAGAATAAAAAAAATACCTTTCCAAAAACGGTGTACTTGTCGTCCAGCGAGGATTGCTTGGCATAAGTGATGAAAAACTGCGATCCGTTCGTATCTGGCCCACTGTTTGCCATCGAAACGATGCCTCTTGCGTTGTGCTGTAAAAGGACAATCAGCTAGCTGCAAGCCTGAACGCCGTACCCTCAATGTTGGGCGGAACTCGTCTGCAAATTTTTTGCCGTAGATGCTCTCGCCGCCTTTGCCCGTGTTGGTGGGGTCGCCCGTCTGCACCATGAACCCCTTGATATTCCTGTGGTGGCAGTGTTGTCAGGTGCAAACAAACTTCCACGGGTCGTTGCGTACCTCACAAACAGGCAATTATTGTAGTATCCGCTCGCACAAAGCGCCAGGAAATTCTCGGCCGTTCGTGGCACAGCCTCACAAAACACCTCGATCTTGATATCACCCAGGTCAGTCTTGAGCGTCACCGACTGTACGGGGGGGGAGGGGGAGTGTTCAAAACATCGTTTACTGTGCACGGTTACCATCTTTTCCGAAGTACGGCCCCTTAAGACAAGCACTTTTTTTTTTACGTTCGCCACGTCACCGTCGCCTTCAACGTCAGACTGACACCGAATCATGACCGTATGTTTGCCAGGCACAGCTGTCGCTTCGGTCAGGGTAGTTTTTTTTTCTTTGCCTGGTTCTTGTGTTTTACCGTCGACGGGGGGTCTTCGGGAGGAGGGAGAAAGTGAAAAAGGAATCAGCACCTGCTCAAAACCTGATTACGCAAATGCACCAGACTAATAAAAAAATAATCAACCAGGACAATTACGCGGCGGCAGCAGCGGCAGTGGCGGCAGCGGCAGCAGCTGTAGCAGCGGCAGAGGACGTAACGACTCCCGGGAGCGAGGACCTGATGGAAGGCAAGGTTGGTGAGGAGGGTGACGAGTCGCGTGCCCTCAAGATCAAGATGCGTCAGGAGAAGAACCGTGTTGCCGCAAAGAAGTGCCGCGAGAAGAAGCAGGCGTTCTACACCAGCCTCGAGAGTTCGACCACACAGCTCAAGGACAACAATCGGGCCCTGCTGGTCCAAATCGAGCTTCTCAACGTTGAGCTCGGCCGCTACAAGTCCTACGTCGAGACCCTGCACCAGCTCCTGCAGCAGAACGGCATCGCCCTCCCACACCAGCCCACCAGCGTCCTCTCCATGCCGCTCATGACCAAGGTCGAGCTCATCGGCAGCACCGACGGCACCGATGCCAACTCGATCGAGGCTCTCACCAAGGCGACCACGGCCGCGCTCACTACGACGATCACATCGGCCGACATCCACCAGCAGCAGCAGCAGCAGCCGGCCATCAAGAAGGGCCACTAGTTAGTTTCTCCGTTCTTTGTTCTTTGAGAGTTCTGCAAAAAAAAAAAAAAAAACGAATTTTTTAAATTTTTTTCCTTCCCCCCCACATGGCCGAGCCAACTCCGCCGTCTCCGGTCACGGCCGAGGAGCTGGGCTGTGCCGTTCGCGTGCTGCAGCTACTGGGCCTCGAGAGCACGGAGACACGCCAGAGCCCGGCGTACCGCGAGTTGCGCCGCGTGATGCAACCGTTTGTCGAGGACCAGAAGGCGCGTGCGTTCCGCGGCACCACGGGGCAGGCAGAGTATGAGACCAACAAGGCGCGACGTCGGCTGAAGCACGCCGAGCACCAGCGTATCAAAGGTAAACAGCCCCTACTACCTTCTGCTGGCTGCTGCTGCTTGAGCCCTCGTTGTCCCTGTAACGTAGCCCTGGACAAGCACATTGTCAACTCGCGGCAGCTGCGTGCAAGCCGAATCGAGTCACTGCGGCAGCTCCAGGAGACTGTTGGGACGGATGTGCCTCTGATCGCGGACGGTGCTGCCTCCTCCTCCTCCTCCTCCTCACCGCTGCCCTCGCTGCATCAGCAGCAGCTGCTCAAGGCTGCTTTGCTGGAGGGCGCCGACGACAACGACGATGTCGTCGAAGGACGGCCGTCGTCGTCGCCAGCAGACGCGCCGGCGACAGTGTTCCATGCGCTCTCGTGCTACATCTGCAAGGCGCGGTTCACGAATGTGCATTTTTTCTACGATCGGCTGTGCGAGGAGTGCGCCGAGCTCAACTATCGCAAGCGTCTGCAGACGGCCGACCTCTCTGGCTACATCTGCCTGGTCACGGGCGGGCGCGTCAAGATCGGCTACCATACCGTGCTCAAGCTGCTGCGGGCAGGCGCCACCGTCATCGTCACGTCTCGCTTCCCGCACGACACAGCTTTGCGCTACTCGAGAGAAGAAGACTTTGCCGCGTGGAAGTCGCGGGTGCACATCTACGGCGTCGACCTGCGAAATCTCCCCTCGATCGAAAAGTTTTGCGCCATCCTCAGCCAGCGTCTCCCTTACCTGGACGTGATCATCAACAATGCGTGCCAGTACGAGCGCAAACTGGCCCAGGGCTACACTCACGTTTTGCTTCTTTCCTTTAATGTCAGGACGGTGAGGAGACCGACAACCTACTACCAGCATCTCGTCGACCTCGAGATTACAAAGAGCGCCAGCTTGCCCGCGGGCGCTCGCTCGATCCTGTCCGAGTACCACAACCAGGAGATTGCACCGGATGCCGTCAGCTCGTCGTCCTCTGGCTCAAGCTTGATGGCCAACATGTCGTCGGCACTGTTGTCCCAAGTCCCGATGACTGTCGAGGACAGCAAGGTCGACCACGCTCTCTTCCCCGTCAACATCTACGACGTCAACCGGCAGCAGGTGGACTTGCGGAAGGTGAACAGCTGGCAACTCAAACTGGAGGAGGTCCAGACACCAGAACTCGTCGAGGTTTTTTCGATCAACGCGATTGCTCCATTCATCCTCAATGGCCATTTGAAGCACCTCATGGTCAAGAGCCCACATGTATTCCTTCTTTTTGTTGTTGTTGTTGTTGTTTTTCTTGATTTTAATTTATATCCTTCAAAGAAGGACCGCTACATCGTCAACGTGAGCGCGATGGAGGGCAAGTTTTACCGCCACAAGATGCCTACACACCCGCACACCAACATGGCCAAGGCCGCACTCAACATGATGACACGCACAAGTGCCGGCGACTACGCCAAGTCAAACATCTTTATGGTGTCACTCGTACGCTGTGTTTTTTTCGTGTTCTACGCTCGTCGATAAAACAAATTGGCAGGACACGGGCTGGATCAACCAAGAAGTGCCTCTCGAGAAGGCGCAAGAGATTGCCGAGCGCCACAACTTTCAGACACCCATCGATGAGGTGGATGCTGCGGCGCGAATTCTGGATCCTGTCTTCTCTGGCGTTCTCACTGGCGTTAATCTTTCGGGCGTTTTCCTCAAGGACTATATGGAGAGCGAGTGGTAGCACCCTTATTGTACAGAAGCCTGAAACGCTAGCACTGATCCTGTTACGGAGCTCGCGTAAAACTGCGGCGAGGACGACGACTGCACAGACTTGTTCCACACGATGTCTGGGCACGGCTTTTTAACGATGGGATCGCTAGGGACGGGCTGCATATCGGCCGTGCTCATGCAATAGACACCCTTGAGGGTGGACACGGCCGCAAGCGAGCGGTCCTGGCTCACGCGCAGATTGATGATCGGGTGGCCATCGATGGACGGCGACGCAAAGGGCGCATTCAACTTTCGCACATCCCACACCATTAATTTTCCGTCGCCAGAGCCCGAAACAATATAGGTTGAAGAAATATCCTCCAGGCACGTCACGGTCTTGGTGTGCGGCTGCCCGAGGCTCCCAATCGCGCTCGACATCCTCGGGTCCCATAGCAGGACGAGGCCTTTTCATTTTAAATTATATCGGTAAGGCCCCCACCAAAAAAAAAAAAAAAAAATTTTTTTTTAATGCGATAATACCCTTGGCGTCGCCGCTCAACAGCAGCTTTGTGGACGGACTCCATCGGAGACATGTGATGGCATTGGGATGTGCGCCAAATTCAACAGGGGCGGTGACATTGGTCGTGTTGGTTGCGGAGGCGCCCACGTCGATCTTGACGAGCTTGTTGACGCTGCTGGCCGCGAGAACACCGGTGCTGGGGCTGGGATCGATCACGGCCAGTTGGCTCAGACCGGCTTGGAAAATCTTGTGGCTGGCCTTGAGCGTGTCTGGGTAGACCTTGACGACCTCGATGCTGGTCACTGTCGAGAAGAGGAGCGGCCCCAGCGGTCCCAGGGGCATCACGGCCACGGGAGGCGCGTCCAGCGTCAGCGATGCCAGCGGCTCCAGTCGGCCGGGCAAACAGCGCCACAGGTTTGCTGTCCGGTCTGCTGAGGATGTGCTCACGACCGAGCCAAGCCCGCCGTCGTTTTGCACGTGGGCTATCTGGAGAAAGGGTGAGAGGAGAGAGAGAGAGAGAGAAGCAAACAAGCAAGCAATCGTACCAGAGGAACCACTTTGCCGTTGTGACGCATCGGGTCTGTCAGGGCCATTTGCGCGAGAGACAGCACACGCCTTGCGTGCGCGGACTCGACACCATTCGTCGGTCTACTACCGCTCTGCTGCTGCTGACGACTAGCGAGATCATCCCTGAGCATCTGCAGCGCCTTGGCGCCCTCCTCCTTGTCGAGTTGGAATGCAAACGACACCTTCATTCGTCCTGACGGGTGGCAAGAAGTCAAAGTGGAATGGTAACAACACTCTTATAATGGCCACTGACATGTGAAAAAAAGAAACATGAAACTTTGCAATCCGTTGCTGGTTGCTGGTTTTCGAGATATCGCCTAGTACAAAGCCTACTCAAACTAAACCCCGTGTGTCGAATCAAGCGAGTAAGTATGACCAATTCGCCTGAGCGACCTGGCTGCCAGCGGTAGTATGGAGAGGAATGTTGCGAGTGTGAAAAAAAAACTTTTCTTTTCATTTTGGAGCAAGGCCAGAACCCTACAACGTTTTTCAGAAAACCGTCTTGCGCTTTCTACACCTGTCGCGCTGTGGAAGGGGCAGCGCGGAAGAGGCGAGGCAGTGGTGCCCGCAGTGGCTCTTTCTTCCTCCCGTCTTCTCTCGGCACTTTTGTTGTGTCTCTGATTATTAAAGGGAACTCTGCGGAGGGGAAAAAAAGGAAACGACCTGGGAACAAATTTTAATGCCACTTTTTTTTTCTCCCTCACCAGAACTTCTGCCTGCGCAACCACCGAGTTTGTGTGTGCGTGTGTGCGTGTGTGCGAGAGAGCGAGAGCGCGAGAGGGAGGACGAGCGTCGGAGGCAAGAAGAGTCGACGAGGCAAAAAAAACCCCAATAATCCTAGACAAGATAAGCCGGAACACCCTCCAAAAGGACGACATGTTCTTCAACTATCACGGTCAAATGGAAGTCGAAGCACCCCACTACACCACGTCCGCGGCCAGCGTGGCCCCGGTCGACAACAGCAACAGCATCACCTCGAGCTGCGGCTCCGTGGCAAACCTAATGATGGCAACTCGGTCCAGTTCCCACCACCACTTTTACTACTCTGCCTCCGCCTCTGCCACAGACTCGGAGGAGGCTCCTCTGGCCGCCGCCGCCGCCGCCGCCGCCGCCGCCGCAGCAGCAGCAGCCGTCGCCACGCCGTTTTTCTTTCCGAGCCCGACGAATGCCAACTCGTCTGCACTGTTCAGCATTATGGCAGCCGCGGCTGCAGCAGCTCACCACCACCAGCAACAGCAACAGCAGGAGCAGGCTAGTAGCCCCTGTCCCCTCGACAATACGAACACGCCGCCCATGAAGCGCAAACTTGCGAGCTCGTCTGGTATGCCTAACTTTTTGATCCCGTCTTCAAAAGTTTAAACATTTTTTTCCGCCCCAATAGACGACGAGGGCGATGACGACGTGGAGGCCTTGTATGCCGAGGATTTCAACACAGACCTCTTCCGCGAGACCAAGAGGATAGCCGACCAGTATCACTCTGAGCAACTGGTCTCCCGAGATGCGCAACTCTATCTCGAGTCCACCGGAAGGAGGAGGGGTTTTGCAGACATCTACAACTACAACTTGGCACCGCAACGGTGAGAGCTGTCCTCCGAGCTGGCTCTTGGGACTGCTAGAACTTTTCGGCACTTTATTTTTTATTTCCCTTTTGCACTTTCAAAAATACTGTACAGCGCAAACTTCATTTGTTCCTTTGAAATTTTGTACACCTGTTGAATACATGTACCCTCAAGATCAAGTACATTCAAGTCTCAAAGCTGAAGCAAAAGAAACTGCAAAGCGTCTGGCAACCAGATGCCGTCGTGCTTGACGGTGGGATGCACCACGACAAAACTTTTGCTGCTGCGTTTCAGACAGTGCGATGCACGCAAAAGACGATCGACCAACAAGAAAATGCGCTCGCGTTGCACGAACGAGTCCAGTAGGGCGTCCTTCTTGTCCACCATGCGGATCGTCTCCAATGTGGGGGCCAACAGAGTGTCCAGAAATGTGGCAGAATACTTTTGGACCAGGGACCTTTTTTTGGTTGGTGGTGGGTTATTTTTTTTTTTTTTTTTTTTTGAATACATAGATTTAATAGTCAGCGTACGAATCGACGGTTCCAGGATGCGCGAGAATGGACGAAAGACAAGACGTCAGCATCTTGGTCTCGACCGTGGGCTCCCGGTAAAAGTTGAACTCCTCGCGATTAAACAGCTTGACCGAAGGGTTGCGCTCTTGGGCCAGCAGCTGCTCCAGCGAACCTTCGCCGCTGCGGACGAGCACAGTAAGTCGCCCGATGAGCTCGTGGAAGACGAGGGCTGATCTGCTAGTCGAGGTGACCGCAAAGGACGCCAGGTGCTTGAACATGAGCTCGAGGGCATGGGGCACATTCAGAGGCTTCTGTCCAAAGGTGCGCGATGCCGTTGCCGAAGCTAGACCGCGGATCTCCTCATCGTCGTCCTGCAACAACCGGATCATCACAAACCACGATCGCACAAAGATCGAGTCGTCGTTGCCGTCGGGCGTACTGAACAATGTCCAGCTGAGGGAGAGGGCCTCCATCGCTGCGTTCCTTACGGGGAAAGACTAGGGGTAAAAGATATTTTAATGAAATAGTAAGGCCGTATGGCGTACCTCCTTCTCGGCCGAAAATTGCTCCAGGAGATCGACAAAAGAGGCGAGGGAAGTACCGTCGTTGGCAGGCAGAAGCGATCCGAGAAGGGGCAGCGAAGCCAGGCGTTCCGAGAGGGCGACATGGTCCGTGTCCTTGGCTCGCAGCAGTTGACGAGGCACGAGGGCAGGAGCCAGCGTCGACGCGAGTGCGGGGCGCCTCGAGCAGATGCAAACGAGCAAAGCAAAATACTCGACCACACATTCGCGATGGGGCTCGCCAGCGACAATCTTGGCACAAAGGGCATGGGCAATGTCGTCCAACCGGGGCAGCAACGCTTCGACGTGCTCACGGCACCAGATCGCGCACGCTTGACGGACCTCGTAGATTGCGCTGTCAAACAGGGTCAGGACCAGTACGGCCAGCGGCTCGATCGTGCTGGCGGCCTCCAGTTGGCTCAGGGCAATCGATTTCTGCAGCAGGGCGTGTGCGGGTTGGTGGTGGTTGTTGTGTAAGTCGGCTCCGCTTGAGGTAGCGTAGGCAATACACGACGTCGTGGGTGAAATATGCCGCACGAGATCAATGTAGACACAACGTGTGCTCGGGCTGTTGCTTGTTGACGTTGCCAGCCAGCTTTGAGGGAGGAGCGTGCCAGCGACAAAGGCAGATAGATCGCTCGGTGCAATGCCGGTCGTCGTCTCCTGCAGCAGCAGCTCCTTAATGGCCAGGACTGTGCCATGAAGTGTGTTTTGGCTGGACGTCGGCACGACCGACTGCAGCAGCTCACTCGAAATCTGAAGCACGTGTCTGGATGCGACGAGTGGAACGAGCGCGCGGGCGGCCATCGTGCGCACCTGGTCAAACAGCAAAAGTGGTTATTTTATATTTTATGCAAGTAAGCAACCCACCTGGAAAATGTGGCTGATGGTGCACGACCTGACGAGATCGACAAAGCCCTGGAGCTGAGGCTCGTCTGCCTTGGGCGGATCCTGCGAGGGCTGCAGTCGCGCAAGGAGCGTCAGGATCGGGAACAGAGACGCGTCCAGCTCGGACGAACCGCTGCTGGTGGTCAGCTTGGCGACTGACCCGGTGAGAAGGGAGAGCAGGAAGGGATGCAGGTTGGGGTAGCGCATGAAAAAGCTCACGGGAGTGACGATGATCACATCGGCCGCAGCACTCATCTGGACGTTGCGGGTCGATCCAAACATGCGCGCGCACACAACAGCAAAGAGCATGGTCGCACAGTTGCGGACGGCCCAGCTGATCGACTGGAAGCCGGTGAGAGCAAGCATGATGCCGTCGGCCAGGAACGGCAGGACGTGCGTGGAAAGACTTGCGGTGCGGAACATGGCACGGAGAATGTTGTAGGCATGCACCTGCGGGATGTCTAGGCGTTGGTCATAGTCGGACGCGAGAGGAGACTGCGCGATGCCGATCAGAGTGGTAATGGCCTTGGGCAGCAGCGTCTTGGGCGTGGTCAAGTTGGACGGCTCGCTGGCGGTGATGGCCATGATCGCGTACGGTAGACCCGCCGATCGACGCGTGATCGACACACTCAGCTCGCCTTGTGCAATCCTCAACAGCCTCTGCAGAAAGAAAGAAAGAAAAAAAAAGAAGCTTCTTTTTCAGCTATCGTGAAAGAAAAAAAAAAAAATTGGGGGGGTGTACATACATCCAACCACTTGACCGGGAGCTCACGGATCGACGCCCACCCGGACGAAAACATTGCGCGGTTGACGAGAACAAACGAGTTGTCGATGCTCTGAGCAAATCAAAAATTCATCCATTTTGAAATAACAATGCACATACCGAAATGGCCCCGAGGTGGCGAAGTTGGCACAGCAAGTTTAAAAAGAGCTCGCCAATGTCCGTGACTTCGGCCGTTGTCAGCAACTGAACAAACGATTATCAACACTTCAAATAAGAATAAAAAAATTCTGGTGCTTACATGCTGATCGTCCGTAGAGGAGATGGGCGTGCACGGAATCTTGAGCACAAGCGAAACAAGAACCAGACTGGCCTCCTTGATCGATCGCCAGCAGCACGAGTTTTGCACTTGGTGACTTGGACCGAGCGACTCGTCGCCCTCGCCGCCGCCCTCCTCGTTGCCGTCATCGTCATCGCCGTCTTCGCCGTCAGCAGTTGAAAAGTTGCCCTCGGGAGACTGGTGCGAGAGCGGTGCCTTGACGATTTGAATCACGCGGGTCGCCAACGAGAGTGCACTGACAATGATCTCGCGCCACTCTTCCCGCAGTGTGCCCTTGGAGCCAGCAAAGTCGATGTCGTTAAACAGGTACCGGAGCGTCGCAAGAAGGCCAAACATGGGAGTGCTTTGGCTTGCTGTCTCCAGGTCCACCTCGGCCACAGCCACCTCCCTTTCGAGGCGCGCCAGGATTTGTTGTATAAAGTTGACTAAACAAATATTTTTTATTTTATTCCTTTGCAGTCACTATGGTTCTTGTTTGCAATTACCAGTGGAGACTGATGAAGGCCGCTTGACGTCGCCGCCGCGGAGACTTAGCGTCCAGCCAAGTTTGTCGACATAATGGTTAAAGAGGAATCTGACGAGCAAGGCTCCTCCGTCGCTCTCCTGGCCCCGTACGCTGTTGACGATCTCAAGGCCTGTCTTGCAAAGACTGCCTGCTCCGTCCACACTGGTTGCCACGACAAGAGGTCTGGGTAGAACTATCCGAGAGGGACAATGAGCATGAAGATTGCGCAAACAAGGAAAAAAAAAAAAAGATGTACGAAGGAGGCACTGGTAGGCAAGTGAGCGATTCTTGTCAAAGTTGTCTCGGCAGGCTCGATCGAGCAAAGCCAAAGCAAGCGATTTACTCGAGAGCCCTTCGACAAGACGGCTTGGCCACGCAACCAAGCCACCACGGTACGAGACGGGCGTCTCGAACTTCCGGATCATCTATTTCAACTTGTCAGCTTTGAGAACCACGTCAACAGAGGTACCGGCAGGGCGAGCAGCAGTAGACTGAGGGCACACGTACAGCGCTGGAAGGGCGTGCCCGGGTACAATGACGTGACAGCGAGATCGACAAGGAAATCGACAAAGTCAATGTACAACGCAATTGAGCCATCAATGGCCGTCAGCTTCTTCTCAGATTGATCTTTCTGTTTTTTTTTTGTTGTTATTATTTAGTAAAGTGTCAAGATAAACAACCAGCTTGCAATACCGACAGCTTGCCGGCGGGACCGAGAAGATCATGGTGCTCCTTTACAAGCATAGTGAGCGAATCATAGAAGCGACTGAGCAAGTTGTCCAGTGTTGAAAACTATTGAAAAGCACAGACATTATTGTAACCAAGGCAACATTTCGCACATACAAATCGCTGGCGAAAATCGGCAGACACCGTGGTCATGTTTTCGGGCAAGCTCTGGCGGAGCCATTGGAACTCGGTCGCTGAGATTGGCTCCTTGGCCTTCTTGACCAAACAAACAAACCCAAAGGCGTCCACTCGGACGTTGTCGTCCATGCTGTGCAGGGCTTCGAGAAAGATGGCTCCGAGCTCTGCACGGAAGAAGAAAAATGAGCACCGTATTTATTACTCGGCATACCCCTTTGCTTGTCCAAAATATCGATGCTGAGCAGTCCAGAGATGCGGCCTTCGCGCAGCAGGGAAACGATCGCTTCAAAGGCCTTGGGATTTTCTGTGCAAGGGTCAAATCAGAACCCCGACATGTAAAAATAAACAGCGTTACGAGCAAGAGTCGAAAAAAGTCTCCCAAGAGCGCCCGGATTGATTTTCACCAGGCCGGGAACGAGATAAATCACAATGTGCTTGCGGAGTAGGCTGTTTGCCGAGCACAGGCCCTCGCAGACAATCGAGATCCACGCCTCGTCCAAAAGTTTGATAGCCGTGACCTCGTCACCCGGGTGTTGGGTATGCAATTCTTTCAAATGCCGCTCCAGCAAGTGAAGCGCGGCCTCGGAACACACGGTCGAGAATCGATTATCCCTGTAAAGCAACTTAGTCACGAACGAAAAATATAGAATACCAGAGCGCCATAACCAGATCACGAAGCAGCTGTGGGTAGTCGGTGATGATCTCGGAGGCAACAAAATATTCGAGCAGGATTGCGATGAAGCGGTATTTTGACTTGCTCGCGTCCTAAGGAGAAGGGTTACAAAGAAACCTTTTTTTTCTTGAAATACCGCGAGGTCAATCAGACCAGCAAGGATTGACGCGAGGCGCGTCTGAGCACCAGGTTGCGGCGGCCGCAGTTGATCCAGGAGGCTTTGCAGCTTGACAAACCTTTCAAAGCTTTCGCTGATCCGGGTCGCGATGCCATCAGCGGGATCGTCCCAATGGGACCGCAGAAAAAGCAGAAGGCGCGCACTCCAATCGCGGTCGATCGCGTCGATAACATGGCTGTATTCGGGAGCCTTGGCGGCGGCATTGAGCGTTTGTATCGCGGCGGCAACCAACTCCAGGAGTGCATTTATGCTCACGTTCTGGTGGGCTGTGTTTAGCGCTGATCCGATCTCGCAGTACTCGACAATTCTGGGGAAAATGGCCTGCAAAACAGAGGCCGACGACGGGGACATTGGCTCGAGCAGCATGGCTGGCGAGGCGACCGCGAGAAAAACACGGAGACCGAGGATCTCGTTGATCCTCCCGTTGACGGCGAGCGTCTCGGTCGTGTACTTGAACCACTCGGCGACAAAGGCGGACGACGCCAGCTGAAGTTGCAAAAGGTTGCAGCGCAGGAGCAGGCACGCAAAGCAGGTCTCGATCGTCAGCTGGGCCGAGGCAATGGCTCCGCCAAACAGGTCGAGGAAGATGCCACACCATGTGGCCGCCTGGCCGCTCGCCAGGGTCGTTGTCGCCTTGAGCCACGCCGTCGTCACACTTGGGTCGGCGCGGATGAGCTGAGACAGTCCCTTGGCGCACTGAAAGACGGCCGTGTTCAGGTCGGCGGGGCTTCGGGCAGCAGCAGCTCCTTCGGGAGATGACGCCGCCTGCAGCTCGAGTAGGAACTGGGCGCAGCACATGCGGAGACACGGGCCGATTGCGTCGGCCAGGCAGTTCCACAGGGCGGGGCGCAGTAGGGTCCACCCGTCGGCCGAGCAGACGTGCACGAGGACGTCGAGCGAGCGGAGCGGCACGACGTCGTCCGCGACCGCGCCGGCCTGCAGTTGCAGCGTTGCCACGAGCACGCGGATCTCGCGCTCAAACGCGGCCACGGTCCCTTGCGGTGCCGCCTTGGCGCCTTCCTCCAGCACGCGGCAGAGGGCTCTGCGCATGGTTGTGGTCTCGGCCGCGATGAACAGTCTTGCCGCGTGGCCCGCCACCGCCACGACGGTGTCGGTCGGCGCGCTGGCTACGGACGCGGCCACGGCGTTGATGACCACATGGCCCGTCCGTGCGCCCTGTGCGACGGCGGTCTGTGCGGCCTCGGCAAAGGTCTTGAGCAAAGCAGGAGCGGGCTGCCCGTCTGCTGCTGCCACAACGAGGCGCACGGCCGTGGCAAAATCGGGCAAGACAGAGCTCGTCGCGGTCGCCGACAGCGACGTCGGTGCAGCTGGCGACACGACCACGCCGCGAAAGCTCATCGTGGCGGCCATGCGGTCTGATCCAACAAAAAGTGTGTGCGGACCTCATTCGTATTTACACACGCCTATGTACACGGACACTGTCTTGTCTCTTCAGATTTCGTCGTCGGCCAGGAGCATGTTGGGGATGCCGTTGACAATGGGGAAGACGCGGTTTGTCTCTGGGCAAACAAGGCTTCCCTCGATGACCTCGATCTGTATACAAACGAATGGGCCGTTGGTGGCTGCCTTTAGCAACAGCACACACACGCACACACAAAGCTGGTAGTCTGGCCATACCTCGAGCAGCACGTGGTGCAGCTGCTTGACAAAGTCCTCGTTGGATAGTGGGTCGGGCTCGATCGGCAGTTGGTCGCCATGTCCAATCTACGTTTGCCATAGTGGTGGGTGAGTTCCGCTGTGCTGTGGACTCTCTCGTGCGGGCCAGGGGAAGGGGGGGAAACACCCCCGCCTCCCTTTGCGTGCACAAGCAAAAAAACGTACACTGGCGGCAGCGTCGCGGAGGACCTTGTAGTCGATCCGGCCCCACACGTTGGTCACAAACTCTGGGCGGAACTCGACCTCGCGGCTCTCGACCTGCGTCGCCGTGAGCTTGAGCGGGTACCCGTTGTTGACGCCGGGCACGTTGGACGCGAGGAAGTTGTGGGTCATTAGCTTCATCGTCGCGCAGTTTTCTTCTTCTTCAGCGGACCCCACGGGAACAGAAAATGGGAGCGTTCTTGGGCAAGTCGTCACCAACGCCGACAGCGGCCAAGGCACCTGCAGCTGGGGCCATCAGCGAGGCCGATAAGGCCGTCCTGACGCTCAAGGGCCAAAGGGACAAGCTCAAGCAGTACCAGCAAAAGGTCTGCAAACCCCAACGACTGCGTACGCCAGCTTAACGCGACACATGCACACGTGTAGATACAAGGGGTGATTGACCTCGAGGTCGAGTACGCCAAAAAGCACTTGGCCAACGGGGACAAGAAGCGAGCGCTGCTGTGCTTGAGGAAGAAAAAGTTCCAGCAGACGCTGCTCGAGCGTGCCGAGGCGCAGCTGGTGACGGTTGAAGAGATGGTGCGTCTCTCTTTGTTTGTTTTGTTAAACACAGAGCGCACGCACAGACGGCCACGATCGAGTTCACGGCGGTGCAGAAGGAGGTCATCGACGGCATTAGGATGGGCAAGGACGTCCTGCAGGAGCTCAATGACCAGATGAAGATTGAGGACGTGGAAAAGCTCATGGACGACACGGCGGATGCAATCGCCTACCAGAAGGAGGTTGACGCGATCCTGCACCAAAACCTCTCCGCCGAGGACGACGAGGCTGCCCAGGAGGAGCTGGACCGCATCTTGGAAGAGGTACTTTATAAAAGGCCACCACGCACTCGTTCGACTTATCTGTCGTCTGCTGTAGCAAGAAGCTGCCGGCCAGGCTGATGCTGCTGCTGGCATCGAAGACATTGACTTCCCCGAGGTGCCCAACACAGATCCCAACGAGGCTCTTGCCTCTTCTTCAAGTAAGTCCTCGTCCGCAAACAAGTCAAAGTCCAGGAAAACTACGGCGGCTGTTGCCGCATCATAGGAAATTATTTTCTTCTCACTCTACTGGCTCATACCCCCGAGTGCACAATTGATGAGAATTTACATCTCTATTCATGCACATTCAACCGCATGTTTTCTTCTTTCCTTCGTTTATACCTTTTTTTTATATTTCGTTCCTTCTTTCTTTTCAACCACTGTATTCTCTCCTCTCTTGTGCTTTTCACAACATTCTGAATACGCACTCTCTTTCCGACCATCTCTGTCCAATCAC
>Ga0302226_10001844_pt1 | contig 15521 bp, 21 predicted proteins | sample II_Palsa_E3_3_FD_193524 | JGI IMG/M metagenome (GOLD analysis project Ga0302226, IMG submission 193524) | Peat permafrost microbial communities from Stordalen Mire near Abisko, Sweden - II_Palsa_E3_3 | ecosystem: Environmental > Terrestrial > Soil > Palsa > Peat permafrost | place: Sweden...
CAGGCGCTGTGTCCGGCTCGGCAAGGCAGACTCGTGCGAGAACGCAGCACAGCAGAAGCGTGGCTGGCGCAAAGGCCGATCCCGCAAGGCCGCGTCCGGTACGGAAAAAGGTGAGGAAATGGCGGGACTGACCCACCGGATTCGTAGACGAGAAAGCCGCCGCGGTTGAGGCCGCGTCCACCCTGGCCGGCATTGACGACCAGCACGCCATTGGCGCCAAGAAGCCCCGGCGAAAGACGTCTGCCACGTCAGTCGGGTCCAACTCGTCGCCCTCGTCCTCGTCGTCGCCCCTCTCGCCGTCGAGCAACGGCACGCCCGTGCCCATCCTCGTGAGCTACAACGGCGGCAGCAGCAACGGCGGCAACAGCAATGCGCCCATGGCACCGTTGGTGCACCCACTCGGCGACTTCTCCTCCTTCGTCCCGCAGCTCAACGGGTCCGGCCTGCTTCCTCTGCAGCACCTGCAGCAGTTGCAGCAACTCCAGTCGGTGCCGCTCCTGCCAGTCCCGTCAACGCAGTTCTCCTCCAACATCAACGCCAACTCGGCCTTCCACCGCAACAGCACGGTTACCCCGTCGCTCTCCCAGTACGCCTACCCCATGTGGCAGCAGCAGCCGCAGCAGCCAGACGTCAGGCCCCTCTCGACCAATGGCGTCAGCAACGGCAACATCAACGTGCCACAGGCTCTCCTGAGGCCATCGTCCCAGTTCTCCCAGCTGCGTCCGCCGCCGCCGCAGTCCATGCCTCTGCCCATATACACACCACAACTGCAACAGCCACCGCAGCAGCAGCAGCAGCAGCAGCAGCAAGTCATGATGCAACAACAGGCCGCCTACCAGAGGCCGAAGCCGTTTCCTGAGCCCATCTCGCGCTACGAGGTCGAATGGACGACCCGTATGGACGGCGAGTTTGTCCAGTTTTTCGACAAGACCGGCCTGCTTGGCTACATGCCCGCCCAGCTCATCGGCAAGAGCATGTTTTCTTTGATCGATCCCTCCGACGTCCCCGTCCTCGACCAGGTCCTCGCAATTGCCCGAGAGGTCGACAACGACGTCACAATGCTCTTCCGCTTCCAACACATCGGTAACGTCCCCCCCCAAAAAAACTCCAAAAGAAACTAACGTTTGCCCTCCTAGATGGCACGTCCGTGTGGCTCGAAGGGCATGGCCGCGTGACCGCTGACGGCTTCATCATTTTTCGTGGCTACCCGTACGATGCCAGCACAGTCAAGCTGCCAGAATTGAAGGTTGACGTCAACGTCCCTCCGATGGCGGTGAAAACTGAGATGGCATCGACGGCCGTGGCTGTTTCAAACTACAGCCAGCAACTGCAGCAACAAAAGCCCTTTGTCTTCACGACCGAGCACAACGTATGAAAAAAAAGCTCTCGCTGGTTTTATGCAAAGCTAACGCAGGGGTTGCAGATCGACGACGTGGCTTGCATCAACGTCACACCAGACATCGAGAAAGTGCTCGGCTATCCCTCAGAGAGCATGCTTGGCCACTTTATGTTTTCCATAATGCATCCGCAAGACATGCACTATGTCGGTGCAGCCAAGCAAGCGGTATGTGCATGGTTTTTAAGAAAATGAAAATAATGTTTATTAAAATGTTTTATATTCAGCTCAAGACTGGCAAAAAGATCCACTGCCGCATGCGCATGCGCCTCCGACACTTTGATGGCTACTACATCTGGGTCGAGAGCCACGCCCGTCTCCTCGTCAACGCGGTCACGCGAGCGCCCGAGTCCATCATGTGCACGATGAAGCCCATCAGCTTTTCCGAAAGCTACACCGCCAAGGCCGGCACATTCTCCTGCAGCGACCAAGGGGTACATTGATCACTCTTAAATGGAAAAAGAACAATTCTAAATAAATCTTTTTTTATTTTTCAGGAGGACTGCGCGCCGATTGCCGACAAGGTGCTCCACCAAACAGCAATGCCGCCATTGCTCAAGGGCGGGGCGTTCAACATGTTTGACGACGGCCCCTTGTTTTCAGGGGTCATGATCGACGACTACCACGACGCTGTTGGTGTCCCCAGCTTTTTCTGAGCCGACAGCAATCCCTTCAACTAAAACTGTATTGCCCTATTTCTTGAGAACCATACCCTTTGCTCTAGCACTTCCTCATTGCCCTCATCTTCACCCCACTGAATATTAACAAGTCGTTTTTACCTGGTTGCATGCATGGAAGAATTGAACTTGAATAAGTGAGCATTGTTATATTCTAGCAATCTATTTAAAGAAAGGAAGCGACTCCTTGAGCTGGTCCACCTGTGTCGACAGTGTAGGCCGCTCCTTTATGTTGCAAAACATCAGAAAGTTGTAGGCCAAGTTGATGAGGTCGATCCTTTTTTTATTTATTCATATAAAATTTTTTAAATATACACGTTTCATATTGGCACGTACGCATCGCCTGTGGAAAGCGGCTGATGGTTGCGGCGACGCTTCAGCGCGGACGCAGACTCTTTGATAAGCGCATGGCAGGACTTGGGCATGAGCTTGGAAAACGTCGACGTCCACGACGAGAACACGGCCATGAGGAGGTCGTACATGTCAAGCCACGGCGGCCTCGGCTTGACCGTCGACTTCCAATCGTCGCCGAGACCGTCTGCGAGTGCGCGCTCAATGGGATCCTGCAGCAGGGGAAACAGCGTCACGTTGAGCCACTCTGCTACTCGATCCTGCTCTGGGAGATCCGCCAGTGGTACTGGTGCTCGTGTAAGCGATTCCGACGTCGATGGAGATGAGTGAGCGGTTCCCGCAGGTGATTTTGCTGGCGATTTTGCTGGTGATTTTGCTGGCGATTTTGCTGGCGATTTTGCTGGCGATTTTGCCGGCGATTTTGCTGGTGAACTAGATATCGGAGACGGCGGTGCTGGTGCTGGCCGAGATGACAAGGGTGCATGTGCGGGCGGTGGCTGCTTCTTTTCAGAGGCCTCAAGCCACGCCTCGCTAGAAACAAGATATGGCCCCGTGATCAATGACGCTGGTGCATGCGACGGCACAGAGGTTATGTCCATCATCGTGTCTGGCGACTCGGCAGCGACGACGACGGGCGTGGGCTCCTTCTCCACCTTCACCTCGACCTCCATTTTGTCCTCCCGTTGCATTGGCGCACCATTGCCGAGGATCGTCTTGAGCGCCTTCCAGTCGGCCGAGAGGGTTTTCCATGTGAACGTCTCTATGTTGTGTATCTGTTGATAGAGTACCAGTATCTGTTAGCCGGAGAGGACACGCGAGCGCAAATGCAGTACCATTGTCTTCACACATAAGTTATTGTCGTTGGACATAAGCGTGACATGATAACCCAAGTGCGAAAAGTACAGGCAGCAGTCCAAGATGCGATCGTCGTTGGTCTAAAACGTAACTTGGATAAATGAAATTGCAAATACGTGACTGGGTGGGTACCTTGCACACGCCCATGACCTCCTCTGTGCGCTGCCCAAGAAGGAACGGGTCCTTGTCTTTGAATCGATCAAACAAGAAGCGGATTGCCGAGCGAGCGAGGGTCCCGACAGTGGCCTCCTCGGCCAAAGTCGATGACGGGTCCTCCACTCGATCGCTTGTCTGCACGTGTATCCCGTTAGATCTCCTCCATCGCTCTTTGTGCCACACTGACCTTGAGCGCATCCAGCTCTTCGACGACGATCCACGGCACCAGCACAGCAATGTTGATGGTCTGCGCGTGCTTGACAAAGCTCTTGATCCACGCCAATTGCGACAGCAGAAAGTTTGTATCGACCACCATGACGCCGCGCACTTGCATCCCTCGCAACGACGCTGTCGCCGTCTCGTGTTGCCGTTGCTGCTGCTGCTGCTTCTCCTGCCACGAAGCACCATCGGCAGAACGCAGCTGGACCACGGCAGAGTTGACGATAAAGTCGATCTGCATCGCGTCGTCGTCGTCCTCGCCGACGCCATTGCCGTTCTGCACTCGCCGACCGGCGCCGTTCATCCCCACCACCCCCGTCACGACGGAAAGCTGATGCGGTACTGCCGTAATTCTGACATCATGAGCACGGCCGTGGAGGGCGCTGGGCCGACGCTTGCGAGCGTGCAGGCGCAGCAGGCGCAGAGCGTCAAGGCGCTGCAGATGGTCACGGGCTACTTCCAGCAGCGGTACGTGCCCCCCTCCTCGTCCAAAATAAAAGCGTGAAAGGGGGGGGGGGGTTGGGGCCTTTTGACTAAATCAACTGCGGTGGGTGGGATTGGGACTAAAACAAAAACAACCGCAACCCTTGTCTAGATCTGAAATAGAGGAGACGTATGCTAAGCAGCTGGAGGCTCTGGGCAACAGGTTCAAGCTGGAAACTGCCAGCATGTCTGCACAGTAACGAACGAAAGGGCACGGGGGTGTGGGGGTGAAAATCCGGGCTTGCAGACGCCAATCGGTGTTTCTCTTTTTTGCGTAGGTACTTTCCGCCGCTGTTCTTCACGCTCGTTTCGCAGACGGCACAGACGGGATCTACACGCGGGCAGTTCAAGGTTCAGATGAGCGTTGAGGTAGGTGAGAAGCGCCGTCGTCGTTTGCTCACTGTTTCCTTGCTCGCGCAGGTTATCGAGCCTCTCAAGCAGTTCAGCGATAGTGAAGATACGGCCGATGGCAACCAGTCGTCGGTTATTAGTGCATTGCTGGTATCGTGCCTTTCTCTTTTCTCTCTCTGACTCTCTCTCTCTCTCTCTGTCTTGGTCTTGACGCGTGCCCGCATAACAGGAATATCGTGACTACGAGTGTGGTAAGCTGGAGGTCGTCAAGGATAGCATAATGAAGTTCAACGTGATCGACCAGATCCTGTGCGACTTCCAAAAGGACGTACGTGAACTGCTGCTGTTGCGCTTGTTTAGTTTTCTAAATAAAAAAATAAAAATGTGCGCTTTATTAGCTTGCCGATCAGCTCAATACCGCAACCGAGACGTTCAATGCAGAGTCGTTCGTAACGCACAACATCGAGAAACAGATGGTGGCAGCGCAGTCTTCCATGCCCAAGTCTGGTGTGTTTTTGAAGAAATGAACAACAAGATAGTATATTAATTCCTTGATTAGTACCAGCTGCCATTCCAAAGCGCAAGACACGCGACCCCAACGTCAAGCTGCGCGTCACCTTTAAGGATGGCGTTGATGTCATTGGTTTCACGGAAACTGAGAGCAAGATGCCACCGACCTATATGGCGGCTTCGCAGGTCGAGGCCGACATGCTTGCCGAGATTGCCGCGGTTAAATACGCCGGCAAAGAGAGTATCGACCTTTTTTTTTTTGGTTGTGAAATCGTTTTTTAACCTATTTCCGTGTTCGACTTTTTAGCAAAGGTGATTGTGCACGACGGCGAGACCATATACGACAGCAACGAAGAAGACGACGACGACGATGGTGACGATGACATGTTTAACGAGGACGAGGACGAGGACGATGACCATGTGGAGGCTGGCCCAGCAAGCACATCGCCTCCCAATTCCGGTAGGATCCTATGTCTTTGATCGAACGTTGCAATCGTTTTGCTAATGTGCCGTATCCTCTAGTGACTGCAATCCATGCCAATGAGCTAGCCGAAAAGGAAAAGGCCGCCGAAAAGGAGAAGGCCGCCAAGGAGCAAGCCGAGAAGGAAAAGGTCGCCAAGGAGCAGGCCGAGAAGGAAAAGGCCGCCAAGGAGCAGGCCGAGAAGGAAAAGGCCGCCAAGGAGCAGGCCGAGAAAGAAAAGGCCGCCAAGGAGCAGGCCGAGAAAGAAAAGGCCGCCAAGGAGCAAGCCGAGAAGGAGGCCAGGCTCAAGGAACTAGCCGAGAAGGAGGCCAGGCTCAAGGAACTAGCCGAGAAGGAGGCCAGGCTCAAGGAACTAGCCGAGAAGGAGGAGGCCAAGAAGAAGGATGCAGAGGCCAAGCTGAAAGCCGACAAGGAAAAAGCAGAGGCAGAGGCCAAGCCGGACAAGGCAGACGGCGACGTGAAGCCTAGTAACGAGACAGAGAGGGAAAAAAAGGCGAGCACAGCGTCGCCTCGAGAGTCTCCCGTGCTGCCAAAGCGATCGGTGGCTGATGCGGCCCTCCTTTGGACCCAAAAGACGGGTTGGTTTTTTCTTCCTTTGAAAAAATTTTTTTGACAAGGATTTTTGTAAACAGAAACAGCGTTGCCGCCTCCGCCGTTAAAACCCAAGCCTTTGGGTATCGCTGGTGGTCGTTTGCCTGCGCCGCCACCACCGATTGCCCAAGCATCATCGACACATTCGACCGCTGTGCTGCCATCAAAACCGCTCGCGCTTCCACCCAAGCCCTTGCTGATTCACCAGGCAACGCCGCTCGTGTTGAAGGTCCCCGGGAACATTGACACGCCAAAATCGCCCACCAAGGTTTCCGAGTTTTTGCACAAAGAGCCTCAACTTTTGGTATGCTCGCTAAAGAATTTATGGATCGATGTTAAACACCATGTGCAGCTTCAACCTGTGCTCACCGAGACAATCAACTGTCAGTTTGCACGCGGCGAGCTCAAGCGCTGCGAGGTTCTGGGCCAAGTCAGCTTGCAGGGGTCCATCAAGGACGAGTGCAAAGAGGCCAACTTTGCTCTCACCCTCAAGGGTCGCGAGTTTATGGAGAACGCCCTTCCCAACAAGGTCCTCCTTCAGTGTACGTCTTTGAGACAGACGGCCAAGCAATGTTTATTAATCTTATTTTTTGCCATCAGCAAAATCGGTAATTGGGCCTGGTGCTCTCAACACTGCCGAAACATTCGAGTGCAGCGTCCCCGTGCTGAAATCGCTATTGTCCACAGTATGCTTTAATATCCGAGTGCTTCTTTTGACAGCAATGGCCGCATCGTAGCCCACCTCCCTCGTGCCCATAATCAAGTATCGTGTCAACACGGCCAAAATTGTTCAATATTTCCCTTTGACCGTGTCGGCCGCTTGGAAATGCGAGCCCACGCAAACGTCGATTGTGATCAATTACCGCGGTGTATGTCCATTCATAAAGTTTTCCCCTTCTTTGTCTTGACAGTTTTCTTTTTTTTTTTTTTTCTATTTAAGACACCGCCGCCCCAAGGACTCAAGAGTAATAATAGGCAATTGATTCTCAAGGGCATCAAACTCCAGGTCAAGGTGAACGGTGGCGTTACGGGGACGCAGGCCAAGCCCGACGCAGACTGGAACGGCGAACAGGAAACGCTCACGTGGACCTTGGGCGATATAACCATTGGTCTCGATGGCGAGTCCATCGGCCTAAACAAGGTGCTTGCCCGCATGGCCGTCAAGCAGCAGTCGACACCTTCCACTGTCTCTGCGACATTCCAAATCGAGGATCTTCTCCTCTCCAACGCGAGTCTCCAAGCCGGCACCGATCTCGATGCTGCCCTCGTCTCACTGAACGAGCCCATTATTTCGCTCCAAACCGGCACCTATATTGCTGCATAATCATTTTGACGGCCACCACCTCGTCCAAAAAAACAAAGCAAACAAAAATATTATTGTTTTCTCCTCTCCCGTCAGTTCATAATTTGTCCCCATCCACCGTGTTTTCCATCTCTTTGTTCTTTTTTTTTTGTCCATAAATTCGGAAGTTCCTTATTTTTTTTTTGCCCTCCGCTACTGAGGCATCCGTTTCTTGACAATCTCGCTGATCTGCAGCAAAACGTGCTCGAGCATCCACAGGCTTGCACCTTGCTCTTTCAGAAACTGTCGTCGACATCAGTTAGCACATGTTAAAGGATTGTTCACACGAGTACAGCGTCGGGGACTGCGTCCGGCTGCAGACGGTTCTGGGCGAAGGCTCGATCGAGATCGCGCTTGAGCACGTCAATCTCCTTGTCGAGCGGCTTGAGGAACTCGCGCTGTAAGAACTGCTGGTAATCGGCGTCCAGAACCCCCGTCTCGTTGTCGGTGTCGCAGAGTAAAAGGGTGTAGAGCAGGTTCAACGATGCCATCAGCACGGGGTGCTTCTCCAGCAGCACCGGCGAATCAGCGACATCGCCGCCAATAGGTCGCCCGGCGTGGAAACGGAACACGTACCCGAGCAGGTCTGGCCACATTGCCCTGGATCGCAAGATGCTCTAGTAGCACATTCTTTTAAGCAAATATTAAACAAACGTGCTACCTTTTCGGAGCCTTTCCAACGTTGGGACAGAGCGGCCTTGAAGACGTCGATGAGCATGGCCTCGCCGTTAGGGAAAGGGCAGCGAGGAATGAGATCCGCAAACAGATCGAGCACGCCACGGTCGTCGACTTTCGCGACGAAAAGCGCAAGCAGGTCAGAGCACACGCCGCGCACAGCAGGGTCGGGACACGATGTCATGAACGAGACGATCGACTCGACCATCGACAGAACGGGCGATTTGGCTGCCTCTTCTGCGACCACAGCGGCAGCAGACGTCACAGCGAACGTCTGCTGCTTTTGGAAAGCGAGGCACTTTGCAGGGGCGCGGAGAAGGGCGTCTTCAAATATCAGCAGGCCACGCATCGACGGCACCTTGCCGCTCTCGAGCAGAAGGGCCACAACCGGCAGGACCGCCGTCAGAGACCACTGCGGGTTGAGCACGAGTGGACGCATCATCCACTCGGGCAGCTTGATCACGAGCCCAAGCCAGCACGCGACCCCGGCCAGCGGGATTGGGGGCAGCTTTACCTTGCCGTCGTCGTCCTCCCCGCCATAGTCGAGGGCGTCTTCGACCTTGGGCGCCTGGGGCTGCCTATCCAGCGCAGTGTCCACCATCGTCGATGCAGCAGCAAAGTGCAAGGCAGTGACCGGCTCCAAGTGCAGGCTCACGGTCAGCAGGTCCTTCAGTTGGGTCAGGCTTGCGACCACTTGGGGATCGCTCCAGTGCTCGATCGCTGTGCCATCGGGTTTCCTGTGACAAATGTTGCTATTAAAGATAATAGACTAATAAGACGGGTACTTGTGGACACGACCAGCAAACGAGCTCTGGGCGACAAACGTGCTCTCAGAGAGGCTGAGGTGCAGGGCAATCGATCCAAAGACCTCAAAAACCATGGCTGCGATCCAGTACGACGGCTCTTGGGCCGGCAGCGGGGTCGGCAGGGTAATGTCGAGGACGCCCCCAGTGGAGACATCGGCGTCGTTGAGCACGGACGTGACGGTTGCCTGGAGGAACAGCGTGATGGCCTGGAGGATCCTCGAAGCGTCTTCATCTTTCATCGTGCTGTATGAGCAAAACATAGACAATAAATAAATAAATAAATAAACAACAAAGTACCCCGTCTTGAACTGGACCGATTGCTCGCGCGTGCCCTTCTTCTTGGAAACAAGCCGGTATCGCCTGAGCTGCGCCTTGAACGCGAGCCGCTTGTTCGCCTCGGGGGTCCACTCTCCGGCCAGGCCGATCTCGACCTCGCTGAGCATGGCCGACAGGGCAGAGTGGGCCGTGGCGAGGAACTGGGTCCATCGAGCGGGTCGTACTCCCTGGATGGCTGCAGAGGAGAACGTGGATCAGTAAGGAGGATCGATCGTTACAGAGCACCTTTGGCAAAGTGGGTCAGCAAGACCTGCGCCACGTAGCTCGCATTGGGCAGTGATCCGTCCCATGCCTCCAGCTGCTCCGCGAGCACGATAAACATCTCCTTTGGGCTGCACACGGCCATGACACGCTCGAGCAGGGCGATGCTGTGCGTGGCCACCTCGCCGCCCATGGCCACGAGCGGGACCAGCTGCTTGTACAGGTCCCATCCGATGTGCTGGAGCACGGACGTGTTGGCCAGCGCCTCGTTGGCGTCATCGTTGCCCTCGACAAAGAGCGTCTGCAGCGTCGCCAGCACTTGAAGCAGGTCGCCGGCAGCAGATGAGCCAGGCGGCTCCACAAACGCAGTCGATGCGCGCTCTCCAATGTGCGCCTCCAAAAGGGCACTCAGGTTGACAAGCGACTCCTCGCGCACGTTCGCAATGTCCTCCTCCTCTGTCGTGCTGGACAGGACGTCGCGGACAATCATCGTCGCGTACCGGATTGCCTCGGGGGCCGAGAGTCGAGCCGTGTTGTCCTCCGTCATTTTAGGCTGAACTCGGAGAATGAAATGTGCTGCCTTTGCTCCGATTAGACCTTCCGTGCTCCTCCGTTATTGGTAAGTATTCGGCTCAAACACACACGATTCTCTGTACTCTGTAATCTATTTTATTATTATTATTATTATTAGGACCTATTGATAATGGACCGGACAGCCCTGCTTGCCACGCAGACGCCACTTGTCGATGCACTCCTTGTGGTACTGGCACAGACACGAGAGCGTGGCAATGTCATGCCCGATGACAAAGTCCTCAAAGCAAATGGGGCATTCCTTGCCCTCGGTCGGCGTCGTGGTCGTGTTGGACGCGTCGGCCGAGGCCACGATGCGGTGCACGAGGTAGCGGCCGCCCATAGCCATCGGCGACTTGCTCACGACATTCATAAAGCAGGTGCTCATGTGCTCCTCGATCTTTTAAATATAATTAGAAACAGGTTAAAAAAAAAAAGCAGCTTTTTTTAAAATTACAAATTCGGTTCCGAGGTGATGGAAGGACATGCCGCACTTTGGGCAATCAGCAAGGGCCGAGTCAGGGCAGTCATCGTCGGGCTCAACGCTGCTGGTGCCACCTCGCGCTGACGATCCACCGCCGCCGCCGCCGGTCGTGTCAGGTGTCAAGCTTCGGCTGCCGTCCAAAGGGCCAACTGTAGACGAGGACAGCGTGTCGTAGCAGCCATCGCAGACGCGGCGCATCCGCTTGTCCAGCTGCCACTCTCGAGACGAGCAGTCGTCGCAGAAAATGTTGCCACAGAACCGGCAGTGGTGGCGGCGGATGAGCATGGAAAACTGGCGATCGCACTGGTGGCACTCGGACACGTCGGCGTCCTGGGCCCATTGCTGCTTTGGGAGCACGCGTTTTCCGGGTGACGTGCCTGTGCCACCGCTGCCTGCACTTGACCCGAGGATGGCGATGAAACTGGAACTAGATCGTGGCCTCTGCAGCTCCTCGGTGGGCGCGTCGGCGAGCTGTTGGACAGACTGCAGCTTTGATGCCGCGGCAGAAGACGACGTCGAAGTAGTCGAGCGAGGACGGGCTGGATCTGAGAACTGTTGCTGTTGGCGCTGGATCGAGGGGATGTCCACGGGGGTACTGATGATGGGCACGGGGGCTTCGGTCAGAGGCGTAGTGGTCACACTCGGCAGAGACGCGGCAACCATCAGCCCAGCAGGCGAGGCGTCAGGATTTACCGCTGCTGACTCGAGCGGTTGATCAATCGAGGGCGATGGCTCAGCGACGACCGAAGCTGAGGCAAGCGATGACGAGGGTTCCGAGGCCAATGCAGTCGACAGTGTGGACGACAGCTTCCTCTGCTCGTTAGTCACCCTCGCGCGGACAAAGATGCTGTCGGTGCCGGGGACCACGGCGACCTGACCAGGCACGACAGGCGCCTGCCCTAACAGCGAGAGCGCCTCCCGAACCCTCCATGCGTCCCCGTCGTGCTCGTTCATTGGTGCTGCTTCTCGTTTCTGTGCTGCTGGTGTGTCCACTGCTTGAATTTCAAGCTCCACGTGCGGCTCTGCTTGTGGCTCGGGTTCTTGCGGCTCGGGTTCTTGCGGCTCGGGTTCTTGTGGCTCCGGTTCTTGCGGCTGTGACCGAAGCGGCTCCTCCGTTTCATCAGCTTGCGGATCCACGTTCGCTTGGGGGTCCGCGGTGGTCTCTGTGTTTTCATGCTCGGCGGTCATCAGCTGGCGGCGGTTACCAGCATCATTAGCAGACTGCGAGGACGACGAGGACGAGGACCCGTTATGCTTTTTGTTATTGCTGACAGTCTTGGACAGACGCTCTGCGCGTTCCAATGCGGCGTCGGCTTTCCGCTTGACAAACTGGCGTTTTTGCTTGTCGATCTCGCCTGTGCCCAGAGATAGTTTAATACATTAACGTCTTCATCATCAAGAAACAAAGAGAATTCGTACTCCTGAGCCCAGCAATCAGGCTGGAGATGGCTGTTTCAAAGAGGTCGAGGGCTTGGTCAAGCTTGCCAGATTCTTCGAGCTTTGAGGCGTTTGCTATCCGTTCGTTGAAGGTGAGAATGTACTCGTCCTGGTAGTCGACTTCGCCAGACGGCAGCTGTTGGGACACGGGACCCTGCTGTTGCTGCGGAACAGGCTTCAATTGCACCTTGCGCTTGCACACTCGGAGCCACCGCCGCCGCCTCACGTACGACATTAAGCCGGGCGCGTCTGTCCATATCGGGCTCTTCCAGTCTCGCGCATACTATAAAAAAGATAAATTATTAATGCAACAACAACAACAACAACCATCCTCGTACCATCCAGCCGTTTGGGTCCATTGTCCCGTGCATGTCGACCTTCCACTCGTTGAGCCAAAACCACTGGAGATCGGGGAGCTTGGCATTCTCGCGCTGGGCAGGCTCTTCGGCGGCGTCACTCCAGGGCAAGGGCGTGAACGGCGAATAGCCGCCGACGAGGCCAGACTGCTGATTCTCGTAAATAATGTCGATAAACGTGGTCGACGCCAAGTCCTTGATGCGCCCCTGCTTCTCTGCGATCTCCACCAGGGCGTCGCACGTGTCAATGTACTCGTTCGTGGCCGCGAGGTCGTACGCGCTCTCGTCCTGGTAATTGCGCACGTACAGGTCTGCCTTGTTCTCCAGCAGCACCTTGATCATCTCGACGCGGCCTCGTCCCGCAGCGAGCACTGCAGACGAGAAAGGATAAGCACAGGGGAGTCAGGGATGATGGCCACGTACTGAGAGGTGTTTGCCCCTTGAGCGACTGTGCGTTGACGCTGATGCCGCGTCCGATCAGCAGTCGGGCGGCAGCGAGGTGGCCATTCGTGGCCGCGTTGTGCAGCGCCGTCCATCCATCCGGGTCGCGATGCTGCAGGTTGGCCTTGAGGTCCAGCAGCGTGCGCAGCACTCCCTCGTGTCCTCCCAGCGCTGCCACGAGGACGGCCGTCTCGCCCTCGCGGTCGGCCAGGTCAATGATCGCACCTAACGCGTGGCAAATATTACTGTAATCGCTGACGAGTGGGGTTGGGTTACGTACCTTGTTCCACGAGCAGCTTCACCACGCCCTTGTGCCCTCGGCTGGTAGCCACGTGGATGGGCGCCCTTCCCGCCGCGTTCAGCACGTTGATTTCGACCACACGGCGCGGCGTCTGCGTCTGTCCGTCCACCGCCTTGGTTTTGCCTACAGTGCTCGTTAGCTGTGGGCTGGGCTGTTCTGCGGGGCCATTCATTACCAAACCGTCGTTCCAGGCGCAGTTCCTCGGCACGCTGCTTCTGGAGCACGTGCAGGACAGCTGCCACACCGCCCTGGGCCGCGGCGGCGTGCAGCTCAAACGGGACGAGAGCAGGCGCGTCAACGGAAGCCAACATCTCAGTGAGCAAAATGACGTACGCGACTGTGGATTCTTGTTGTTACGTGTGCTTTTTTTTCGGGACAACGGAGGGGAAAGGTGGGACGACCAAGTAATCAAGTGAAGACAGAGAGAATGAAAAGAAAAGAAAAGAAAGAGTGGCGACGATGAGAGCTTTATGTATAGAAGGGGGTACTCCAGGGAGACTGTTTGATCACGAAGAGAGCGACAGATAGTCAAACAGGATGGGGATGATGCACACGGATGCGTAGCCAATGCCAAAGTAGACAAAGCCGCGGGTGACGACGTCGACGTCGTAGCGCGGGATGCGGTGGAAGGCGTACTTCTTGTTGTCCTCATCCGAGCCATTGCTATCCGACCTTCGGTGACCTGTTGTCGAGGGAACTTGGATTAGTATCCGGCCGCAGGTGCAAGAAAGAAAATATTATTATTTAACAATACCAGCAAGATGCTCGGATCGCTTTCCGAGTTGTGCGACAATCGACGTGCTCAACGAGCCAGACTTTTTGTGGACACCACGGCGTTTGGGCAAGAACTCGAACGCACGGTAGATCGGAGGGAGTGCTTTTTGGAGAACCTGTTTAGGTCGGGAAAAACAAAATAAAATGAGAAAATGAATAAGAATGTTTTTTTTTTTGTTTTTTTTTGCATACTGCCTTGGCGACAAATCGCCACGCCATGACGACTGCAACACCGACGGCAAGACGAAGAAGAGTGTTGACGACACCAATGGAATCAAACGAATAGTGGACTCCGCCGAGGTAATGTGCGTTGTCCGAATACTTTGTCGACGCGAAAAAGTTCATTCCGCTAGCGACACCAGCAATGACCCAGATGAACGACATGGCGTCGTCAAAGGAGGGCGTCGGATCGACAGGGTCAGGGTACAACCAGAGCATGCAAATAGCCGCGGCAACGCTGTACATCATAACTGAAAAAGGAATGGTTACAAATACGCTCGTAATAGAAAGAACCAAAAAAAAAAAAAAAAGGTACCATTGTTGCTGGTCATCATCCAAAAATCGAGCATGGGGAAGTAGGCGATAAACGTGAGCTGGAGAACGAGGCCGAGCGAGAGTCCGCCGACGATATCGGTAACGGTGTGCATGCCGCAGTAGACGCGGCTAATGCAAATGAGCCCGAGGAACGTGAGGGCACATGCCCAGGCGGCTGTCTGCTGCAGCAGCGACGGGACGGGGTCCGAATAGTTGCAATAGTAGTAGGCAAAGGAGACCGCAATGTTGAGCGAGTTGACGGCGTGCGCGGACGGAAACCCATACTCCATCTTGTAGTCGGACGAGAGCTTTACGACGGGCGGAGACATGGGCCGGGGCAGGCAGAGGAGGTCCTGCAGTAGATAATAAACACGGGATAGGAAGAAAAAAAAAAGAGGCAGGCATGCGCACCTTGACAATGTTCACAGTGTACAGCGACGTTGCCAGGACAAAGGCCAAGAGGCGACCAAAGCGCGCGTAGCCGAGCCAAAACGTCATGGGCAAGAAGAGCATGTAGAAGACGTGCGAGCCCACGAACGACACTGTCATCATGAACTTGTCCATGAGTGGCGAGCGGTACTTGGCCTGTCGGAAAGAAAGTCCATGTGAGTTGAAAGAAAGATTGGTCCTTTTTATACCTGCATCTCCATGATGTAGGGCGTCTCTGCGACGACGTAGGGCAGGATCTGGTCCCGCACCCACAACCGCGTCGACGAGAACAGTGCCCGCGAAGCGCTGGTGGTCTTGACTTGGTCCTCTTGCCTCATGTCTTCGTGCGTGTTGTTTTTGCTGTTGAGGATGAAGCTGCTGTTGCTATTGACGCTGATGCCGCTGTGAGCCGGGGATTGTTGTTGTTGCGGCTGGAAGTGTTCAACGCGTTTCCGGTGCTGCTCCGCTGCCTGGCGACGACACAAGTGTATTAGCCGCGTACTGTTGTTATTGCTGCCGCTGCTGGTGCTGGTGGTGTTGCCACTGGAGAGGGACAGTCCCGCCTGGCCGCACAACTGTCTCCTGCTGCCCATAATTTTGGGGGGGAACACAGAGAAAGTCAGACACGTCAACAGCGGACGGGGGGGAGCAGAGGAGGGGAGGAGGGGGAGGATCCCTTTTTTAATTTTGCAAGGACAATAACAACCAAAAAAACCATGAAAAAACCACATGTCGAAGGTCGGAAAATGGCATCGGCCGCGTGAA
>Ga0302226_10001847_pt1 | contig 15510 bp, 10 predicted proteins | sample II_Palsa_E3_3_FD_193524 | JGI IMG/M metagenome (GOLD analysis project Ga0302226, IMG submission 193524) | Peat permafrost microbial communities from Stordalen Mire near Abisko, Sweden - II_Palsa_E3_3 | ecosystem: Environmental > Terrestrial > Soil > Palsa > Peat permafrost | place: Sweden...
GCAAGCTTTCTTAAGCCGGTCGGGAATGCCTGCGATGTGATCGTCCAAGCTCTTCGCTGGGCGTTCGTTTGCGTAGTCGTAAGGAATTGCTGGAATCTCAATCAGCGGCATCAGTCTGCCCTTGACCTCGGCGCTGAGGGCTTCGAGTGCAGCGTATTCGCCTTCTTTACCCTTCAAAATGGGTACGTACACAGGGTTAAGCATATTTCCTCACAGTTGCTGGTGCATGATTTCCAATCGCAAATTCGTAGATCGGGATGCGCCGCTCAGGTCTGGGAACAGTGATAGATGGTTGATGTTCATACGGTTCAATGCTTGCAGGCAATTCAAGCGATCCGCATTTGGAAGCTCAATGCGAATCAGCGCAGTCTCCAATGCACCCTCAAAGGCTTTGGATACCCACTGTTCAATCGGAGTTCCGATGGGTGCTCGGGTAAAGCATCCACCTTGGCTGACCAGGCGCTGGTTCTCGTCTGACATCGGATCGATGACCTCTACGATGGGCAACCTCCCCTTTTCAATGCTTGGCCCATTGTCTACCTCGGATGCTTTGGACAGAACGGCATCTTCATAGAGCCCATAGATCGCGCGGCTCATATTGGGATCGGAGGATGGCTCTTCATAAGCAAAGTAAAGTGCGGCGAAGGGTGCTCGCGTCCAGTCCAGAAGCGGCGTAGCCAGCCCGAAATGCTGACCGAGCGCCCACCACTCGTTCTCCGAAAGGGTCGCAGGAGCGGGCCCACGACGACCCCGCGCGGCGTACTTGAACCGCTCAAGATGCTCGGCCGACTCTCTCTCCAAAACGTTCGATGGAAAAGTTGACAAGCCTAAGCTCTCAAGTTGCCGATCCAGTGTTGTACTCAGACTCCAGTCCGACCGGCGCTGCCCCCTCCAGAGATAAGACCGCCCCGCACCAGAGGGGTCGAAGACCTCCGCTTCGAGGAAATCGAAGAACTGCGACCAGGACTTCAGTCGGAACGTGCTCGTGCCGTCCACAATCCCGAGATGTTCCCATGTAGGCATACGCTTATGTCCGTACCTTCGTTCGGGCAAGAATATCACTCTGTAACGAGTGCTTTGATGTTGCTGAGGTATTGGCCTCGGCGCGTTGCTGGAGATAGCTTTGCGCTCACGGTTGGCACTCTGCGAGAATCACCAGAGACCATGCCTACTCTTCACTGGCTCAGCCGGGATCAGGACCTAACAGCTTCGTCGCGAGTGCCCTACCGCCTTCTGGAGGCGGTTCCCGAACTGTCCTACGGCGACCCCGCCACGGAGAATATGCTCATCCAGGGCGACAATCTCGACGCCCTGAAAGCGCTACTGCCGGTCTACGCCGGACGCGTCAAGTGCATCTTCATCGACCCGCCGTACAACACCCGTAGCGCCTTCGAGCACTATGACGACAATCTCGAACACGCACAGTGGCTCAGCATGATGTATCCCCGACTGGAGTTGCTGCGCGACCTGCTTAGCCCAGAGGGCAGCATCTGGGTGACCATCGACGACAACGAAGCGCACTACCTCAAGGTAATTACGGATGAGGTATTTGGTCGCCAAAACTTCGTCGCCACAAATGTATGGCAAAAGCGCTATTCCCGCGAAAATCGCGAAGCAATTGGTGATGTTCATGACTACGTGATGGTCTACGCCAGAGATCCCGATCTGTTCAAGAAATCAAGGAACCTGATTCCACTGACAGAAAAGCAGGCGACGATTTATAAGTTTGCCCATCCCCACCCAGATCGTCGCTGGCGCGGCATACCGATGACGGCGCAAGGGTTTAGGCCCAATCAAATGTACCCAATTACCGCGCCTGGTGGAAAGGTATTTCTACCCCCAGAGGGCCGATGCTGGTCGACAATCGAACCTGAGTTTCTGAAACTCAAAGCTGCGGGAAGAATCTCCTTTGGCCGGGATGACAACAGCCAGCCTAATACTGTGCGGTTCCTGGATGAGGTCGAGGGTTTTGTTCCGTGGACTTGGTGGAGTCATGAGGAAGTCGGACATACCGATGAGGCGAAGAAAGAGATTTACAGTATTTTCGGCGCGGCCAACAGCTTTGATACTCCGAAGCCAGAGAGGCTGTTGCAACGCATTTTGCGGATAGCATCTAACCCCGGCGACCTCGTTCTTGATTCCTTTCTTGGTTCTGGAACCACCGTTGCGGTTGCGCACAAAATGAACCGCCGTTACATCGGCATTGAGATGGGAAAACATGCAGAGACCCATTGCGTTCCGCGCCTGCGTCAGGTCGTCGATGGCGAGCAAGGTGGCGTCTCGGAGTCTGTGGGCTGGAAAGGCGGTGGCGGATTCCGCTTTTACCGGCTGGGCAGCGCAGTCTTCGATGAAGACGGCAACATCAACCCAAAGATCAAATTCGCGCATCTGGCTGCACACGTCTGGTTTACTGAGACGCTGACGCCGCTGCCCAAGGTCCGCCGCACGCCCCTGCTCGGCGTCCATGCGGGCGTTGCCCTGTATCTGCTCTACAACGGCATTCTGCATGATCGGAGGCCTGAGAGCGGCAACGTGCTCACGCGGGCCGTCCTCGACGCTCTGGAGGCTCACGATGGCCCTCGGACGATCTACGGCGAGAGCTCCCGCCTATCCCCGGCTACGCTCAAACGGCTCAACATTACCTTCAAGCAGACGCCGTACGATGTGAGGGCGCGATGACGATTGCCTCTTCAGCCCAGCCGCAATCCGCGATCCAGCTCAAAAACTATCAGCTCGCCGCGCTCGAACGGTTGCGCCTGTTTCTTGACGAAGCTCGACTAGACTTCAACCCGGCCCGAGCGTTCGAGAAGATCATTCTCGAAACTACCGGATTCGCCACCCCGTACCGCCCTCTGCCGGGACTCGCTGAGGTTCCATCTATATGCCTTCGCCTGCCCACAGGCGGGGGTAAGACGATCCTTGGGGCCGCATCCATAGGTGTCGCGGCAGAGGCCTACTGCGACACGAGCTCGCCACTCGTTCTCTGGCTTGTTCCAAGCATCACAATCGGCGCACAGACCCACAAGGCGCTCGCCGATCCGCATCATCCTTATCGACTCGCCTTAGGGGAACGCTTTGAAGGACGGGTTCGCGTCTTCGAGATTGCCGACTTCGAGAATATCCGCCCACAAGACCTCTCGCAGAATTGCTGCGTCGTCATCGCGACCATGCAGATGCTAAGCGTTGAAAACCGTGATGGGCGTCGGGTGTATGCGCACAACGAAAACCTTGAACCGCATTTCACGGCGGCCGCACGGGCAGTTCCGGGCTTGCAAACCATCGAGGAGGGTAAGGCGGGAGTAGGCACGGCGCGCTTTTCCTTTGCAAACCTGCTCAAAGTTCACCGCCCCATCGTCATCATTGACGAGGTTCAGAACTTCGCCACCAAGCTCAGCGCCGAGGTGAAGGAGCGCATCGACCCGAGCGTCGTCATAGAGCTTACTGCGACGCCTCCGAAAAACAGTAACGTGCTCTTTCGCGTGTCAGCCTCTGAACTGAAAGAGGACGACATGATAAAGCTGCCCATCGTTCTCGCGGAACACCTTACCCAGTGGCAGGAAACCGTTAGCCAGGCGGTTGCCACGCGCAAGCGGCTGGCCACGCTCGCTTCGGATGAACCACAGTACATCCGTCCATTGCTGCTCATCCAGTGTGAGAACGCCGGCCGTTCTTCTGACTGGCAAGCCGTCAAGCAATACCTCATCGAGTCGGAGCGCATGGCAGAGAGCGAGATTGCCGTGCAGACCGGCACCACACGCGAACTCGACAGTATCGACCTGTTCTCCCCGGAATGCCCCGTTACGACGATCCTCACCGTGCAGGCGCTGGTAGAGGGTTGGGATTGCTCGTTCGCCTACGCGCTCTGCTCGACGGCCAATATCGGCAATGAGAAAGACATTGAGCAGATTCTTGGCCGGGTGCTCCGGATGCCGTATGCGACCCGGCGCAATCAGCCCGAACTGAATAAGGCGTATGCCCATGTCGTCAGCAAACGCTTCGGCGACACCGCACTGAAGCTACAGGACGCCCTTATCGACATGGGTTTCGAGCGCGACGAGACGCTCTCGGCTATCGTCGGCGAGCAGGGGGATTTCTTCCCGCTTGAGCCATTCCGTCAGCCGCTCATCCAGACTCTCGCTGCTCGACCGGACCTCTCCGACCTCACAGACGATCAGCGCAGCAAGATCACCATTACCGAAGAGGAGGGCGAGTTCCGTCTGGTCGCCCTCGCTCCGCTGCCAGAACGTGTCGCCACGCAACTACGAGAGTTAGCTCCAGCAGCCATTCAGCTCGACTTGGCCCACCGGATTGCACTCCACAACCTCGAATGGTCGCCGTCTCCATCTGAGCAGGGTTTGCTCTTCTCCGTGCCACAGCTTGCGGTCGAACTCGGGGCGACGTTCCGTCTCTTCGATCCGTCGGTCCTGGAAGAGGACTTCGAGCTTGACTTGAATGAGTACCCCGCAGACTTGGCGGGCTTCTCTCTCAGCGATGTCACGCGACGATCGTCGCTCGACATCGAGGGCCGTCGCATCGTCATCTCTCCCTTGGGCGCACTCGATCAGCTCATCCTGCCGGGTTCGGAACTCACTCCGAACAGCCTCATTGCATGGCTCAACCGCAAGCTACGCATGGATCGCTTGACATACGCCCAGCTCGACAGTTGGGTCCGTGGCGCGATTCAAAGCCTGTTGCAAAGCGGCGTCGAGCTTGAAGCGCTCTATCTTGGCAAGTTCCTGCTGGTGCGAAAGCTGTCCGAACTTCTCCGGATCGCAGACGCGAATGGACGGAAGAGGGCCTATCAACGGGCCTTGCTTCACGCCAGCACGCCAAAGAGCGAGTTTTCGTTTTCGTTCCCTGCCGACTACTCCGCGCATTGGCTGTGTCCTGGCACCTATCGGTTTGCAAAGCACTTCTATCCGCGACCAGGTGAGCTGAAGGCCGATGGCGACGAGTTCAAGTGCGCTCAGGAGATCGACCGGCTTGAAGAGGTCGAATTCTGGGTGCGAAACCTCGCACCGCCCCCTGTCAGTCGAAGCGAAACATCATTTTGGCTACCCGCTGCAGGTCGTCGTTTCTATCCCGACTTCGTCGCAAAATTGCGTGATGGTCGAATCCTCGTAGTGGAGTTCAAGGGCCGCGTTGACGAGAAAGCAGATGAAGACCGTGACCTCGGATTTCTATGGGCGGAGCGGAGCAAAGGGCAGGCGCTCTTCGTTATGGCGTTTGAGCGCGATGAGCATGGCCGTACTATCCGTGAACAGCTCAAAGCCGCGATGGCTGCACCTGCAGTTCGCTAAAGATGCTTCACGTCATGATCGTCGTAGTTGACTAGCTGTGCGAGTTGCTTGGAGGCCGCAGCCTTTTGTTTTTCCGTGCAAGCCGGGTCGGCGAGCGTCGCTTCGCTCTGACGACGCTCGCGTCTCACCAGCTCGTAGAACTCCTCATTCTGGCGTTGCCGTTCCACTTCCCTCGCCGCCACACGTTCCTTCTCCGCAGCCCAATGCCGGCGAAGCTGGAGGATTCCAGAGCCCTCGAAACACTTAGGCACAGCCCGGATGAGAAGGCCAAGCGGATTTTCTATCGAGCGATTGCGAATGATAGACAGGGCTTTCTCATGAATGACCGAAACGATCTCCTCTGCCGAGGCACTTTCACACGCTAAGAGGCTCCCAGACACAATTTGCACCGCCGCACTTTCGTCTGCGGTGACATAACAGGCGAGAGCCTCGACGATCGGTGCAAGGGGTATGTCGGTCGTCGTCGTTGTTCTTTCTTTATTCTTAAAAGATCTTCTTAAAGGGGTGGACGTTATGTCCCCCGTATCCGTGGATGTTTTGTCCCCCGTGACGGTGGACGTTTCGTCCACCGTGTACGGTATGTCCACGGTGGATGTTTTGCGAGTCGGCTCCGGCCTTTCCGTCCCAGAGAACGCGTTCACTTCAGTCTCAGTCAAGAAACGAACACCCTTATCCCTAACTACGTACAGCATTCCCGCAGCGGTTCTCCGCTGAAGGATTGCAGCATAGGAATAGATTCTGTACGTGCGTCCAGTTCGAGTCGCACTGTTTTCTGAAGCAATAAGATCCACGGCCAACTTTTCAATCAGCAGCGTGAGATTTCTCTTCGCCGCTTTATCACTCATTCCAGCTCTACGAGCCATTCGATCCCATCCCATCGTCACCCGCTTGGTATCCGGGTCATTGGTTACGGAGACATCGGCCACACCAGACCTCCACAGAGCCGAGTGAAGCTGGTTCTCCCCGATCGAATGTCCATCTTGAACCGTGTGGCAGCGATGAACCTTGTAAGGTCTCGTTCGCTTAAGCGGTGTGGGGCTACTGGGAGGAACGTCCACGGTGGACGGATTGTCCACGGTGTACGTTTTGTTGTTCCGTCTCGAATCAGAGGCACCTTCGAGTTCCTGTTGTCGATGCTCCTGGATATTGATGACCGAGCTTTGGGGTCGCAGAAATGAAAACGCACCGCGAGTATTGGGGGCCTCCTCAAGCTCTTCCCAGTCCAGCAGCTCCGTCGTTTTACGCTGTCTTTTCATCAATGCTGACGACCTCACCAGGGGCGAACTGATTCAACAGGCAGTCAGCCAGGGACTCGTAATCTTCGAGGGCTTTCGAGCGAGGATCGAAGTCTGCGAGGAATTGTCTCCTTCGAGCAGCCTTAACCACCGATTGATCCGTGCGTATGCCCGAATAGACGGGAACCCTGCGTTTTTCCGAGATGGACGAAAGTGTGTTGAGCACCACATCCGTCATCGCAAGCCTGCGATCCAACTTGACCGGAAGCAGACCGGCCACGCGAATATTGAGACCGCCAGCCAGCATTCCATTCAACATCTCACCCGCCTGAATGCTGGCGGTAGCGCCCTGTACGCTCAGGATGTCCATGTCCACAGGGATAAGAACTTGCTGCGTGTATACCATGGCACACGTCTGAAACAAGCTAATGGATGGGGCTACGTCGATCAAGACGGCGTCATAGTTCTTCTCGTGCTCGGCCAGCAGATGCTTAAAAATGAATTCTCGGAAGGGAAGACTCATGGTCGTAGTCTCGGCCTCTGTCGTGTATCGATTACCGCAGATGATATCCAAGCCGGGTCGAACGCTCATTAGGCACTCCCGCAGCGCAATTCGCCGGATCAATAAATCGTGCAAGAACGCGTTAGGTTTCAGCGCAAGGAGCGCGCCAATCGAGCCTTGAGGGTCTGCATCGACGAGCAGGACCCGAAGCCCGCGCTCCACGAAACAACGGGCTAGGGTGAGTGCTGTCGTTGTCTTGGCGACACCGCCGCGCTGGTTCGAAATCGTCAGACGGATCACTGTGAAACCCCTGAGTGACCAGTGAGTATCAGCGCGATCTCGGCCGTTCTGAAATAGACTCGCCTGCCTAACCGGAGCCGAGAAGCGTTCACTTGGCTGACCCATTCGCTACTGGAGCGGAGGCTAATTCGCAGCCCCTCAGGAGATCGGTTTAGGACTTTGGCAAGCTGTGAGGTCGTCAGCAATGGGCCATATTGACCAACCAGCGTTTCTTCTATGCTCATGGATCACCTAACGATTACGGTGGAATCGGTTCGTTAGGGCAAATCTACGGAATGGAGCGTCTCGAATCGACAGGAAATCTAATTTCAATTTTTCGGCGTGTTTCTTCTTCGCTCCTGCTTACGCAATGGCGTGAGTGGAACTCTATGCTCACTACTTGCCGTTTCCACGAGGTGCATGAAAACCCAGCTCAGCGGGTCCGTGAGGTCGTCCGCGTGATTTTTTGTCGTTTCACAAAGCACCTTGGGGTCGATTTCTAGAGCTGACGCGATATCAGCATCGTTAATTTGGCTTCTGACATCGCTGTCTTTCAGTTCGTCGCGCCATTGGCAGAGATCGATGTATGGCAGCACCTTAGACTTGTCCCAGGCTTGACAGGCCGGCATCTTTGTTTGCTTGGGCGGCGGAAGAAATGGCTCCAGCACCTTACGTTGCCTGTCGATGACTTCCGCAAATTGTTTGATCAATAGCGCGCGAGGTAGACGAAGGTCAACTGTGACGAAAGTCTCATACAGGTTGACCAATGATCGACGAACATGAATGTCGAGAGAGTCCGAGAGGTCCAGTAACGGACTATGCTCGGTCGAAGGCCAGGGGCGTTCTCCGGCGTTGCGACCTGCCGGTTCAGTTGCAGAGATCGCAGAAGGAGGGATGCCCTTCAAGGCGTTTCCAACTCGAAAGAAATCTTCAAGATTCATGGGGCGCAGGTAAACGCCATCGACAGTAGCCATGCGTGGCGTAGAAAATCCCTCTGGAAACAGAGCCTCACCAAATTTCAATAGCTTTGCGAGAGCGGGATCTTCGATTACACCTTTGGAGCGAACAAGCGCAACGGAATCGTCGTGTGCGGACTGAAACTTCCGACCGCCTGAAGTGTCTGGCGAGGGCAATAGTGAGCGCATCCTCTGGAGATCGATTCGCACCGCAAACTGGGTGAACCAGACAAGCGGTGTCGCGGTCTTCAAACGCTCATAATTTCGCAATCGGAACCACGGAGCGTGCTCAGAGATCAATTGGCGACTACGCTTCACGCACGGAACCTCTACGACGCAATGTGGCTTCGTCCATGCGTGCCACTAAGTCTTCAGCGCGCAGGTGCGTATAACGCTTCAACATCTGCATCGACTTGTGACCGCTGATGGCGGAGACTTCCTGATCTGAGAAGCCCGCTTCAACGAACCGGCTTACCGCTTCATGCCGTAAATCGTGGAAGCGGACATCGGCGAGTCCCTGTTCGCGTTTGATATTTAGCCATACAGGGTTGAAGTTGTACGGACGGCGTTTGCCGTCGCGACCAGGCTCCCCAAAAAAGATCAGATCGGTGTCAATGGGTCGCACAGGATGTGTCATCGCTTCGCGGAAAATCCCGACAGCCGCTTTACTCAAAGGAACCGTGCGCGGCGTCGTATTCTTGGTTTCCAGCAGCCGCACAATTCGACGATCCACGTCCACTTGTATACGGCGAAGCCCGGTGATCTCGGACGAGCGCATCCCCGTCTCAAGAGCGATGCCTACGATCCAACGGAGCATCGGGTTACTGTGGAGTGCCACGGCCTTGAGGAGCCTAGATTCCTCGCCAGCCGAAAGGCGACGGTTGCGACCAGGAGTTGGCGTTGGGCGACGGATGTTCATGATTGGATTCGCAGGGAGGCCTATGCCCCACTCTTTGATCGCGATAGTGAACAGGTGGCCGAGGAGCGCGAGATCAAGCCTAACCGTATCGTTCGAACGAGGTACGGCGTTGCCCGTGGCGTCCTTTCGATCTTCACCGGCGAGTCTTGCATCTCGGAACCTTGCGGCAACCTCAGGGGTGACTGCAGCCAAGGAATACTTGCCCAAGTGCTTTGTGACAATCGCCGATCTCTGCCGATCTGAAACTTGAGAGCTTGGGCGTTTACTCGGCGTCACCTCCGCCAGGTATCGCGTCAGAGCGTCAGCGACCGTGAGACGATCCGCGCCCGCGCGCTGAATGTATGCTCCACGCACCATCTCATCTTCCGTGCGGCGTGACCAATCTATCGCGTCACGTTGCGTACGAAAGGTCTTCGCCGTAGTAGGCCAGCCAGTCTTCCGGATGACGGCTTTCCAGGTAGCAGATGGGGTCTTGACGATGGTCGCCACGGTACCTCCGGTACAGTGCCTGAGCTGAGGACTGTACCGCAATTGTACCGAAAGCTTCCCGTGGAGTGTTCTGGTGGGCCCACCAGGATTCGAACCTGGAACCAAAGCATTATGAGTGCTCTGCTCTAACCGTTGAGCTATAGGCCCTTTATGGGCATTGCTGCACTTCCTTGCAGTCGTGCCCGAACTTCAATTGTACCGCGCCCAACTTTGGCTATCACCGGATTATGAGTCCCCTGCTCTAACCGTTGAGCTACAGGCCCTTCCATGTCGCACGTGCTACGTCGAGCCTAGTCAACATTGTAGGGCGTTACGCGTGCATCACAAAGTCAGCAGCGAAGCGATCAGCACCCTACGACGTCACCGGATCCCGTTGCGTAAACTCGAACGGGAACTGGCCACGGCTCTACCTTCCGTATTGAATTTGAGCATGTGCTTGCCCATGTTTGCGTCCACCCGCTAGCCCATCTTCCAGACCTCGTCCCGACGGACACTCCTAATCGCGGCACCATCCTTCACCGGCTCTCGTCAGCAGGCAATTCTTCTTATCAGCAAGCCACTTCATCCCAGATGCTTTGCCGTCGCCGGCAACGAGGTATTCGGTCTTGCCATCGCGAACGAATCGCACGCGTCCCTGATCAGCAACGCCATCGAAGCTTCTAGGCCCATCGAGATCCTGGATCAGAACGGTGTACGTTGCGCCGCTTCTGGATAGATTGAGAAAGGTTCCTTCCGGTCCATCCCACCGGCCCAACCACCCGTCTGGCACTGCCTGCGCTGTCGTTGCATTTGCCTCATGAGCCGTTTCCGCAGTGCGCCCTGTATGCGTCTGACAGCCTACCGCCAACAGCACGATTGCCAGCAGTCCCGTTGCTGAATGAGCGCTCATCAATTACGACCCCTGTAAAGAAGGAAGCAGTCCGCGTGGGTGTTCGCTCCAAGGCGTTGGACGCGATCTGTCGTCCGATAACGCTACTCCAACACGTCCGGATAATTCATTGCAAGGCCCTTAAACACCTCGCGCCGTCCACCCCCAGGGGGCAAACGGCGCGAGGTCTACTTCCTTATCTCCGAACTCAAATCTCTGCCTCAGATCTTCGCAGCATCAATATCAATCTCGATCTTAACCTCATCCGACAGCACCGCATCCCCGCTGCTCAGCGTGCCATTGAACGCCAATCCAAAGTCCTGCCGGTTGATCGTCGTAGTTGCCGTAAACCCGCGATGAACGCTCTTCTTGTCCATGCCGATCTCTTCCTTGCCCGGCTCCTCGAGCTTCAGCACAACCGGCTTGGTCACGCCATGCAGCGTCAGATCTCCCGCAACGTCATAGTGGTCACCGGCCTTGCGCACACTGGTGCTCTTGAAGGTCATGGTAGGAAACTGGGTCGCGTCGAAGAACCTGGGACTCTTCAAATCAGTATCCCGCGGCGCCACGCCCGTATCCACCGTGTCCACCGGAATCGTCGCTTCCACGCTCGACTTCGCCACATTCGCCGGATCAAACGTGATCACGCCCGAAAGCCCATGGAACGACCCATGCACCGTGCTGATCGCCATATGCTTGATCGCAAAGTCAGCCTCCGAATGCATTGGATCGATCTTCCACTGTGTCGCCTGCGCGCTCATCACGCCCGTGCCCAATACCAAGGCAACCGCCGCCATCCATCCTGCCACACTCATGCGCTTCATCCAGGTTTCCTCCGTAAAGTCTTATGCTTGAAACTTTCCTGCCGATTAGAGCATATAGATGCTGACCGGTCGCTGCCGATCCATAGATTTCCGGAGACTTAACCTAGACATCACCGGACGAACCTGTCATCGCGGCGCTCCCCATGCAGATCTGAGCCGCGATCCCCAGATCCCAACCCCACGAAACCCCGCCCCTCACCCCGCCAACCGGCGGAATGTCTCCGCAAACCCCCTCCGCGCTGTAACCTTATTGATAGCCGGAACCGTCTCCAACAACAGGCTACAAAGTCGATGGTTGCCAGGCTCCCTACCAGGCCCCTTCCTTTTCGTATCCACTGCAGTGCTTTCAAACCAAGAGTTGCCGCTATTAAACCAAGAGTCAGGGCCTTCATGAAACGTCTCTCGATGCATCGCTCCTTCCAGCCGTTCTCGCTACTAGCTATCTTCTGCACCGCACTCACTCTCTGCGCCTCCACGCCGGCCATCGCGCAAGGCACCTCCGCCAAGCCGCAGCCGCGCATCACCTCACCTATCGACTCCTCCAGCCGCGCCGCCCTCGCCGGCTCGCGTCCACCCCGCGCCGCCGCTGTCGACGATCTCGGCGCCGTCCCCAGCACCCTCCAGCTCCACGGCATCTCTCTGCTCTTCAGCCGCAGCGCCGCCCAGCAGGCAGCCCTCGACGCTCTCGTCGCCGCCCAGCAGAACCCCGCCTCCCCCCTCTACCACCAATGGATCACGCCCGACCAATACGCCGCGCAGTTCGGCGTCGCCAACTCCGACATCGCGGCGGCTGAATCCTGGCTCGAGCAGCAGGGCTTCTCCATCGACTCCGTTTCGCGCAGCCACAACCGCATCCTGTTCTCCGGAACCGCCGCCCAGGTCGCCTCGGCCTTCGGCGCCCCCCTGCACTACTATCTCGTTGCTGCTACCGCCCTCCAGCCCGCCGAGAAGCACTTTGCCCCCTCCGCCGACCTCACCCTCCCCTCTGCGCTCGCCTCCAGCGTCCTCTCCATCGGCAACCTGTCTGACTTTCACCTCCTCCCGCACATCCTTCGCACCCCCCAGGCCGCGCAGCCTCGCTTTACCTCCAGCCAGACCGGCAGCCACTACCTCACCCCCGGCGACCTCGCCACCATCTACGACATCACCCCTGCCTACAACTCTGGCTACACCGGCTCCAACCAGTCCATCGCCGTCATCGGTCAGTCCGCCATCAATCTCACCGACATCTCCAACTTCCAGACGGCGGTGAACATTCCCGGCAAGACGCCCATCATCGTCCTCGTTCCCGACTCCGGTACCTCCGAGGTCTACGCCGACGGCGATGAAGCCGAGTCCGACCTCGATCTCGAGTACTCCAGCACCATCGCCAAGGGCGCGCAGGTCTACTTCGTCTACACCGGCAACAACAACAACTTCGGCGCCTTCAACTCCATCGAGTACGCCGTCGATGAGAAGATCGCGCCCATCATCAGCTCCAGCTACGGAGACTGCGAACCCAACCTCGGCCAGTCCAGCTACACCGAACTCAACGCGACCCTCGAACAGGCAGCCTCCCAGGGCCAGACCGTCGTCTCCGCCGCCGGCGATAGCGGTTCCACCGACTGCTACGGGGAGTACAAAACCGCGGCCCAGAATGAGCAGCTCGCCGTCGACTTTCCCGCCAGCAGTCAGTACGTCACCGGCGTAGGAGGCACCGAGTTTCCCTCGGCCGACATTGGCATCGGTAACAACACCTACTTCGACGCCCAATCCTCCACCGACATCGTCAGCTCGGCGAAATCCTACATCCCCGAGATGGTCTGGAACGACGACGTAGTAGCTACGGCAGATTCCTGCGCTCCCTCCGACCCCGTCAGTGAGTGCAGTCCTACTTCGGCAGGTGGAGGGGGCGTCAGCATCTATACCGCCCAGCCCGCCTGGCAGGCCGGAACCGTTGGCGGCGTAGCTATCGCCAGCCCCGGCCAACGCATGGTGCCGGACATCGCCATGACGGCCTCTCCCTTCAACGCGCCCCTCGCCTTCTGCACCAGCGACGAGACCTTCTGGCAAAGCAGCCAAAAGGCCAGCTGCAACGACGGCCTGCGCGACTCCTCCACCGGCGACCTCACCGTCGGCGGCGGCACCAGCTTTGACGCCCCCACCTTCTCCGCCCTCGTCGCCATCATCAACCAGGCCAAGAACTCCACCGGCCAGGGCGTCCTCAACTCCACCCTCTACTCGATCGCCGCCACCCCGGCCTACGCCACCGCCTTCCACGACATCACCTCCGGCGGCAACCAGTGTCTCTCCGGCGCCTCCTACTGTGCTTCTCCCGGGACGACAGACTATGCTGCCGTCACCGGCTACGACGAAGCCTCCGGCCTCGGGTCCATCGACTTTTTCAACCTCCTCAACGCCTGGCCTAACTCCACCGGGAGCTCCTTGCTCGCCTCCAGCGTCACCGTTACCGCGGCCACCAGCACTCCCGCCACCGGTGCAACCGACACCATCACCATCACCGTCGCCGCCCTCTCCGCCACCACATTAGTTCCCAGCGGCAGCATCTCGCTCTCGGTCGACGGAGGCGCTTCCAACACCATTCCTCTCACCAATGGCGTGGCCACCTACAGCTTCAGCTCCACCACCACCGGCGCACATGTCCTGACAGCAACCTTCCCCAGCGACACCGTCTTCGCCGCTTCCACAGGCACCCTCACCCTCAACGTCGGCGGCTCCTCCACCCCCGGCTACTTCAACGTGACTGCCAGCTCCCCCAGCCCCACAGTAACCTCCGGAGCCTCGACCATTGGCACCCTCACCATCACTCCCTCCGGCGGCTTCACCGGCACCGTCACGCTCAGCTCCAGCGGTTCCCCAGCCGATGGCTGCATCGTCGTCAGCCCCACGGCCTCCATCACCGGCACGGCCGCAGCCACCGCCAGCTACACCATTAACACTAGCTCCGCCGCCTGCAGTGGCACCGCCGCCGCCCGGCCTGGCGTTCAAAAAGCCTCCTCCGACGCCCCGGGTAGCCCCCGCTCGCCCTGGAAGCAGCTCCCGCTCCCGGCTTCCCTCGCCGGCGCCTTCCTTCTGCTCACCTTGCGCTGCCGCGCCCGCCGCCTGCGCTCAAAGCTCCTGACCGCCGGCCTCGCTCTCGGCCTCGTCTTCGCTCTCTCCCTTAGCGGCCTGGCCCTCACCGGCTGCGGCGGCAGCAGCACCGCCACCAACAACATCATTCCCCCCCCCACAAACGACACCCCGGCCGGCACCTACGTCATCACCATCACCGGCACTAGCGGCGCCACCACCAGCGCCGCCACCATCGTCCTGACGGTCAGCTAACCGGGATGGCCGGCGGCTCTCGCCCTTCCGAGAGGTCCGGGCTTCTTGCTTTGCACGTGAGACAGGTCAGGGCTTCAGCCCGGACATCTCTACCCGCCCAACTCCCCGGCTTAGCCCCTGGGACTTCCTCGTATCCCAAACAGACAATCCAAATTGCTGGAAGCTCACCCCTCGCCGTCCGCGCAGGACCGTCGGACTTTTCCACCCAATCCTCCTCTTTTCCCTGCAATTCCTCCTTGCGCTCCCACCCCCCGCGCCGTACCCTTGATTCATCGCCTATTAACTAAAGACGAAACCCCGCAATTCACGCGGCATTCACGAACTTTCCACAGCAAAACCCTAGAAAAACCGAAGTCGATAGCCCGTTTTCCCGCGTCCCGGGAGTATCTACTTCTACACCACAACATCTAGTTGTTTTATACTTGACTAGTACCAGATGAGGCGTTACTTTCAACCTCACCCGCAGCTCTGGTGCAGCGCCTGACTCCTTGGCTCACACCCCCACAAGGACCCATGACGCAGCCCTCCCGCCCGCTTTTCCGGAGGAACGTCCTTCACCAGGCCCGCTACCTGACTCACGCCGTCAACGGTAAACCCCCGGATTTCGATCCGGCAGATTTTCTAGTTTTTCTCTCGAGAGGTACCACCCCATGGCCGACATGATCCAATCCAGCGCTGCAGCCGGGCAATACGCCGAGCAAACCACCACCGCCGCCTCAGCACCCAGCCAGCACAGCTCCGCCCCGGGTCTCCACTTCTCACGCTACTTCACCAAACCCGGCGTCAATCCCTTCGACGAGCTCACCTGGGAGTT
>Ga0302226_10001850_pt1 | contig 15497 bp, 13 predicted proteins | sample II_Palsa_E3_3_FD_193524 | JGI IMG/M metagenome (GOLD analysis project Ga0302226, IMG submission 193524) | Peat permafrost microbial communities from Stordalen Mire near Abisko, Sweden - II_Palsa_E3_3 | ecosystem: Environmental > Terrestrial > Soil > Palsa > Peat permafrost | place: Sweden...
CGCGTGGAATAGCTTTGCACGGCGAGCACGCCGCGCACGACGTCGCCGTCGAACAGCGGAATGCCCAGCCACGAACGCAGCTTGATGCTCTCGCCTGAGTGTTCTATTTCACCGCTGTCCACGAGACGCGTGGCTTCAGCGAGGTCGATCAGGCAGGGGCGGCGTTGCCTGATCACATACTCGGTCAAACCGCGCCGGTTACGTCGTGGCGTGGGATGGTCGTTCAGCAGTTCGTCGACGTAATAGGGGAACGACACGGTCGCAGTCGACCTGTCGACCAGCGCGATGTAGAAGTTCTGCGCATACAGCAATTCTCCGACAATCCCGTGCAGACTCCGGAAAAACTCCATCATGTCGCCGTGCCGGCTCGACAATTCGGCGATCTGGAACAACGCCCCCTGCAGATGTTCGGCCCGTTTGCGCTCCGCGATCTCCTGCCTCAACGCACGGTTTAATTCGGATAACTCAGCAGTCCGGCGCGATACCGTTTCTTCCAGATCGTCACGATGCAGGATCCGGTCGAGCGCCATTGCCACGTGCCGGGCGACGACCAGGAAAAGCGCGCGATCCTCCACGCTGTAGATTCGCGAGACGTCGTACACCTGCATGGCGATCATGCCGAAGACTTCGTCGGAAGCGTTCTTGAGCGGCGCGCCCATCCAGAATTCGGGGCGGTCTCCCACGCAAAAGAAGCGGCCTTCCTGCTCGGCGGCGAGGATGCCGGCGGAGTCGATCAGAAGCGGCTGGCCTGAGGTCAGCACTTGGCCAGTGAGCGACAGGCGTGATGGATCCAGGGTGTCGTAGGTCGCGCAATCGAGCGCGGAGGTATCGATCACATCGACGTAATACGGGTAGGTGATCCCGCCGCTCGGCGAGTCGTAAAGCGCGAGATAGAAATTTTCCGCGTCGATCAGCGTGGCGAGTTGCTGGTGCACACCGAGGAGGAACGCCGATCGTTCGCGCACGGAGCTCGCGAGATAAGCGATTTCGTAGAGTACGCGCTGGGTGTTTTGCGCGCGCGCCAGCGCGTCGGTCTGCAGGGCTTCGCCCAGACTGCGGGCAAGGTTGGCAAGCGTAACGTTTCTGGCGTGGCTGGCGGGCGCGAGAATCCAGCCGAGTATGCTTTCGCCGCTGCCCGTTGGCCAGAGGCACAGACGCCGTTCCGTGCAAAAGGCGTGGAAGGTGTCGGCGCAGAGAAATCTGGGCCACTCTTGCGCGGCATCGCCCTGACCCGCGAGATGAAGGTCTTCGCCAACCTGATACCACGCCCACGCAGTGGTATCGACTTGAGTGCAGGCACTGCGCAACAGCACGTCGATTGAACTGACCGCTTGGGCCCACCGCGCCGGCTCAATGATCGCGTGAGCGGCGTCCGCAGCGGAGTTGTCGCTGCTGTCGTCAGCCATCGGCGTGGCAGGGTTCGCGGGAAAGACGTTCATCGGCGCTCCGAGCCGAAGGCTGCCCCGGCTCCTGATTCAATCTCGTTCGATGTCGATTTTTCTACTCTTCATCCGGACACTGGAGGGATTGAACAAGCCCGCTCCTTCGTTCGTGCGCGCACGCACCTGATTACTATAACGGCAGTGCGGCTTGGGGCTTGAGGGTTTTCGTAAGGATCAGCGTACGGGGCAGCGTACGCGTCACGCGTCACGCGCCCGACGAACCGCACACTGCCACGGCACCGGACGTCAATGAGCGCCGCTCCACCGCTACGGAAACACCCAGCAGCACGATCCCGCCGCAGGCGAGCAGCGCACCGGTCCAGCCCGTGGCCTCGAGTCCGAAACCCATCGCGACCACTACGCCGCCCGCCCACGCACCCAACGCATTCGCAATGTTGAAGGCTGAATGATTGAGCGCGGCCGCGACGGTCTGGGCGTCGCCCGCCACGTCCATCAGGCGCGTCTGCACGGCCGGGACCACGGCTATGCCGAGTCCCATCGCGAACAGGTTGAGCGTGGCCGTCCATTCGTTGGCCGAAGAATACGCGAAAGCGGCCAGTGCGGCGGCATTCCAGATCAGCATGCCGAAGATAGTCCAGAGCCGCGACTTGTCGGCCAGTACGCCGCCAATCAGGCTGCCCGCGGTCATGCCGACCCCCAGCGCCCCGAGCAACAGCGGCACTCGCCAGGGCGACACGTGGGTCACGTTCAGCAACGTAGGCGTAATGTAGGTGTACACCGCAAACAGTCCGCCGAAGCCGACCGCGATCACCGAAAGAGTCAGCCAGACCTGCAGGCGCCTGAACACGCCGAGCTCGCGGCGCGGCGTAGCGCCGCCCGCGTGAATGGGCGGGAGAAAGATGCGTACGCCAATCATCGTAAGAATGCCGAGCGTGCCGACAAGCAAAAAGTCCGCGCGCCAGCCGAGCCATTGACCGAGCCAGGTCGCCAGCGGCACGCCGAAAATATTGGCGATCGTCAGGCCCAGCATCACGCGTCCGACTGCCCGCGCGCGCCGCTCGGGCGGTACGAGCGAGGCCGCCGTCAACGCCGCTACGCCGAAATACGCGCCATGGGGCACGCCCGAAATAAAGCGCGCGATCAGCAGCAGGGAGTAATTCGGCGCAAGCGCGCTGAGCAGATTGCCGAACGCAAACATCAGCATCAGGCCGATCAACATCGCGCGGCGCGGGATCTTCGCGAAGAAAATGGTGATGAGCGGCGCGCCGATCACGACGCCCAACGCATACGCGCTGATGATGTGGCCCGTGATGGGCAGCGACGTACCAAGGCCGTTCGCGATAACCGGCAGGATGGTCATGGACGCAAACTCACCCGTGCCGATAGCCAGGCCCCCGATGGCGAGAGCGAGTTCGGCGGGACCCGCGCCATAGGGCGCGATCACGCGTGTCAGCGGGTCGTTGGGGACATCGATAATGGACATTGAAGAAAAGGTGTGGGTTGTGAGCGAAGCGCAATGCAGCATTATCGCGAAACAATTAATCTTTCGCATCCGCAAAGGCTCGAACGGCCGTGCTGAACGGCGTTGCTGCGTTGCCGTAGACGCTAGTTCTGCGTGAGCGTCGTGAGGCCTGACTCATGTGCCCCGCCGTCGCCGCCTGCGGAGAAGCGTTCACGGTAAGCCTGCGGTGTGACTCCCATTGAACGCAGGAAGCTGCGCCGCATGGTTTCCTCCGATCCAAACCCGCAGCGGGCGGCCACGCGCTTGACCGGAAATGAGGTATCGCCAAGCAGGCGACGTGCAGCTTCCAGGCGTAATTGATCGATGGCGCGTGCCGGCGTAATCCCCGTTTGCGCCCGATAGTGGCGCACGAAGCTGCGTTCGCTCATGCCCGTGTGTTCGGCCAGCGTCGCGATCGACAGGTCGGCTGCCATGTTTTCGGCAATCCACGCGTGCAGGTCGCCGAAGCGCTCGCCGGTTTTTTGCAACGAGAGCGTCGCGCTGAACTGCGCCTGGCCGCCCGGCCGCTTGAGGAACACCACCAGTTCGCGTGCGACATCCAGCGCGAGCGTGCTGCCGAGATCGTCCTCGATCAAGGCCAGCGCGAGATCGATGCCGGCTGTCACGCCCGCCGATGTCCAGAGCGCACCGTCGCGAATGAAAATGGGCACGGGGTCCACGCGGACCGCGGGATAACGCTGCCCGAGATGCTCGCAATGTGCCCAGTGCGTAACCGCGCGACGCTCGTCGAGCAAGCCGGCAGCCGCCAGCAAAAACGCGCCCGTGCATACCGACGCCACCCGCCGGCACTGTGCCGCGCGCTCCTTGACCCAGGCCACCTGTGCCGGATCTTTCGATGCCGCATGCACGCCGCGTCCGCCCGCGACGATCAGCGTGTCTGTGGTTTGTTGAGCGGCGGGCAAGGGCTGGGCGAACAGGCCGAGACCGGCGGTGCTTTGAATCTCCCCTGCGGCTGCGGCGACAACACGCGCTATGTAGGGTGCGGCCTCTCCGCGCGCCAGCGAGAGTTCGTTGGCGGAGGCGAAGGCCTGGAGCGGTCCGGCGACGTCAAGCAACTGGACGTCTGCAAACGCGAGGATGTCGATACGGCGCGCAGCGTTGCTCATGGTCTGGAGTCGGTCTGGACCGCGTTGGCGTGAAACGAGGGTTGATTGACAATTTCGCCAAATCGTAGCGAGGTATTGTAAGTGCGTCTACTTCCTTTTAAAGGTTCATCGCCATGACGTTGCATATCGGTTTCCTCGTTTTCCCCCGCGTTCAGCAACTCGACCTGACCGGCCCGCATGACGTGTTCGCATCGGTGCCGGGCGCGACGGTCCACCTGATTGGAAAAACGCTTGATCCGATCAATGCGAGCAGTGGTCTTGTGCTGACGCCCACTATTACGTACGCCGACTGCCCTGCGCTCGATGTCTTGTGCGTGCCGGGCGGAGTGGGTGTCGGCGAGTTGATGGAGGACGACATTACGCTCGATTTCATCAGGCGACAGGCGGCGCAGGCTCGCTTCGTCACGTCGGTGTGTACGGGTGCGCTGGTCCTGGGCGCGGCTGGTTTGCTGCGCGGACGGCGCGCGACCACGCATTGGGCCGCTCATCATTTCCTGGAAAGCTTCGGCGCCATTCCCGTAAAAGAGCGCGTTGTTCAGGATGGCAATCTGATGACGGGCGGCGGCGTAACGGCGGGCATCGATTTTGCACTGACGCTTCTCATCGGCTTGATTGGCGAAACCGAGGCGCAGGCAATTCAGCTTCAACTGGAATATGCGCCTGCTCCGCCTTTTAATTCAGGTACGCCCGACACGGCGCCGAAGGCGGTAGTGGATCTGGTGTGGAGTCGCGGCGAAGCAGGGCGGGTTCAGCGCGCTGCAATCGTTGAACGCGCAGCGGCGCGATTAAATGGGTAGCAGTCCCGGCGTAATCGTAGAGACTACCCGGATAATTTGCGCCGCGCGCAGAGCAAGGTGAACGGGCAATGACTTCGACGGGAGAGCGCTCTATGCCGTCTTTGTTCCAGGCATGCCCGATGCTGTGTGAGTAACGACAGTTCAGGAGACAACCATGTCGAAATTTCACTTTGCGCGTCTGGCCTTTGCATCCGCGACAATTTCTATCGCTTTCACAAGCGCAGCTTTTGCGCAGACCGCGGCCACCGGGGCCACTGCGCAACCAGGCGGGGCACCGGCTACGCGAGCGTCAGAAAAGGCGGACCTGAAAAACCTGGAGAGCCATGGTTATCGACCGGCGGCTAACGAATCGAACTATCCGAACGATATCCAGAAAGCCGAGAAAGCGACATACGGCTCGGGCGCAACCGGCTCTACCAACGTGAGGACGCCCGCGAGCCCGAGCAACTGATCGACTCATCGACGCTTGATCTCCCTGCTTAGCATTTCCTGGCCAGAAAGCAGGTCATACGGGAACGGAATTTGCGGCCGGCGTTTGGTTGGGCAGCACTCTGCTGCCCGTACTAACCAAGGGTCGTTCGTGAATGAGAAGAAAAGTCCTGCTGTCCGCTGTATTGTGTGTTTGCGTTGCCGCCAGTGGCTGCACGGCTATCGGCCCAAACCGGCTCAAGGCCGATCAAGTTGATTATGCTAGAGCGCTGGGCGAAGCCAAGAAGCGCGAAATACTTGCGGCCATGGTGGGCATCCGGTTCGCGGACTCGCCCGCATTCCTGAGTGTGAGCCAGATCATTGCCGCTTATACCTTCGATGCAACGGCCGGTTCCACCCTTAGCGCCGGCGATACCACGCAGAATTTTGCCGCCGCCAACGGCAGCGTTTCATACTCCAACCATCCCACGTTCACGTTCACGCCCACCACGGGTCAGGCATTCGCGACGGCTTACATTCGCCCGCTTGCACCGGCGCTCGTGTTGCCGCTCGCCGAGAGCGCGATCCCCATCGACTTGCTGTTGCGCATCACGGCTCAGTCGATAGGGGGCTTGCAGAACGCGAACGCGCTGGGTGGTCCGAATGGGAACGGCAGTATCGAATTCTTCGAACTGATCCAGGCATTGCGACGCCTTCAACTAGCCGGGCAACTTAACGTGGAGTCGCGCGACGAAGATCATGGCGGGCGTGTCTACTTCACGCTTGGCGCGACCACGAGCGGCGAGAACGGACAGACGACAGCCGATCTTGCGCTGGTCCGCAGGCTGCTCAAGCTTTCGCCGAAGACAAAAACCTACGAGGTCGTTTATGGACAATCGGCCCAGCGTGGCGAGCGGATTCCCATGGTCACGCGTTCCGTGCTCGGAATTCTCACGGACCTGGGCGCGCAGGTCAGGGTACCCGATGAGCTGGTGACCCATGGATCGACCAAGCCGACTATCGGATTGATCGGCGTGGAAACGCGGCCCACGATTGTTGTCAATGTGGGCAAGAAGGCGCCGGAAGATGCGTATGTCGCCATCCAGTACGGGCCGTCGCAATACTGGATCGACCGGCGCGACTTCGACTCGAAGTATGCGTTCACGGTCGTGCAGATGTTGATGGCGCTGGCGGAAACCAATCAGGACGTGAAGACGCCGATCGTGACCATTCCAGCGGGGTAGGCGGGCGTGTTTTGCAGCGAGGCGTTGACGCGCAAAGCGTCTCCGGTCAAGCCTCGATGTACCTCAATGCGCTTCGCCGCGACCGGCAGGGCGAATGGGCGCGCCGTTGTCTGGAGCCTTCGAATCTGACGACTCTGCGTTGGCATTCTGCATGGGTTGGAATGCTACGACAGGCTCGCGCGCTTCCTGCTGTGCATGTATCTCGCGCGCTTGTGCCTCATGTGACAGGTGAGTTTCGCGCGGCGTACGCACGACCGGGTTCGCGAACAAGTGCGGCACACCGCCGCTGGTGGTGGCTGGTGCGTTACCCGTGCTCGCGATCGGGGCTATACGCGGGCTGGCGACGGCCTCGCGGATCGGCGCTGGATGCATCGGACCGCGTTGCATGATGATGGCGGTCTGAACCGCGGCGGCGGCGGCGGCTTTCTTCGCTTCGGCAATCTTGATGGCCACATGCTTGAGGAAGACGCGCGAGTCGGTGTAGCTCGAGTCGATAGCAAGCGCGTCCTTTGCATAACGCCGTGCGCATCGCCATGAAGCCGACAGGTCGCATGCGCGGGCGTGTTGCATTGCGGTGTCGCGTGCGGCTTCACGTTGGGCAAGGTCGTCGCGGACCCGCTGGACGTCGGGGCTGTTGAGTTGATTCGCCGGCACGTTGGCGAGGTTCTTTTGAGCCGCGCTCAGGTCGTTGGTGACCAGCGCGAGGCGGGCGAAGTAGAGGCTTTCGCCCGGGCTGCCCAACGGCGGGCGCTCAGTGGCGATGACCGGCGACACCGGCGGCAACGACAGCTTCGGCAGTTCCTGTTCCACTGGCGTGGACGGCTGAGGCGCGTGGCTGGCGATGGGGACATCGGCGACGGCGCTAGGGCTGGGTGCGGGCGGTAGGGCGGCGAGCGGGGCCGGAGTGTTGATGACCGTCACTGGCGGTGCAGCGGTGTTTTGCGCGAGCGTGACGGGTGCCGCGGGCGCTGAGTCATTCGGCGTGAGCGTGACAACTGCCGCGTTGCTCGGGTTCTTCAATACGGGCGCAACCACCGGGCTTGGCACGTTGGTCTCGTTTGCCGTTGTCGTTGCTGTCGTTGCTGTGGTTGCGGTTATCGGGGGCGGTGCGTTCGGTGTTGTCGTGGTAACGGGTTCCGTCGCCGGACCCATCGCGACGGAGATCTCGGCCCGAAGCGCAGCAGCGGAGGTTGTCAGCTTCTTCATGAACGACGCAATCATCTCGGTCGCTGGATTCGATGCCGGCGTGAGCGTTGGTGCTGGCATTGGCGCTGGCGTTGGAGTTTGTGTCGGTGCAGGGGCCGCCGCATAGGTCGCCGCAGGGATTGAAGCAAGGTTCACCGCAGGGGTCTTGGCAGCAGTCACCGAGACGGGGTTCGCCGGCTTTGCTGCCGCAATGACCGTCGTTGTGCTTGCTGGTGCAGCGGCTTTCGGGGCATTGTCGGGCGCTACGGGAACGAACGCGGGTGTTCTCGCAGGCTCTGGCAGTGCAGCAAGCCGCTGAACCGCAGGCGATCTCAGGCCGGGCGCATAAGTCAGCGCCAGCGCGACGGCGAGCAATCCGCCGCCCGCCACGCCGAACGCCACGCGCCGGGCGACGCGGGCGCGTTCCCGCGCGATATTCATTGCCGTGTCGACTTCCTCCGGCACGCTCGGATAAGGCACGAGCATGCGCCCCGGCATCATCATGACGTTGCTGTTGTTGAAGTCGACGGAGTTCGGTGCGCGCAATGCGCGGGACTGATTCGTGCCGCAATGCGGGCATTCTTCTTCGCCATGCGTCAATGCGTTGCCGCAACGATGACAAGCCGCGTAAAGGACAGGCGTACGAAAAGATAACAGGTTCATGCCTAACCCCTCGGGGCAAGTGTCGATGCCGGCTCGTGATGCGGCCGGATCGTTCGTATAAGAATAGTGCAATTAATTCAGAAGTTAGTACCCCGGTATGTTTTGTAGACCGCATTGATGCATATCGGCGACACTTCCTCACGCCCGCGTCGCACTACATGGGGCTTCCCTCGTTGCGCTTGTCCGAATCTGACTTAGGTGTGGCGGATAACAGCGGAGATCAGGGTCGCCCTCTGAAATGGCACTTAAATGGCACGGTCTGGTTGAATTGGCCATTCGATGCCACGTTCGGCTCGAGGCTCACGTTGGCGCCTCCGCCTCGGCAAGCTTGCGCGGAAGGGGGCTGGAATACAGCGCCATCGTTGCCGGCACAATCCTGCTCGGTGCAGTTCTCGTCCAGCGTGAAGTGCCACACGAACGCTACGTCGCCCCACAGCGTGAACGCACCCCCGCTCGTGCCAACCGGCTCGCGCCAAGCGACTTAAAAACCATCGGCCGCCAGCGTGCCCGAGTTCGCATAGGTCGTGTTCACGTAGGCGATCGTCCCGTCCGGGTTGCGAATGGCGGTCGCCGGATTGTTCGCGTTTACCTCTTTGTGGATGAGACATGTACCGATCACTGTACTAGTCTTGATCGCACAGCGCGGCGAGACTACACCACCGAATCGCTTAGTGATCTTAACGACTGGCCGCTGACCGTCAGATTACGGATGATAGGTATGTCGAGCCGGTCGTAGACCGTCGCCTTATTTCGTTCGCCGGCCACACCTGTTGCAAACGCAACCGGTGAAATGAGCCACATCAGGTTCTCGGTGCTCGCACCGATCAACTTATGCTCGTCGCAGGCGACCCCGCAGGCGACCCCGCAGACGGGCCAAGTGACAACCGGTAGCCCCGAGAGATTTTCTTTACACAAGAGAATTCCTCGATTTGAAAAGGGCTTCGATTTTAAATACGCATGAAACAAGTATCGTGAATACTCTATAACATAATCTTATGCGATAGCCTGAATGCGAATTTTACGAGCACTATTTACCGAGCCAACTGAGGTTTAGCGTTAATTGCCCGATGAATAAGGATTTAGAATACCCAATAACATAATCTTATATCTCGACCCGCGTGAGCTCTCCGCGCTAATTACTGAGCGCCCGGCAAACTAAAGGAGACCATTATGGCAATCGTCGGCTATATGTAATAATTTAGAATAAATTTGTAATTTAGCGAGAATAGGTATTTAGAGTGTCGTAAATACCGCTAAAAATATTTTCAAAGGCGGCCTTCCTTCTTTTATTTTCTCGCTTTCGCCGCTGGCCTCTGGCGGGCCCCCGATCATCACTCAGGACAGACTGATCGCGCTGCGCCCCGTGCGTCGCGAATGCCCGCCCAGCGGTGCTTTGCGCCATCCACTACGCGCCATGCGTCGACGTTGCTGGCGCGCCATGGAAAGCCACAAAAGTGCCTGCATCCCAATTAACGAGCTGCAAAATGCGCGCGTGTATCTGTTCAAGCGTCCGCTTATTCCTTTAAACCGGCCCGAGTCCGGCATTGGTTAGAGTGTTCTCTCTAAACTGAGTATGCCGCCATCAAATAAAGTTTGACCGTGCATTTTTTGTCCTGTTATCGTCGCATCCCATGAAACGTCGGTGACAATCTCACAAAGAGTTAAGGAGCCGTAGAGTTTATGGCGCCATAGCGTGCTTCGTTCAATTTGTCTCCCAGTGTTAATGTCAGACAGAAACAAGCGAGTCGAATTTAAATTGTCGTAAATCTACTTGGATGATCGTTCGGCGGGTGTGATACCGCCGGGGCGTCTCACAACTGTATCCGTGTCATCGCGTCAGGTTTGCGCGCTGCAACATAAATTCGGACTGCAAATCAAGGGCCGGAGCGAAGGAAGCGGTTGTCCGAAGTGAGCGTTGGTTGCCGTATGTAAGCGCACTGCAGTTACAGAAATGGACGGTTCACGCCGGAGGAGTAAAGGTGGGTACGAAAGTCGAAGGGCAATTTCCGGCAGCAACGGCCCGTGTGGAGAGGCCAGGACGCCCGCGTGAGTTTGGGCGCAAGCAGCAAAACCCAGTACGCCGCTTCGGCGGAATCGCAGTTGTTCTGCTTCTGCACATCGTGTTGATCTATGCACTCATCAACGGCCTTGCCACCAAGGTCGTGCAGGTCATCCAGCATCCTATCGAAACGAAAATCATCGAGCCGGTGAAGCCGCCGCCTCCACCGCCGTTGCCCACGGTGCAATTGCCGCCGCCGAAGTTCGCACCGCCGCCGCCGCCGTTCGTGCCGCCGCCGGAAGTGCAGGTGCAAACGCCGCCGCAGCCGACCATCACGCACCAGGCCGCCCCGGTCGTGTCGGCACCGGCCGTTGCACCGCCCGCTCCACCGGCGCCGCCCGCGCCGACCAAGCCAGTGAGCACCGAAGTTGGCGTGGTGTGTCCGAACTCGGATCAGATCCGTTCGTCAATTCGCTACCCGAAGGAAGCTCAGGAAAACAATGTGACGGGCGATGTGCTCATCGAATTCGTAGTCGACCCGCAGGGCCACATCACGAATGAACGCGTTGCCAAGTCGGCGGAAGATTCCTCACTCGATCGTGCAGCCTTCAACGCGGTCAAGCAGTTCACGTGCGTTTCCCAAGGCCAGGCTGTCCGTGTGCAAGTTCCGTTCTCGTTTAACCTGAACTGAAACCCACAGGCGCTCCGGTACCGGTAGCGATTTATCAGACTTAGTTTAGAAGTTGTACTAATGAACATGGAGCAGGCATGAAAAAGCGTACTCTCGCCGCATTGGCGGCAACCCTGTTGTTCGCCGTAACCACGGTGGATACCTTTGTGGCGCCGCATATGGCACACGCACAAGCTAGCGACGCCACCGCGTCGGCTACGGCGCCCGCCACCGCCGCACCGCAAACGGCCAGCCCGGCCGCAGACGAAGCCGTGCCGCCGCCCCAGCCGGCTACGTCCGAAACCGTCAACAACCCGTACGGCCTCGGCGCCCTCTGGAAGAACGGTGACTTTGTTGCACGCTTCGTGCTGATTCTGCTGGTGCTGATGTCAATGGGCAGCTGGTACATCATGATCACCAAGTTCTTTGAGCAGTTCCGTGCGAACCGCCGGGCAAAGAGCGCCGACGAGCAGTTGTGGAGTGCGCCGTCGCTGGTCGCAGGCGCGAAGTTGCTCGACGAAGCTTCGCCGTTCCGCTTCATCGCGGAAACAGCCATCGAGGCGGGCGAGCATCACGACGAAGCATTGCTCGAAGCTGTCGACCGCAACACGTGGATCGACGCCTCGGTTGATCGTGCCATCACCAACGTATCGAATCGTCTGCAGGACGGCCTGGCTTTCCTCGGTACGGTCGGCTCCACGGCGCCGTTCGTCGGCCTGTTCGGTACGGTGTGGGGGATTTATCACGCGCTGACAGCAATCGGTATTGCCGGCCAGGCTTCGATCGACAAGGTCGCGGGCCCGGTGGGTGAAGCGCTGATCATGACCGCGATTGGTCTCGCCGTGGCTGTGCCGGCGGTACTCGGCTACAACTTCCTGGTTCGTCGCAACAAGTCGGTGATGGAGCGTGTTCGTGCGTTCGGCGCACAACTGCACACTGTCCTGATCGCCGGTAGCCGGCGCTCGGCGCGCGCCACGGCGCGCGAAGCAGCGCTGGCCCAATAAGCGGAGTTCGTCATGGCTATGAGCGTTGGGCAAGATGATGACGACGAGGTCATCTCCAGTATCAACACCACTCCGCTCGTCGATGTGATGCTGGTCCTGCTGATCATCTTTCTGATCACGATTCCGGTGGTGACGCATACGATCCCGGTGCAGCTGCCGAAGGAGACTATCCAGCCGCTGCAGACCACACCCAAAAGTATCGTCATTGCGGTGAACCGCGACGGCGATTTCTTCTGGAACGAGAAGCAGGTGGATGGACCGACGCTGCTGGCACGCCTGAAGACCGTATCGGTCCAGACACCGCAACCGGAAGTGCACGTTCGGGGCGATCAGAACGCGCGTTATGAGTTCATCGGCCGGGTCATTACCGAGTGCGAACGCGCCGGTATCGCCAAGGTTTCGTTTATTACTGAGCCGCCTGCGCGCGGCGGCTAGGAGGAGGCGATCATGGGTATGAACGTATCGTCGGGCGGTGGCAGCGCTGAACCGGACGTGATGGTCGACATCAACACCACGCCGCTGATCGACGTGATGCTGGTGTTGCTGATCATGCTGATCATCACCATTCCGATCCAGACGCACGCCATCAAGATGAACATGCCGATCGGCAATCCACCGCCGCCGATCACGCAGCCTGAAGTGGTGCAGATCGATATCGACTTCGACGGCACCACGACCTGGAACGGCGCACCGGTGCCGGATCGTGCGACGCTCGAATCCAAGCTCGCACAGGTGGCCGCCGAACCGGTGCAGGCGGAAATTCATCTGCGGCCTAACAAGCTGGTGCCGTACAAGGATGTCGCGGCGGTGATGGCGTCCGCGCAACGACTGGGCGCGACGAAAATCGGCCTGATCGGCAATGAGCAGTACATGCAATAGGGAAGTGGAATGCTAACGATCCATCAACGGTTCAAACGCGCGGTCATTGCGGCCGCTGTCGGAGGGCTGTCCGCGCTCGTCGTGCTGCCGGTCACGTCTCATGCGGCGGACACCTTGCGGCCGGACGTGTCGAAGCCGCTGAATGCTGCGCAGGATTTGTATCGCGCGCACAAGTACAAAGACGCATTGACGAAGATCGATCAGGCGGCTGCCGTGCCGGGCAAAACCCCGTACGAAAGCTATATGGTCGAAGAGATGCGCGGTGCGGCGGCTGCGGCGGCGGGTGATAACGGTGTAGCGGCTCAAGCCTACGAAACCTTGTTGAGTTCAGGACGCCTCACCGGGGCTGACGAACAACGCACTACGGCGGCGCTTGCCGGCATCTATTTCGAGCAAAAGAACTACGCACAGGCTATCAAGGTTGCGCAGCGCTATCAGAAGTCAGGCGGCACCGATCCCGACATGCGCACTCTGCTCGTCCAGTCTTACTACCTGTCGAACGATTGCGGCAATGTGGTGAGCGTGCTCAAGCCTGGGATCGACGCACAAGCGCGTGCCGGCCATGCGCCCGACGAGTCGCAACTGCAATTGCTCGGCACGTGCGCGCAGCGTGTGAAAGATGACACGACGTACCGTGGCGCGCTCGAAAAGCTGGTTGCCTATCACCCGAAGCAGGCCTACTGGGACGATCTGTTTCAAGCGATCCGCTCGAAGCCGGGTTATTCGTCGGCGCTCGATATCGACACCTATCGGCTGCGTCGTGCAACCGGTTCGCTCACGAGCGTCGACGATTACATGGAGATGACCCAGCTCGCGATCGTGGCGGGTAGTACCGCCGAGGGCAAGCAGGTGATCGATCAGGGGTTCGCATCGGGCGTTCTGGGCCACGACGCACAGGCGGATCGCGAAAAGCGATTGCAAGCATTAGCCGCGAAGCGGGCGCAAGCGTCGGCTGATCCGGCGAACCCTGTAGCGCCCATCGATGTCGGCTTCAACCAGGTCTTCGCGGGGCAAACCAAGCAGGGCCTTGCAGCAATGGAGGCGGCGATCGCGAAGGGGGGGCTCGATCACCCTGACCAGGCGCAGTTGCATCTCGGCGTGGCCTACTACGTGGCAGGCGACAAAGCCCGTGCGGTGCAAACCTTCCGTGCGGTGAAAGGCTCAGACGGTTCGGCCGACCTCGCCCGACTCTGGGTGATGGTGGCATCGAAATAACGGCATCCCGGTTCTAATCTGTCTCATCCTGCGGAGTGCCGCCGAGCTATGCGCGCATTGATCCGGGCGGTACACGCTCGCCGTATGGAGCGAAGGAGTTTGACAGCGAACGGGGATGGTTGCGTATGCAACCATCGCCCGGGTTTAGGCAAGTGCGAAAGTGTCCCGACAATCGCATTGATTGAATCACCTATCGCAGCAACTAACCGGGCATATGGCGCTTGTCTCAGGGAGGATGTTGCATCCGATAAAACATAGTTTGGTATACAAACTAATTTTGACTATGGGATTCTGTCTTGCTATGGTTTTGCCACTCGATAACAAGGCACAGATCGCAGTTTCCATAGGAAGCAAAATTCGCGCGCTTCGCCAACGGTTCAAGCGCACGCTGGATGAAGTGGCGACAAGTGCGGGGATTTCCAAGCCCTTCTTATCGCAAGTGGAACGAGGTCATGCAACGCCTTCTATTACATCGCTGGTTGGCATTGCGCGAGCGCTAGGCGTTACGGTGCAGTACTTCGTTGACACGCCAACCGAAGACAAGTCAGTGCGTAGAGGGAGTGAGCTGGAATACTTCGGATTCGACGGAACTGCGAATCTTTTTGGACGGCTGACGAACTTGTCGGTTGGCGGCATGCTGGAAGCGATTCTCGTCAGGATGCCGGTGGGACAGAACCCATCGGAAGTCACGACACATGCAGGGGAAGAGTTCTTGTACGTGATGAGCGGTCAGATATCACTCACGTTAGAAGGTACAACGTTCGTATTGCAGACTGGTGACACCGCGCATTTCGAGTCCACTGTCCCTCACGCCTGGTGCAATACCGCTCGCGAAGAAGCGTTGATTGTATGGGTGGGTACACCAAGATTGTTTTAGGTGACTTTGCACCGTGATTTCTTGAAAAGCACTATATTCATTTGTGTAAGCATTACTGATGGTGTTATGTAAGGTTGGCCCGATGGAAAGGCGTTGCCCGGTTCATCACAACAAGTAGTCGAAGTTAAAAAAATTAGAAGCGCTGCGCATTTCGTTTGCACTAGATAAGTAGTCCGATATTGAAGTATCTGAAGTGTCCCGTCTTTCTGTCTGCATTTGCAATTTGGTGCGATGTTGACCCGGTTGCCGGGCAGAAGAAGCGCGGGTCAGCTTTAACGGAGCGCGGCGCAAGAACGCCGTATATCGAGTGGAGAGGTTCACAAGACCTCACCTCACACACAGCTGTGGCCTTACTGACGAGCGAGAAGGGGAAAAATGAAACAACGGGCATTGGCGCTGGCCATCAAAAGAATAGTCTGGGCTGAGCTAGCATTGTCAGCCGCGATCGCTGTACCTGCGTTTGCGCAAAGCCAGCCGGCCGCCACTGGCACGGCGGCGGGCGCGACGACGACGGAAAGCGCGCCG
>Ga0302226_10001855_pt1 | contig 15482 bp, 8 predicted proteins | sample II_Palsa_E3_3_FD_193524 | JGI IMG/M metagenome (GOLD analysis project Ga0302226, IMG submission 193524) | Peat permafrost microbial communities from Stordalen Mire near Abisko, Sweden - II_Palsa_E3_3 | ecosystem: Environmental > Terrestrial > Soil > Palsa > Peat permafrost | place: Sweden...
GAAATTCGGTGGTCCCGTTCCATTCCCCGGGGACGAATTTTCCAAAGATTTCGTCACCTTGTCGCGAAAATGGCTCCGAATTCCCACTATTCCTCCTAAACCAATTGAGCTGACTTTAGGGCCAGACGTCGAGAGGCTCGACTTTACTTGAGTTGGTGACAACATGGAGATCACACCAACGCAACCCAATGCCCCTGCACTCTCACATGCCGCGCAGCCCACTCGATCTGTATCAGCGAACGGCTACAGGAGTTTGGCCGGAATGCGCATGATGAATCGGCCAAACTAAACCGCGAGGAGTCTTGTGTACTCAGCGTGAGCTTGCTTAAGTACTGGCAAATCGCTGTCTGCCTCATGCCAGAGTGCGAAGAAGGTTTCGTATTCGTGGCGAGCTTCGGCGGTTTTGTTCTGCTGCGTATAGGCTCGGGCCAGGCCGAGGTGGCAGAGAGCGATGTTGGGCGACCAGGGCTCAACGCCGGGGAAGTCGGCGATGCGTTGGAACTCGACGATGGCTAACTGTGGCTGGTGGAGCGCGAGGTAGGCGTTGCCGCGGATGGCTGAGGCTTCCGTGCTGCGCAGGTTGTACGGGACTGCGGGTGCGAGCGCCGTGATGGCGTCTTCTGGTTTGTTATGCGCCAAAGCGATGGTGGAGGCAATTTGAGGACCGTCGTAGTACTTGAACAGTGTGCCGTTGCCGATGGTCTGCAGATCGTGCTGGTACATGGCTTCGGCGCGTGCGATATAGCCGGTGAGCGCGAGAGCGATGGGAAAGTCCGTAGAGTCGTCGGCTGGAGTGATTTCGCCGATGGTCTTACGGGCGAGATCGAGTTGACCCATGTAGGTTTGCAGGCGAGGTAGGCCACCGGCCATGCGATTGGCGCGTTCGTTCATGCCGAGTTTCTTATAGCCGTCTACGACATCATCCATTAGCTGCTTGCCAAATTTTGCTTGTCCGGCGCCGTAGCTTGCTAGGCTATGTTCGAGAGTGATGTAAGGTTCGCTGCGTGTGCCCTTGGCCCAGGCTACCTGTTTATCGATTCCGCTTCCGTCATGCTGTAGCATTGCGATCTGCAGCAGGACACCATGCAGGGCTTCGTTGTCCACCTTTTTTGCTATGGCTTGGTTGCAAGTGGCGATGGCGTCCGGTAATTGATTGAGGGCGACTTGCGCGCGAGCTAAGACGATATATCCAAGAGGGCTGTCCGGATCGAGCGCGACGGCTCGTTTGCCTTGGACGATGGAAAGATCGAAGCGGCCAATCTGGTTATATGCATTGGAGAGATTGATGTGCGGCGATGGGGCTTCGGGGTACACCTGCGTCCAGGTTTCGAGGTTGCGGATGCTTTCGAGGTAATCCAACGAGACGTGAGCTGAATAGAGTGCAACGATAGCGAGGCGGGTTTGCTCGTCGGCAAGGTCGCGGAGTTCAAAAGCCTTGGTGATGTTTGCTGCGCTGGCAGTTGGCTGGCCGAGATTGCTGTAGACCGTGCCGAGGTCGGCATAGGCGGTAGCGAAGCGCGGGTCGATTTCGATAGCGCGCTCAAAGAACGGAATCGCATCCTGCTCTTTGCCGGTAAGGCGAATCTCTTTGCCCTTCGAGTAAGCCTTGAGAGCATCGAGCGATCCGGTTTCCACGGAGATCATTGGCTGATTGAACTCGCGGCGAGATTTCAGTGGCTCGCCGAGGCGTTGGCGCATGTCCGCGGCGACGGTATCGATGGCTTGCGGAACGCCATCGCGATTTGCGGAGGTTGCCTTCACCGCGGCGAGTGTGTTGCCGGATGTGCAATCGGAGGCTGTGAGCGTGATGAGATATTGCTGGCCGAAGCGGGCGATGAGGCCGTTGAGGACAGCCTGGTCGCCGATACGCTGGCAGATTTCGCGAGCGATGGGTGCGGTGAGCTTAGCGTCCGCCGGCTTTTCCATGAGCTTGAGCGTGCGGAGGATTTTGGTGTCGGAGGCGACCAGGAGGAATGGGGTCTGGCGGAGGTCGACCGAGAGGACGTTGTTCAGGACCTTGTCGAAGTCAGGCTCACCGGTGGTGTTTTCGAAGTCGGCGAGGACGATTTCGTGGTGGTCGCCTGGGATGAGGCGATGTTGCCAGCGCTGGATGCCATAGGTGGTGACGGCGGCTAACGCGATGATGGCGACGCTGATTGCTAGGGTTTTGGTTGTTAGCCAGGAAGATATAACGGGAGCAGGTTTGCTGGCTACGGCTAGTTCTTCGACGACGAAGCGAGTGCGTTCGCGATATTGCTCAACGGAATATAGAGAGTTGGTTGTGGCCGGGTTAGTTGTTGCGAGTGTTCCGCTGTGAACGTCGGCGGTGAACTGGTAGCCGCGGCCAGGGATGGTTCGGATGCAGTTGGCGGCGTCGGGTTCGGCCTCAAAAGCTTTGCGGAGGCGGAAGATCTGCTGGGCGAGGTTCGCTTCTTCGATGAAGGAGTCCGACCAGACTGCTTTCAGGAGCTCCTCTTTGGTGACGAGGCGACCGGAATTGCGTACGAGGTAGAGCAGGACTTCAAAAGACTTGGGTGCAAGAGGAATTTCGTCCTCGTCGCGATAGAGCGCGTGACGTGACGGACTTATCCAAAATCGGCCGAAGCGATAGATTTCATGGGTTAGGCCAGACATAGTTTCCAGACATCGCCTTCAATTAAAAATTTGGCCCGAGGTAGAGGTGCAAGATTATCATTCGCCGGGTCTTATAGGGGTTTGGATTTGAGTTGCGCGTATTCCTGCCGAGCTTGCTTGAGTAGCGGAAGATCGGGGTCGGCATCTTTCCAAAGAGCGAAGACAGTTTCGTACTCCTGACGACTTTGCGCTGTTTTGTGCTGCAGTGCGTAAGCGCGCGCAAGACCAAGATGGGCGAGGTTATAAAGATTGATCAAAGGATTGATTCCCGGATTAGCGAGGATCGTTTTGTACTGCTGCTCGGCTGATCCGCCATTTTTGGTTGCGAGATAGATGGCTGCCCGCTCTGAGAGTGGATCGTAAGTGGCAAGCTCATAGGGGCGGATGGGATCGAGTGCGGTGATCGCTTCGAGCGGCTTGCCTTTTGCCAGAGCCAGTGCGGCACGAACGCGAGGGAGTTTCATAAGAGCGAAGTCCGACGCCGGATTTTCTTTCGCATGGGTTGCGAGGTAGCGATTCGCAGCGGTGATATCGCCGAGCTGCACTCGCATGATAGACAGATCTGGTTCGTCGCTATCCTGATTGGCGATGCGATCAAGAGTGGCTTTGGCCATGGCAGGTTGACCGAAGTCGAGCTCCATGTGCGCTTCATCCAGAAGAACGCCGTCCGCGCTTTCCACGCTCTTTTGCTTCCTTGCGGTTTCGGTTGACTCCTTGAATAGTTGTTCCGCGAGTTTGAATTTACCGGCCGCTGAAGCGACTTCGGCCTGGCAATAAAGGAAATACCAGCGGTACCATTCGTCGCTGCTTTTTGCGGCCCAGGCTGTTTCATCCACAATGGCCTTCTGATCGTTTTCGGCGATGGCGATGCCGAAGAGCGTTCCATGCAGACCTGCATTGTCCTTATTGTTCTGAATGGCTTGTTGGCCAATAGCTTTGGCTTCGGTGAACCGAGCCATTCGGGACAGGGCGCGCGCATAAACACTATAGGTGATCGCGCGATTCGGCTGTAGCTCCAAAGCATGCTTTCCCGCTTCGACCGCGGAAGCATATTGGCCTAGCAAAATGTATTGCGTGCTGAGATTCAGAAACGGTATCCAGTCGCGCGGATAGGTGACTGTCCACATCTGGTAGGTGTTAATGCCGCTTTCAATGTCATTCTCTCCATCCATAAAGTAGTGGGCCCGGATGATGAGTTTTTCTTTTTCGCTGACGTGGTTACTGAGCGCGAAAGCCTTGATGTAGTACTGATGCGAGAGTTTGTACTCTGACAGATTGAAGTACATGGTTCCCAAGCCGCCGTAGGCCATGGCAAAGTTCGGGTCGAGCTCGATCGCTTTTTGGTAGAAGGCAATCGACTCTCGTTCTTCTGCGCCTCGAGCTACAAGCGAGGCTGCAGTTGAGTAGGCCTTGAGTGCATCCAGCGAAGGAGTGGTGGCCTCTTCGACTGGGACTTGATACTTTTCGACGGAAGCAGAGGCTTCGCCGAGTTTGGAGCGAACACGGTCGGCGAGTGAGTCAAGTGCGGCGAGAACTTTTTCCTTGCTGCCGGCTTCGGTCTTGGCAGCGGTGAGTTGCTTGCCGGAGTTGCAGTCTGTGGCTTCGAGGGTGAGTACGTAGTCGTGGCCTAGGCCTGAGATGCTGCCGGTGAGCAGCGCCTGACGGTTGGTACGGATACATATCTGGCGAGCGAGGTCGTCAGTGAGTGGGCTGTCGGGTCTCTGTCCCATGAGGCCGAGTGTGCTGACGGCTTCGCGTTCGCTGAGGACGTCCATATAGGGCGATTGGCTGAGGTCAATTTCAAGCGCGCGGTTTAGCGTGTGGTCGAAGTTGGGGTCACCGGTGGTGTTCAGAAAGTCTGCGATCACGACCTGGCTGGATTGTTTTGAGGCGGCGTGATGACGCCAGCCCCAACCGGATAGTGATGCAAGAGCGATGACGGTTGCGGTGACCGCGATGGCTCGATTGCGGGAGTTCGTTTGCGGGGTGGAAAGTGCGGGTTGGTGGGAGGGACGTTGATCGACGGCTAACTCTTCGATGACGACGCGGGTACGCTCTCGCCAACCACCAATGGCGTAGCCGGTAGGTGCGGAGGAGCCGAAAGTTGGATGTAGCTCGTGGCTGACGTCGGCAGTGAACTGGTATCCGCGACCGGGGATAGTGCGGATGAGGTTTGCGGCTTCGGGTTCGGTCTCGAATGCCTTGCGGAGGCGGAAAATCTGCTGGGCGAGGTTGGCTTCCTCAATGAAAGCGTCCTGCCAGACGGCTTTGAGAAGCTCCTCTTTGGTGACGAGGCGACCAGGATTGCGCGCGAGGTAGAGGAGAACCTCGAAGGATTTTGGAGCGAGCAAAATTTCCGTTTCTTCGAGATAAAGCGCGTGGTGTGAAGGGCTTAGCCGGAACTTACCGAAGCGGTATATGTCCTGATTGTGGCCCGACATGGGTTCTGAACCCTTCCCGTAAAGACGAATTAATAACAATCCACGGCGAAAAAAGACTTGTAAAAGCGCCGCGGACTATTTCTGGCATTGGCCCGGAGGTCGGAACTACTCAATGCGACGCATACCACGCACTTTATCAGCAGATGGGGCACCTGAGGGCGAAATTGAGCGCCCCGAAGTATTGCGCCGCTATGAAGTTACGGTCGAACGCGAGTTCGTGGCGGTGCGCAGCCAGACGGATGAGGAGTTCATGGCGTTCTGTCCAGGATGTGGGCATGACGTGGTGATGATCACGCCCGAACGTGGAGCAAACGCGATCGGTTGTGGGGTTCGGATGGTCTACCGGTGGATCGAGGAGAAGAAGGTGAACTTCGTCGAACCCGGAGCGGGGAAGGTTTTTGTTTGTTTTGAGTCTGTGCAACGAGCTTCAGGTTTCATGGACGGCTTCAAAGAGATTTCTTCAGGAGAATCAAAGTGACTCTTAAATTGTTTCGTTCACATCTTGTCCGCGTGTCCTTCGGGAGCCAGATCGTTGCAGGGATCGTTTTGGCGATGGCGTGCTGTGGAGCTGCGCCGGCTCAGAAGGCCGTTTATGGTATGCAAACTTCGATAGGCAGCAACCTGAACTGTGTTCAGGATGTGGCCGTCGATAGTAGCGGCAATCTTTACGTCATAGACTCTGGCGACAATTGCACGGGCGTGAATGAGCAAAACACGTTGTTCAAAGAAACACTTCAGCCGGATGGAACCTACGTCCAAAGCATCATCCCTACGAGCGTAAAAACGTACACCTTCGGCTTTTATAGTGTTGCGGTCGACAGCAAGGGGAATGTCTTCGTGTCCGACAGCACGAATGACCGTGTTATTGAAGAGTCGCCGAATGGGACGGGTTATACGGAAAGCACTCTTCTCGCTCCGCAGAATGGAGGACCTAACGGCGTTATCGAGCCGGCGGGCATTGCGGTTGATACGCACGACAACGTGTACATCACGGATTACAACAACTGGCAGGTGCTAAAGGAGACGCTCAACGGAACGACCTATACACAGAGCGTCATTATTCCTGTAGGGTATGGCAACCCTACAGGAATTGCCGATCCAACAGGCATAGCGATCGATAGTGCGGGGAACCTCTATCTTTGTGATGCTCGTTACAACCTGTCGGAGTTCCTCTATTCCGGCGGAACGTATACCAAGTCCACCACCTTCCCTGCCTTCAACGGCGGCTTTCCCCCGACCGTAACACTGGACAGTGCCGGAAATTTTTATGCGCCGGGCTCCAAGTACAACCTGTTCAATGGCACCTACATCCCGAGTCTGATAGGTCTGGACGCGCAAGGCGGGAGCGGGTTAGCCATCGATAATTTGGGCGACATGTTTGTCACTGGTGGGATTTTCGGCAACTTGTTGAAGCTAACAACGCCCTTGGCAAGCGTCGGTTCGGTGAACCTGGGAAGCAGCGGAATGGAAACTCTTACGTTCACATTCGACCAGGCTGGTAGTACCGGTGTTGGGGTCGTTGTGCGGACGCAAGGAAGCACAGGGTCGCTGGACTTCACGGATGCGGGAACCGGCACTTGCGACACGAATGGGACGGCCCACGTATATGCCATCAATGATAGCTGCACCGTGGCGGTGAACTTTACGCCGCAGGCTACGGGTGTGCGGACCGGAGTTGTGCAGCTTATCGATACGATTGGCTATTCGAACGGTGTGGTGTTTGCGAACGGCTATCTGAACGGAACAGGCGCCGGGCCGCTGGTCGCGTTTGGATATGGAACCCCTGTCACTGTAGCGACGACGAATGTGACCGGCCCCGCTGGTTTAGCTGTGGATGCCGCCGGTGATGTCTTCCTTTCGAATTCAGGGACGACGGGCAACAATGTTTTTGAAGAGACGCTTTCTGGAGGGACCTATACGGGGAGTTCGGTTCTTTCGACGGCGTACTTCTACGCTCTATCGGGACCCACCGGGATGGCATTGGATAATGCAGGCGACTTCTACGTCGCGGACACCGGAAACAATCGCATTCTCGAAGGCCAACTGAATATTGGAAGTTATATACCGAGCAATAACCTGGCGATCGGAACGGGGCTGAGTAATCCAAAGGGAGTTGCGGTCGATGATTTGGGATTGAATGTCTACATCGCGGATACCGGCAACAACCGGATCGTGCAAGACACTCTGGTTGGAAGCAATTTGAGTGGCAGCTACTCCTATGGGCAGACGGTGCTGTCGGCCATCACTGGATTGTCCAGTCCCTCGGGCATCGCGATGGACGTCTCCGGAAATCTTTATATCGCCGATACGGGGAACAACCGTGTACTGCTGGAGACCCAGCAGGCTTATGTGCCGACGACGAATTTAGGCGCACCGGGGAATCCGCCGGTAAGCGGGGTCTATGTACAGACCGTGGTTGCAAGTGCAGGGTTGAGTGCGCCGCAGGGAGTTTTTGTTGATGGGCAAGGCAATGTGTTCATCGCAGACACCGGCAACAACCGCGTGCTCAAGGAGTCGCTTGTCAGCGGTGCCTATGTAGAGAGCGTGGTGTCGACAACCGGCATGACACTTTCAGGGCCGACGGCTGTGTGGGTTGACGGCTCGCATACGGTGTACATCGCGGACACCGGGAATAACCGTGTCATCAAAATACCTATCTCGACCGTTGCACCGAGTTTGACGTTTGCATCTACTGCTGTTGGATCGACGAGCACCGACAGCCCGCAAACGGTGACAGTTACGAACATCGGCAGCACGCCGCTGACGATATCAATACCGAGTTCGGGGACAAACCCGAGCTTGTCCTCGTCGACAAACTTCACCCTGACAACCACCGGCAGCACGGCTTGCCCATCGATCAGTAGCACATCGTTTACGGCTGGAACGATTGCGCCCAATGCGACTTGCATCCTTCCGTTTAGCTTCTCCCCTACGCAATCAGGTAGCGATACCGCGACGTTGACCTTCACAGACAATAATGGGAACGCCGCTGGCGCGACTCAGGTGATTGATCTTGCTGGAACCGGAACTTCGCCAAGTTCGCCGTCAGTGACACTAAATCCAACGAGTATTGCGTTCGGTAACGAGACGGTGAGTGTACCCACGGCAGCGACCACGGTGACGCTCTCGAATCCTGGCACTGCGACGCTCAATATCGCGAGTATCAGCATTACCGGAACAGGTGCGGCCGACTTCACGATCGTCAATAATAACTGTGGCACTATGCTTGTAATGTCCGGCAGTTGCACGCTGGGTGTGACGTTCACTCCGGCAACGGCGACCGGTTATACCGCAGCGCTCAGCTTCAGTGATAATGCGGGTGCTTCGCCGCAGACCGTGCCTCTTACAGGGACTGGTATTGCTGCCGCACCGGTGGTCGCGCTTACGCCTTCGGTGGCGTTCGGCAACCAGGGCGAAGGAACGGTGAGCGGGCTGAAGTCGCTGACGTTGAGCAACACGGGCAACGCAGCGCTGAACATCAGCAGCATAACGATCGGCGGAGCTAATCCGACGAACTTCGCGAAGGACCCGAGCACGACGTGCGGAACAACGCTGGCGCAGAGTACGAGCTGCACCATCTATGTCTCATTCTCGCCAACGGCGACTACAACATATTCGGCGACCCTGAGCGTTGCAGACAATGCGACAGGAACGCCACATACGGCATCGTTGACGGGGACTGGAACCTATGTGACGCCTACCGTTACCCTGCTGCCGAACCCGGTTCCCTTCGGAAGCATTGTGCAAGGAACCAAGTCGACGGCGCAGACCGTGACGCTGACGAATACGGGAACGTCGCCATACAACATCAGTAGCACGGGCGTCAGCGACTCGACCGATTACACATACACGACTACCTGCGGCAGCGTTGTGCAACCCAAAGGAGCCTGCACATTTAGCGTGACGTTCCAGCCTGCGTCGATTGCAACATTGAATGCAACGCTGAATGTGAATGACACAACCGACAGCGTCAATGTAACCGCGAGTCTTACAGGAACAGGTATTTCAACAGCGGCGCCGGTGGCTTCGATCACGACGCCGGTTGCGTTTGGCAATCAAACCATCAACACGACCAGCGCGGCGCAGACGCTGACGCTGAGCAATACCGGCAACGCAACGCTCACGATTACGGGCATCACAATTGGCGGCGCTAATCCAACGTTCTTCACTCAGAGCGGTGGAACTTGCGGAACATCGTTGGCAGCCAGTTCTACGTGCACGATCCTTGTGACGTTCACGCCGGCGACTGCGACGAGTTACTCGGCGACTGTGAGCGTAGCGGATAATGCCGCTGGCTCACCACAGGTGGCGACGCTGACTGGAGCCGGTGTCGTTCCGACGGACTTCGGAGTGACTGCGACGGCGCCCTCGGGAAGCGTTCCTAATGGAAGCGTGGCGCAATTCACGATCGATGTAGCAGCGCTGAGCGGAAGCTTTACCAACCCGGTGGTGATGAGTGTGACCGGTTTGCCGGCTGGCGCGACAGCGTCGTTCAATCCCGGAACTGTTACGCCAGGAAGCACGGGCGCGACGACGGTGCTTTCGGTACAGACTCCATCGTTGCTGGCTCGCGGCAACGTCAACACACACACGACATGGTTTGCCGGGCTGCTGTTGCTGCCGCTGTTGGCTATGAGACGCATTCGAAGGAAGCTGGGACGAATGCCTGCTGGCTTGCGTGTGCTGTTGCTATTTGCGGTTGGTTTGGAAATGTTGCTTCCGTTGACTGGATGTGGCGGCGGATTCTTCGGACCTATGGCGCACACTTCGACGCTGACCATCACTGGAACGAGCGGCGCTGTGCAGCACTCCACAACCGTCACCCTAACCGTTCAGTAGGAGAGAAAATGTTTAATAAAATTGTTCTGGCTGGAGTGTGGGTGATGTTCGTCGTCGTTGGTGTGCAGGTTGCACAAGCGCAGGCGTTTGGTACGGCACATGGCGAAACGCCGGCTCTGGAGATCGGCGCAAACTACGATTTCTTCCACGCCAATGCGCCTCCAGGTGCCTGCGGATGCTTTTCGATGAGCGGCGGAGGAGGAACATTAGTCTTCAATGCGCCGCATGGCATCAGCGCGGTTGCCGATCTTTCCGGAGGTCACGCCGGCGCTGTCGACGGGACTTCGCAGAACATCACGCTGTTCAATTATGTGTTTGGTCCGCGATACTCGTACCGTCACCTGCACCATGTCACACCGTATGTGGAAGGTCTCGTTGGCCGTTCGATGGAGATTTCCAACTACGCATACGTGCAGCAGGCGACCGCCCTCGCCGTCCTAGGTGGCGGCGGTGTAAGTATGCCGATAACAAAGCTGATTGGGTGGAACGTAGAGGCAGATTATGTGTATTCAAAACTTCCCAATGCTGTGAACGACAATCAGAGCACATTGCGGGTGAGCACCGGAATTTTCTTCCGCTTTGGACCAAGATAAAGCCATCCATCTGCACTTGGAGTGCCCAGCGTTTTTTGAACCAGTTGCTTTGATAGAAACTGGATTTCAAGGAGCGGACGATGGCACGAAGGAGGAAGCACCCACCTGAGCAAGTGGTGAACCTGCTGTGGCAGATCGAAGTTGGCGGTAGCGAGGGAGATCGAAGCAATTGTGATGAGTCAGGTAGCCGAACTAACGAGTTCTCCTTAGTGGCTGAGGGCACTCTTGTTGGGTCCGGTGACGGATCCCAGGGAAATGGAATCGATCGTGCATGCGTTAGCGGCGAGTAATGCATTCCCAAGTGCAAGCGACAGGTTATTGAAGCTCGTCAAAAACGTAACGGTCGATCAGCAAAGTATTTTAATCGAGCTCTGCAACAGGGGTCTCAGAAGAGCGGTTGGACTCTCGGAGTCGATAGTTCAGAGGCGCCACTAGAGCTAAAGTGCAACACGTCCCTGAAGCGAGTGAGTGCTGAGATGCGCTTTACCGTTTCCCTGAGGGCCAGGGCTCGACTTGACAGATTCCTTCGCTGACTCGAGACATCGTGAATGATCGAGATTGGCTCGACCGAATCTTACGTGGCGATGCGCTGAATCAGACCGACTTGGCGAAGCAGACTGGCCATGGCGAGCGCTACATCAGCAAAATCTTACCTCTAGCTTTCCTGGCACCCGATGCACGAACAACGGTAGGCATTTATGACGGCTTGAAATCTAAGAAGCTAACGAGTTTGACTTGCAAAAACCATCGATTTGCACGGACATCGTTTCTACAAGTGAGGATCTTTATCGATCATGTGCCCATTGAGTCGCAGAAGGCGGGAGATTTTTGAACGCTGGTGCAACTTTCTAATCCTTTTATATTCATAAATTTAGCGATCACTTGCACTCTTAATGAGGCAAAACTCGGTTGCGCCTTCATACGGCAATAGGCGAATATAAGGCGAATATATCGCATGCCTACAGCCTCCGTAATTCGGTTCCAAATCGAAGCTGCTCTCGCAGACCGAATTCCCTCGGCACTAACTCCTGTGCCGAGAGTGATTCGCCCGGTCACACCCACCGGCATTCAGGCTGTCGATGAATTTATCGAAGGCGGCTTTCCGGATGGAGCCATTACAGAGTTGGTCGGGCCGGAGTGCTCTGGGCGTTCATCTCTTACACTTTCTTTTCTGGCCCGCCTCACTCAGGCTGCCAAAGTATGCGCGTGGATCGATGTCTCCAATTCTTTTCATCCAGAATCGGCGGGAGCGGCAGGAGTCGATCTATCCCGTCTTCTCTGGGTACGCTGTGGAGTCCCTGCCAACGATGTGCAGCATTGCGCGCAGACCCGCTTTACTCTTCCCGATAGGTACCTCGTTCCCCCTCAGATCAAGAAGGGACTGCACGGTGGGGGCTTTGGCCCACATCCGCGCGGTGAGGCGAATGGTTTATCCGATGCTGTGACGGGCTTGTTACGACCCGAGTCCATCGCTCCGCGGTGCGCGGAGCCGCAACGAAGAGTGCGGCAGGAACGAGCTGTCTTGGAACCGCAACAGACCCTCCTTCCGCAGAAAGACAGGAGACAAGCCTCTCCTGCTACACCGTGGTCCAGGCTTGACCAGGCACTCCGGGTGACAGACCTGCTTCTGCAAGGCGGTGGTTTCAGCGCGATTGTTCTCGATATAGGGAGCATTGCGCCTGAGTATGCTTCGCGTGTGCCGCTGGCAACATGGTTCCGATACCAAGCTGTCGCAGAGCACTCGCAGGCCAGTATTCTTTTACTGAGTCAGTACCCATGCGCGAAGAGCAGCGCAGGCCTTGTACTCCGCTTAGCACCGGGCAATGCGCTCAACGATGAAACAACGATATTTACTGGAATCGAGCATAGTGTCGAGGGCGTGCGCAAGCGCTTCTCTACATCCACATCGAATGTCGTTCCGCTGAGGAAGCCGCCGCAACGCGAAAGTGCCGCCCGCTGGCAGAGTCGAACTTCCTGGGCAGGACGCCGATGACGAGGTCTGCCGAGCTTTATGCCTGCCTGTATGTGCGAGAGTTTCCGGCTCAGGCGATGTTGCGCCTCCGACAAAAGATACACAATCAGCCCTGCGTTGTGATGGAAGGCGAACCACCGTTGCAATACGTATGTTCATTGAACTCGAAGGCCCGTACTTTGGGCATAGTCGTCGGTATGACACGAGTGGAAATAGATGCTTTTCCCTCCGCCGTCCTATTAACGCGTTCTCTGAAGGAGGAGGCCGCGACGAAGGCTGTACTGCTCGAATGTGCAGGAATGTTTTCTCCACGAATAGAGGACGTGAAACAGGACAGGTCGTTCCTCTGTGTGATTGATATCGCGGGTACCGAGACGTTGCTGGGACCGCCAAACATCCTTGCCCAAAAGCTGCTGACACAGGTGCAGGCGCTTGGCATCAGAGCCCGTATTGCGGTAAGCAGCAACTTTCACACTGCAATCTGTCTTGCTAGAGACATGTCACTCCGAACCGCGATCACGGTCGTTCCTGTGGACAATGAAAGTGTCGCTTTGGAGCCTCTGCCTCTCGCAGTGCTCAATCTTTCCGAAGAGCACGCAGAGACATTTTCTCTTTGGGGCATTTGCACTCTGGGAACGCTGTCGGAACTGCCAGAAAAGGAATTAATCGCTCGTATGGGACAAGAAGGAAAACGCCTTCGCCAGTTGGCCCAAGGCGTACTGCCGCATCTCTTTGTTCCAGTGGAGACCGTATTTGCTCTTGAAGAACGCATGGAACTCGACTCGCCCGTCGAGCAACTCGACTCGCTGCTCTTTGCGATGAGCGTCATGCTGGAACAGCTTATCCTTCGTGCGACCAATCATGTACTGGCGCTTGCTTCTGTCACCGTTACGTTTTCGCTCGAAGGCGGAGCTTTGCATACACGCACCGTGCGGCCCGCGTTGCCGACGAACGATAAACAAATCTGGATCAGGCTTATTCACCTTGACCTCGAAGCCCACCCTCCCCAGGCAGCCATTCTTTCGTTGATGTTGATTGCAGAATCAGGCAAAACGAGCAAGACCCAACTTGGGTTGTTCTCGCCGCAGTTGCCCGAGTCGATGCGGCTGGATGTCACCTTGGCGCGTATCCGGGCGATCGTCGGCGACGATTGCGTAGGCCGCGCTGTCCTTCAGGATTCGAACCGGCCCGATGGATTTCGTATTGAGCCATTCAGCGTGCCATCTGGCCCAATTGTGGAGGCGATTCTTGATCAGACCCCAACTGCGATGCGGCAACTTCGTCCGGCTGAAGCTACTACCGTTATTTTGAAGGGGCAGAAACCGGATGCGTTCTTCTTTCGCCAAAAGCGATACGTAGTAGAACATGCCTACGGTCCCTGGCTAACGGGCGGTGATTGGTGGAACTCGACTCTCTGGGGGCTTGAGCAATGGGACGTCGTAGCCCGCGGAAATGATGGAGCCGCGCTGTGTTGCTGCCTTGTGCGTGACTTGATGAGGAACTCCTGGCGGATGGCGGCGCTCTATGACTGAGCGATATGTAGAGCTACACGCAGCGAGCGCATTCAGTTTTCTCGAAGGCGCTTCGCAGCCCGAGGAAATGATCGAACGAGCCGTGAAGCTGGAGATGCCGGCGATGGCACTGCTCGATCGCAACGGTGTTTACGGCTCAGCGCGTTTCCATACGAGCGCGAAGCGAAATGGCATCCGGGCACACATCGGAGCAGAAATAGCTGTTTCGAGCTTTGGCTCACGGGTCACACCACCCACATGGCTTCCGCAACAGCACATCGACGAGCCGGCACGCTTGCCCCTCCTTTGCGAATCGCGTGAGGGTTATCAGAACCTTTGCCAGCTTATTACCCAATTCAAGATGCGCGAGAAAACGAAGAAAGAGGGCGCAGCCATCTATGACGATCTTCAACAATACGCATCCGGTCTGGTCTGTTTGACGGGTGGCGACGAAGGTCCTTTAGCCGCAGCATTAGTGAATGGTGGTGAGGAGGCTGGCCGCAAGACCGTGGAGCAGTTGGTTCGCGTCTTCGGTCCGAAGAACGTGTATGTGGAATTGCAACGTCATCAGGAGCGTGAGGAAGAGTGGCGAAATCAAGCTGCGATTCGGATTGCACACTCCTTAAAGCTGCCATTGATTGCGACCAACGGTGTCCGCTATGCCACCGCATATGACCGGGAAGTTCTGGATCTCTTCACGGCAGTGCGCCACCATACGAATTTAGACAGCGCGGGCCGTTTGCTTGCGTTGAATAGTCAGCGCCATGTGCGTCCAACGCAAGAGATGAACATGCTCTTCCGCGATATTCACAGTGCAATCGGGAACACCGAAGAACTCTCGGCTCGGCTCAAATTTGAATTGAACGATCTTGGCTATCAATTTCCTCCATATTCAGTTCCCGATAGCGACACGATGGACAGCTTCCTAAAGAAGCGTGTCGAGGAAGGGATCGCGCGACGCTATGGACCCAAGAACGATCGCGGCCTTTTGGAACGGGCTAAGAGACAGGTAGAGCGCGAGCTCGCACTCATCGCAAAGCTTGGCTTCGCGGGATATTTTCTCATCGTCTGGGACATTGTCCAGTTCTGCAAGAGCAACGACATCCTGATTCAGGGCCGGGGAAGCGCCGCCAACTCCGCTGTTTGTTATGCGCTCGAAATCACTGCGATTGATCCGGTCGGCATGGAGCTGCTGTTCGAGCGATTCTTAAGCGAAAGTAGAGGCGAGTGGCCGGACATCGATCTCGATCTTCCGTCCGAAGGCCAGCGCGAACAAGCCATTCAGTATGTGTATCAACGCTATGGCGAGCTTGGCGCTGCCATGACTGCGAACGTCATCACCTATCGCGGCAAATCGGCTGCCCGCGAGGTCGGCAAAGCCCTCGGCTTCGATGAGGAATCGCTGGGACGGCTGTCGAGCCTGGTCAGCAATTGGGAATGGCGTGGGAAGACCGACACGATGGCTCATTCATTCCACAATGCCGGCCTCGAT
>Ga0302226_10001861_pt1 | contig 15448 bp, 13 predicted proteins | sample II_Palsa_E3_3_FD_193524 | JGI IMG/M metagenome (GOLD analysis project Ga0302226, IMG submission 193524) | Peat permafrost microbial communities from Stordalen Mire near Abisko, Sweden - II_Palsa_E3_3 | ecosystem: Environmental > Terrestrial > Soil > Palsa > Peat permafrost | place: Sweden...
ACTCCGCCTCCACTGAACATCATGGCGAAGTTGCCGTCCGTCGTGACAAGCTGATCTGGCGGTTGCCACGAATCCTCTTTCTACCTGCCGCTATCCCAATCACACGTCATCAGCCGGACTTGAATGGACAGGCGCGCAGCAGTCTTGCCGAAGCACAATTAAGAAGGAACGGCGGCCGTTAGATCAGGCAATACGTCCGATACCTTCCCAGTGAGCGCATGGCCGCGCTCCGGAGTGCGCCTGAACTGCTGCTTGCGAGAGAACCGGCATGGCGTTTGGTCTGGACGGAGGTTTTGTCGAAAAACCGGCAGCGAGCAGAGGTTTCGAGGCTGCCCAAACGGCATAAAAGGGCTGGATGAGCAGCGTCACCGTTGAAAAGCGATCCCGGCCTTCGCCGGGATGACAGGCAACAGCTGTGACCGCCCGTTTTTGGCAGCCCAGCCCCCTCCCCGTACAATGGCCCGCTATCCCCACGACAAAGCGCGCCGTCGCGCGCCACCGAGCCCAATCCCGATGGAAAAGAGTTTCGAGCCCGCCCAGATCGAGTCGACGTGGTATGCACGATGGGAAGCCAGTGGTGCGTTCAAGCCTTCGGGCAAGGGCGATCCGTATTGCATCCTGCTGCCGCCGCCGAATGTCACCGGCACGCTGCACATGGGCCATGCGTTCCAGCAGACGGTGATGGACATGCTGGTGCGCTACCAGCGCATGCGCGGCATGAACACGCTGTGGCAGGTGGGCACCGACCATGCGGGTATCGCCACGCAGAAGATCGTGGAGAACCAGCTGGCGGTCGAGGACAAGACGCGGCATGACCTGGGCCGCGATGCGTTCGTCGAGCGGGTGTGGAAGTGGAAGGAGGAGTCCGGCTCCACCATCACCAACCAGATGCGCCGCATCGGCGCCGCCGCGGACTGGTCACGCGAGCGCTTCACCATGGATCCGGGCCTGTCCACCGCGGTGCAAAAGGTCTTCATCGACTGGTATCGCGCGGGCCTGATCTACCGTGGCAACCGGCTGGTGAATTGGGACCCGGTGCTGGGCACCGCGGTGTCCGATCTGGAAGTGAACAACGTCGAGCGCGACGGCCACATGTGGTCGATCCGCTATGACGTGGTCGATCCGCAACCAGGAGAACTCGACCATCTGGTCGTTGCCACTACCCGGCCAGAGACGATGCTAGGTGACGCCGCTGTGGCAGTGCATCCAGAGGATGAGCGCTACAAAAAGCTCGTCGGCAAGCAACTGCGTCTGCCGCTGACTGGTCGCTCCATCCCTGTGATTGAAGATGACTATGTCGACAAGGATTTCGGCACCGGCTGCGTGAAGATCACGCCGGCACACGATTTCAATGACTATGCGATGGGACAACGTCACGGTCTGGCGCAGTACAACATTTTCACTCTGGACGCGAAGATAGTCAGCGACAAGGATTGGGCTGTTAATGCTTCTAAACCCGGTGGTTCCGGAAGAGTTCGGAGCAAGTATTTCGACACAGCCACCGACATTGGCATTCCCGCAAAATATCAGGGTCTGGACCGCTACGACGCACGCAAAATCGTTTTGGCTGACCTGAAAGAGCTCGACCGGCTAGTCGAAACCAAGCCGCACAAGTTGCAGGTGCCGGTGAGTGATCGCTCGGACGCGGTGATCGAACCGATGCTGACCGACCAGTGGTTCGTCGACCTCACCTCCGACATGCTGGCCGATGGACGTCCGGGCGGTCGCCAGGCGATCACCCAGCCGGCGCTGGATGCGGTGCGTTCGGGCGAGATCAAGTTCGTGCCGGAGAACTGGACGACCACCTATACGCAGTGGCTGGACAACATCCAGGACTGGTGCATCAGCCGCCAGCTGTGGTGGGGCCATCGCATCCCGGCGTGGTACGACGAGGCCGGCAATATCTTCGTGGGCGAGGACGAGGCGGATGCACGCAAGTCCGCCACCATCGCGCCAGTCGGCGCATTGCGTCAGGACGACGACGTACTCGATACCTGGTTCAGCTCGGCGCTGTGGCCGTTCTCCACCCTGGGCTGGCCGGCGAACGGACCGGTGAAGAACGAGCGCGGTGAAGTCGTCGCGAACTGGGAGCAGGACAAGATTTTCCTGCCCAGCGCGGTGCTGGTCACCGGCTTCGACATCATCTTCTTCTGGGTCGCGCGCATGGTGATGGCGACCAAGTACTTCACCGGCCAGGTGCCGTTCCGCGAGGTCTACATCAACGCCATCGTGCGTGATGCGGAAGGCCAGAAGATGTCCAAGTCCAAGGGCAACACGCTGGACCCGCTGGACCTGATCGACGGCATCGAGCTGGAGCCGCTGGTGGCGAAGTCCACCAAATCCTTGCTGATACCGCAGGTACGCGAGAAGGTCGAGAAGCGTGTCCGCAAGGATTACCCCGACGGCATCCCGGCGATCGGCACCGACGCGCTGCGCTTCACCTTCGCCGCGCTGGCCAGTTACAGCCGCACGATCAACTTCGACATCAAGCGCGCCGAAGGCTACAAGGCATTCTGCAACAAGCTGTGGAATGCGGCGCGGTTTGTATTGATGAACCTGCCGGAAGGCGAGATCGCTGCGCCTGCAGGTTCACCGGTGACCGAGGCTGAGCGCTGGATCATCACTCGTCTCAAGCAAACCTTGGGCGAAGTCGAACAACATTTCGTCACGTACCGCTTCGATCACCTCGCACAGGCATTGTACGAGTTCACCTGGAACGAGTTGTGCGACTGGTTCCTTGAACTGTCCAAGCCAGCACTGAATGGCGATGATGCCATCGCTGCCGCCTCGACTCGCCATACCCTGCTGGTGGTGCTGGAAAGTGTGTTGCGCGCCCTGCACCCGATCATTCCATTCATCACCGAGGAAATCTGGCAGTCGGTGGCGCCTAAACTCGCCCTCAGCGAAGGAAGCCTGATGCAGCGCCCGTGGCCACGCGCTGACGAGATCGTCGCGGACGACGCGGCAACCGCCGAGATCGAGTGGTTCAAGAACGTGCTGAGCGGCATCCGCCGGATCCGCTCGGAAATGAACATCTCACCCGCCAAGGCGATCCCGCTGTTGCTCGCCGACGGCGACGCCAGTGATCGCGCCCGCGTGGCGAAGTTCGCCGCACAAATCGCCTTCCTTGGCCGCACCGAACCGCCACAGTGGATCGAAAGCGGCACCGACGAACCAGCCGCCGCCGCGGCCGTGGTCGGCACGCTGCGCGTGATGATCCCGCTCGCCGGCCTGATCGACCTCAGCGCCGAAAAGACCCGCTTGGCCAAGGAAATCGGCCGCATCGAAGTCGAAATCAAAAAGTGCGAAGGCAAACTCGGCAACGCCAATTTCGTCGCCAACGCCCCCGCAGAAGTCGTCACCCAGGAACGTCAGCGCATCACCGACTGGAACACCACGCTGACCGCGCTGCGCGAGCAGGCGCAAAAACTGGGTTGAGAGGCCGTGCACATGCCGGGAAAAGGGACGTCAAAGCCGTGGCACGTACACCCCAGGGTGGTGACCGTAATGGCATGATCGCGGTATGACATGCGCGCCATCGAGCCCTACCGCAGCATGCCCACAAGGACCGCATACGTGAAACAACCTCGCATCGCCGTACTGATCCCCTGCTACAACGAAGCAACCACGATCGCACGTGTCGTGGCTGATTTTCGCGCCGCGTTGCCCGAAGCCAGCATCCATGTCTATGACAACAACTCGACCGACGGCACGTCGGCAGTGGCAGTCGCCGCAGGCGCCATCCTCGGCGACGAACCCGAGCAGGGAAAGGGTGCGGTGGTGCGGCGCATGTTCCGCGACATCGAGGCGGACTTCTACCTCATGGTCGACGGCGATCACACCTACGATGCCACCAGAGCGCCAGAGATGTTGGCACTGGCCATCGACCGGCGCTGCGATCTGGTCAACTGCAATCGTCTGGAGACCGGGGACACTGCCTACCGTGCTGGCCATCGCTTCGGTAACCGCATGCTTACGGGCGCGGTGCGCAAAATCTTCGGTGACCGCGTCGAGGACATGCTGTCGGGCTACAAGGTCTTTTCACGTCGCTTCGTGAAGTCGTTCCCGGCCACGTCGCACGGCTTCGGCATTGAGACCGAGCTGACTGTGCATGCGCTGGAACTGGACATGCCGGTCGCCCACACGAGCGGGCTCTATCACGGGCGACCGGAAGGATCATCCAGCAAGCTGAGTACCTACCGTGACGGTTTTCGCATCCTCTGGCTGATCCGACAGCTTTTCAAATACGAACGACCGCTCGCATGCTTCTCGCTGATCGGCATCGCGCTGGTGCTGTTTTCGGTCGCGCTAGGCATTCCATTGATCGAGCAATACCTGCACACCGGGCTGGTCCCCCGTTTTCCGACTGCCATTCTCGCTACCGGCATCATGCTGCTGGGCTTTCTGAGTTTCATGACCGGACTGGTGCTGGACACGGTCACACGCGGGCGGCGCGAGATGAAGATGCTGGCCTATCTGGCCCATCCTTTCTTCGTGCACAAATGAGTTATTCCACCTTTCGACATTGTGGACTAACGAAATCTGCATGAAAAACGCTACTCACTATCTGCTGGGCGGCTGCATCTTCCTACTACTGCTCGTCACCTGCCGCGTCATAGGCCTCACTACTGGCTTCCTGACAAATCCAGTCCTGGCGATAGTGGTTGCCGGTTTTCTTGCTGTGGCCTGGCAATGGCAAGGTCGCCCCCTCAATTCATGGACAGCGCTTGTCCAGCCGAGAGAGAGAGATTGGCGATGGATATTTCCAGCACCACTTCTCATCGCATTTTTGCTGGCATGGATTTATCGCAAGGGCATCGTCCTGCCCGTACATGACCCGATTGCCATACCGAGCCTCGCCGTTTTCCTGGCCGCCAATGTGCTTCCGGCCAAGGCATTCGCCCTCGGCAGCTTTGCGCATACTTATCCACCCGGCGCACCGGCGCTTTATGCCTACGCGTTGTCCGTCATCTCTCCCGTCACCGGCCTGGCGGCGATGAAGCTCGCCAACTTGCTTGCGTTGCTCTTGATACCGGCGGCCTGGGGATGGATGTGGCAGCGTTGTTTCAAGCTTCCGTTTTCCCGCCGTTGCTGGATACCCATCTGTTACCTGTCATTCCTGGGGCTGGAGCGGACCCTCGGATTTGCGTTGCCTTTTGCTGGCAAGAACGCATTGCTGTTTGGTATCTGTGCCGCCCCTTGCATGATCATTGCGATCATTGAATCGTGCCAGCGCCGATTCCAGTGGGTATTGAGTGCAGTTGCGCTATTCGGCCTGACGCTGGTCAACTATTCGTTACTGCATTTAGTGATCGCTGTTATCGGCGGCTACATGCTCATGGAGCTTTGGCAGCGCAGGCTCAGTTTCGTCGTGATTGCGCGGCTTGTCGCACTGCTGGGAATTACCGGGTTATTGATATGGAGCTTCCTGCATGACGCTATAAGCGACCCACGTGCAGGAAGCTTGCAGTTCACTCCACTGGCCGGTACTGCTCGTTTAGTGAAAGACTTCTTTTCGAGAATGCCCGCTAGCATCATCTACAACGATAGCGATTTCGGGATCGACCAGCCTTATTATCGCGGCGTCATTTTCATGATTGGTGTCGTACTTGCGTGCTGGATCAGTAGCAGCGCGACCTCAAGCCGGATCAAGTCGGCGCTCGGCGCCGCCATTGCTGCGATGCTGCTGATACTGGCATTTGCCTTTGGCATCGTCCCGGCTGCAATCACGCTGGATTATGCCCGCTGGATTCTATGGCCTGTCCAGGCGATCGCATTTGCCCTGACGTTGTCTCTGCTGATTTCAACGATCGGCAGCACCGTACGTATGGTGCAGGTATTGGCGGGGCTCGCAAGCACCGTCATTTGCATCTATGGAGTCACCGAGCTGTATCGCGACAGCAAGGTCTATCGGCGCGTGGTCAATAACCAGGCGATATCGAGGCAATGGCTTGTATCAACAGCAAATTTTCTTGAATTTAAGGCGAACGAACGCCCCTGTGTGCTGATTGGCGACTCCAGCCTCACCGGCGACCACCTCTCCGTGATTCAGTTCGATCGACCCTATAGCTACATCGAGACGGTTTCACGCTGCAGGTTCGCCAATGGATCATGGATTGATCGCGGTGACAGCGATGCGCGACAGTGGGACGGTTTTCCTACGCCGGCACGACTTCGACAGCTGACAACTACCGGTTATGTCATGCTGATCGGCCGCCCACAACGCATTGATGCCTATCTGGCCCGGATCCACGACAGCGAGCCCGCGATGGCGTGGACGCCCATCCGGACCGACATGCATTCGACGATTTATGTCCCGACCATGCATCCCTAGAAAGCATACAATGAGCCCTCGCCGCCGTTGATCCTTGCGGTATAGGCGCAGGTCGCTCAGGACAATGGCAAAAGCTCCAGCGCCATCACGATCGCATCCTCACGTCCGTTGCGCGCGGGGTAATAGCGCGGCCGTCGACCGATCTCACTGAATCCCACTGACTCGTACAGTGCCTTCGCCAGCGGATTCGACGGCCGTACCTCGAGGAACAGCCGCTCGGCGCCGTTCCAGCGGGCGATATCCAGCAAGCGGCCTAGAAGATGCCGGCCCAGCCCCTGCCCGCGATATGCCGAATCGACGCAGATATTCAGCAAGTGCGCCTCGCCTGCGCCCATCGACAGGATACCGTAGCCGGCGATCACCGAATCCACGGACAGTACCCAGCACGGATGCCCTGCTTTCACGCAGTCGCTGAAGATGCCGGCCGACCATGGAAATTCGTAGGAGGCATTTTCCAATGTACTGACCGTGGCTACATCCTCGATGCGCATGCCGCGCACCTGGATAACCGGCTTGACGACCGCGGCCATCGTGGTTAGCCGCCCGCTGTGGCCAGCGCACGACGCAAACTGCGCAGTGCGCTCCACAGCCGTCGCTTGGCGCTGGCGCTGGTCAGCACCAACGCAGGTTCATCGGCCAGCACAATCTGTGCGGCCTGCATCACCGCGGCAGGCAAGGTGCGGCCCAGCGCATGTGCCTGTGCCTCGCCGAGCACCAGGTAAGCCCTCGCCTCAGGCACATTCGCCGCAAGCTGGCCGCCGCTCACGGTGACTCGGGCAGCACGCGCCCATGTTGCCCCGCACGCGCTGAGTGCGCGCCCCAACAGATCGAGCTCACGCGTGCTGCAGCCCTCGGGCAACACCACCACGCAGACAACTCCTGCGGCCTTATTGGTCGCAGCATTGGTAATCGTCATCGGCCCGACGGTACCGGCCGCCACCGCTGGCATCACACGCCGCACCCATGGCGTCATGCCCAGCGCTCGCAGAACACGAGCGCGATGACTAGCCTTGACCGGCTGGCGCATGGACCGATTCATTCGACGTTGCGCCGTGCACGGCGTCGATGGGTGGCCAGCCCCCAGATCGTCCATACCGGCCCGGACAAAAGATAGATCGTGAAGCCGACGAACAGCACTCGTGCCGTATCCAGGACCAGCAAAGCCAGCAGCAACACTGCGCCGACCATCCAGACGAAGGGCACGCGCTGGCGATCGCCCATCGGCAGTGATTTGAAGCTGAAATATCGGAACCGGCTGACCATCAGCAGGCCGACGGTCACGGCGATCACCGGCGTGACAAAGCAAAGCTCACTGCCGGAAAGGCCCGATTTCTCCACGCTCCACACGAACGACATGCACACGGCCGCCGCGGCCGGGCTGGCCAGCCCCTGGAAATAGCGCTTGTCGGCCACGCCGACCTGGGTGTTGAAGCGCGCGAGCCTCAGTGCCGCGCAGGCGGCATAGACGAAGGCCGCGGCCCAGCCCAGCTTGCCCCACAACGGGCCGAAGTCCCGCAGCGACGACAACGACCATGTGTACATCACCAGCGCCGGTGCCAAGCCGAAACTGACCAGATCGGACAACGAGTCATACTGCACGCCAAATTCGGTCTGGGTGCCCGTCATCCGCGCTACCCGGCCATCCATGCCATCCAGGATCGCGGCAAAGAACACCGCCACCGCTGCCTCGCTGTAACGCCCTCCGATACTGGCGATAATCGCGTAGAAACCCGCGAACATCGCACCGGTGGTAAACAGGTTTGGCAGCAGGTAAATACCCCGATGACGGGGGGGGCGCACTGGGATGGGCTCGCTCATGTATCAATCCGTGACAGGATGCGCGCAGTGTAAACCATCGGCTGCTTGAGTCCGGGCAGCCGGAGTGATAACAAGACACACTTGGAACCGCCGGCAGGCACTAACCCTGATATGGAGAACACCATGCACCGTTTGCTGATCGCCTTGGCGCTGCTGTTGCTGGCCCCACTGGCCATTGCCCAGGTCTATAAATGGACGGATGCCAGCGGCACCGTGCACTACTCGCAGGATGCGCCGCCCCAGGGTACGAAATACAAGCAGGTGACCACTACCGGCACGATAGAAGCGCCGGCGGCGTCAGCAAGCACGGCAAGCACTGCCAATGCCAGCCAGCCAGCCGGCGCGGCCACACCTGCGGCTGGTACATCAGAGAACAGCAGCAAATACTGTGTGACGCTGAAAACCAATCTCACCGCACTGCAGGGCAGCGGTCCAGTGGCCATGAAGCAGCAGGACGGCAAAGCCACCGCGCTCGACGACGATCAGCGCAAGCAGCAGGCTGCTGCGACACAATCGCTATACAACCAGTATTGCCAAAGCCAATAATAGTCCGATTCACGGTGTCGGCAGGTCGTTTGGATACCAGCATCGCGAAGATTGCTGGTATCCAATGAGCGTATCCAGCCACGGTCTCGACAGCCCGCTACAATGGGCGTCTTTACCACGCCGGAACTGCCCGCATGCGCCTCAGCCAATTCCACCTGGCCACCGTCAAGGAAGTCCCTGCCGACGCCGAAATCGCCAGCCATCGGCTGATGCTGCGCGCCGGCATGATCCGCAAGCTTGCCTCCGGCCTGTACACCTGGTCGCCGCTGGGCCTGCGCGTACTGCGCAAGGTGGAAGCCATCGTGCGCGAGGAAATGAACCACGCCGGCGCGATCGAAATGCTGATGCCGTCGATCCAGCCGAAGGAATTGTGGGAGGAAACCGGCCGCTGGCAGAAATTCGGTGGCCAGTTGCTGAAGATCAAGGATCGCAAGCAGCAGGAGTTCTGCTACGGCCCGACCCATGAGGAAGTCATTACCGACTTCGCCCGCAACGAGCTGAAAAGCTACAAACAGCTGCCGGTCAATTTTTACCAGATCCAGACCAAGTTCCGTGATGAGATCCGCCCGCGTTTCGGCGTGATGCGCGCGCGCGAATTCCTGATGAAGGATGCGTACTCCTTCCATCTCACCGATGCATCGCTGGCGGAAACCTACGCGGCGATGTATCAGGCCTACACGCGCATTTTCACCCGGCTCGGGCTGACCTTCCGCGCGGTACAGGCCGATACCGGTGCGATCGGCGGCAATGCCAGTCACGAGTTCCAGGTGCTCGCCGATTCGGGCGAGGACGCCATCATTTTTTCCGATGGCTCCGAATACGCCGCGAATATCGAGAAAGCCGAGGCACTGGCACCGACCGTGGCGCGCCCTGCGCCCGCCGCATCGCTGCAGCGGGTTGATACACCCACCCAGAAAACCATCGACGAAGTCGCCGGTTTCCTCAAGGTATCGCCACAGCAATGCGTGAAAACCCTGCTGGTACGCGGCCGCGACGGACTGGTCGCGCTGTGCCTGCGCGGCGATCACGAGATCAATGAGGTGAAGGCCGGCAAGCTGGCCGAACTGCCGGACGAATCGGTACTGGCTAGCGAAGAGGAAATCCTCGCCGCTACCGGTACCCGTCCCGGTTTCATCGGGCCGGTTGGCCTGCCGGACTCCATCCCGGTGATCGTCGATCGCGATGCCGCCGTACTCGCCGACTTTGTCTGCGGTGGCAATGCCGATGGCAGCCATTACAGCGGTGCGAACTGGGATCGTGATGCGCGGGTCACCCGGGTTGCCGACCTGCGCAACGTGGTCGAAGGTGATCTGTCACCCGATGGCCACGGCGCGCTGCGCATCGCACGCGGCATCGAGGTGGGTCATGTGTTCCAGCTTGGCCGGAAATATGCCGAAGCGCTCGGCGCAACGGTGATCGACGACCAAGGCAAAGCACAGCTGATGACCATGGGCTGCTACGGCATAGGCGTCAGCCGCATCGTCGCCGCCGCGATCGAGCAGCGCCATGACGAGGCCGGCATCATCTGGCCCGAGGCGATGGCGCCCTGGCGCGTGGTCGTGTGCGTGATCAACCAGCGGAACGTGCCGGAGGTGAGCGCGGCTGCCGAGGCGTTGTACCAGCGACTCAACCAGCACGGCATCGAGACCGTACTGGATGATCGCGGCCTGCGTCCGGGTGGCATGTTTGCCGACATGGAGCTGATCGGCATTCCGCATCGCGTGGTGGTGAGTGAGCGCGGCGTGGCTGCCGGCACGCTGGAATATCGCGCCCGCGGCGAAAGCGAAAATCGGGCGGTCAGTCAGGACGAACTGTTTGCGCTGCTCTGTTGAATAGCTGACGCATCCGGTTTACTCACTGAAACGGCCGCCTGGAGCGGCCGTTTCAGTATTCGACAACCTTGCACGATGTAATCCATGACAATGTTATTAACATTACCGGACAATTATCAATTTCATTTAATACAAAAACCACTTCGCTTGGTGATCGGCGCTTTGCAAATATTCCGAAAAAAGGCGAGAATCGGCGCCACAACACGGCGTCAGGCTCAATTCCCCAATAATAGCCAGACCTTGGTCAGACCACTCAATTCAATTACCGACACTCACCCCGGGAGTCAATCATGGCCGTCGATATCAAGAATCTCAATCATACCCAGCTCAATGACCTGATCAGCAAGGCGCAGGTTCGCCAGAATGAATTGCGCAAGGAAAAGGTCGTCAAGCTGCGTGAGAAAGTACACGCGCTGATCAAGGCCGAGGGTTATACCTTCGAGGACATTTTCGGCACTACTCGCGGCAAGGCCAAACGCAGCACCGGTACGGTCGCGCCGAAATACCGCAATCCGGCCAATCCTGCACAGACCTGGTCCGGCCGTGGCAAGCGTCCGCACTGGTTCAGCGACGCGCTGAAGGCTGGCAAGAAGGAAAAGGACTTGGCGATCTGATTGCCGTTCCCTCTACCGCTTCAATAAAAAGCGCCGGCCTAGTGCCGGCGCTTTTTTGGTTTGAGGCGATGTGGCGTCCCCTTCCCCAGGGGGGCAAATGCACCGCGCGGTTTCGCTATCTTGATAATCTGCGCAACCGGGAGTCGCGAATTTCGCTTGCGGGCTCGTTTATAAGGATCGCCGCGGGGAAACCAGCAGGTCACCGAACATCAATCCGGCCACCAGCGACACCAGCAGGGTCAGCAGCAGCATTCCGGTATCCATACCCAAGGACGTATCGCGTTCGAGCAGAAAGGACATGCTGCGAAAACCGACGCTGCCCGGCACCAGTAGCAGAATACCCGGCTCGCGAATCACCGCACCCGGCCGATGCGCAAATCGCGCATAGGTGTTGGCGAACGCGCTAAGCAGTAAGCCGCCGAGGAACACGCCAAACGGCGCCGCCGGCAACGAACCGGAAATTTCGCCACCCCAGCGCGTGGCCAGATAACCCACGATCACCGCTACGATCACCACCGGCCAGTCGCGCCGAGCTGCACGGAACAGGATCGCGAACGCGATCGCCGCCACCAACAGGGCCGGATAGTCGGTCCACGCCGGCAGTGGCGGCAACGCGAAATCACGTGCATGGATGCCGAACGCCGCGCACAACTGCGTGGCTGCGATCGTGCCGAAGGTGAGCTTGAGCAGGGTCGCCATGGCGCCACCCATGCGCGCCATGCCGGACACCAGGTGCTGGCTGGAGATTTCGCGCACTGCGGTGGTCAGCGACATGCCCGGAATCAGCACGATCAGGCTGGCCAGCACCACTGACTTGATCGCCAAGGGCACCACGAACGCGCTCACCACGATCGTCACCGCCGTGGCCACCATGGCGCAGATCGCGTCGCTGGCCACTGCCAGCCGCGGCCGGCTACCCGCCAGTACGGTAATCCCGCCGATGATCACGCCGATCATGCCGGCGACCAGCACATCCACCCACGAGCTGTGCAGGAACAGCGCCGCAATGCTGCCAGCGGACAATCCATAGCTCGCGATCAGGCCGATCTTGTCGCGGCGCGTATCAGGCAGACCGAGCGCACGCAGCCGATGGAACCCCTCGCGCAGGTCCAGCTCGCCAGCTATCGCACGATCGGCGATTTCATCAGCCTCGCACAACCTCGCCAGGTTCACGTCACCTGGCGCCAGTCGCATCACCTGGGTGCTCTGCGCCACACCCTCCTCGCCCTGGCCCAGGTCGGCAAAGGAAATGATGATCGCGGTGGGACTGGACCACACATCCGCGACCAGCCCCATGCGCTTCGCGGCGCGCGCGATCGCCATTTCGAGTCGAGGCGCCGAGGTGCCGTACTGGTGCAGTCGGCGCGCCAGCTCCAGCAGGAACGCAATGCGGGTATTCAGCGCCGTGGTGGCGAACTGCTGCCCGTTGATCGGATCACCTGCGCTCATAGCGCAGCACGCACCTTCAGCGTGTTGCCGTCGACGGCAACCACTTCCACCGTGCTGCCCAACGGCAGATCCGGCCCGCTGACCAGCCACTGGCCGTCGCCCACGCGGGCCTTGCCGCGACCGTTGACGATCGGCTCGATCAACTCATAGCGCTGGCCGATCATCTGCTCACCACGGCGGTTCAACTGTTCGCTGCCCGGATCACGCCGTTCCAGCTTTGGCCGCAGCAGGCGGGCATAGAGCGCGCAGGCACCGAAGGCCAGCAGTGCAAACAGGACGGCTTGCGTCAGCAGCCCCAGCGACGGCACCAGCCACAGCAGCACACCCATCGCCGCGGCGGCCACGCCGACCCACAGCATGAAATAACCCGGCAACAGGACTTCGCCGGCAATCAGCAGCAAGGCGAGGATCCACCACAGATAGTGCGCGGAAAGCTCCCACATAGTGGCCACCTCAGCGCAGCGGCGGCTGGATCGCCACCGCCTTCTGCTGCTGGCTCAACGACTCCTTGGCCAACTCGGCAATACCGGCCAGCGAACCCAGGATACCGGTGGCCTCGATTGGCAGCAGCAGCATCTTCTGGTTAGGCGACTTGGCCATTTCCTTCAGCGCCTCGACGTAATTATTGGCGACAAAGTAATTCAGCGCATTGACGTTGCCACCGGCGATCGCGTTGGAGACCATCGTGGTCGCCTTGGCCTCGGCTTCAGCGGAACGCTCGCGCGCCTCGGCGGCGCGGAATGCGGCTTCCTTCTCGCCTTCGGCAGCCAGGATCACCGACTGCTTCTCGCCCTCGGCCTTGAGGATCGCTGCCTGGCGGAAGCCCTCGGCATCGAGGATGTTGGCGCGCTTCTCGCGCTCGGCCTTCATCTGCCGCGCCATCGCGTCGATCAGGTCGCGCGGCGGCGCAATGTCCTTGATCTCGATGCGGTTGACCTTGACACCCCACGGATGGGTCGCCTCATCCACCACACGCAACAGCTTGGCGTTGATCGCATCGCGCTGGCTCAGCGATTCGTCCAGATCCATCGAGCCAAGCACGGTACGGATATTGGTCATGATCAGCGCCAGCGAGGCCTGTTCGAGGTTGGATACCTCGTAGGCGGCCTTCGATGCATCAAGCACCTGGTAGAACACCACGCCGTCGACACGCACCACCGCGTTGTCCTTGGTGATCACGTCCTGCGAAGGTACGTCGAGCACCTGCTCCATCATGTTGATCTTGCGCCCGACCGCCTGATACATCGGAATCAGGAAATGCAGCCCGGGACTGAGCGTGCGGGTGTACTTGCCGAACGTCTCCACCGTCCACTCGAAACCCTGCGGCACGATGCGTACCAGCTTCACCAGCACAACGACCACGAGGAATACGATGACCAACGCAACAAGCTGTCCCATGACTCACTCCAAATCCCTGAAGAAGCCAGAAGTATAGGCGAGCTGGCAGTTATCTCGGCGTTGTCTGCGGCAACAGCAGGCTCACCCGCAGGCCGCCACCCTCGCGATTGGCCAGCAGGATCCGGCCACCATGTGCCTCGGTGATCTCGCGCGCCAGCGCCAGGCCCAGCCCGGTGCCTGAACGCTTGGTCGAATAGAACGGCAGCAGCGCCTGCGCAAGCACGGTCTCGCTCATGCCGGGGCCACGGTCGGCCACCTCGATGCGCAGCTCGCGGCCGGTTTCCAGGATGGACAGTGAGACTTCGTCATCCGCACCACCGGACTCGTGCGCGTTCTTGATCAGGTTGATCAGCACCTGCTCGATCTGCGCCGCATCGAAATGACCGGCATGGGTCGGCACCGGTGTCGTCAGCTGATAACGGCAATGCAGCGCCAGCCCATCCAGGAACGGCGCCCATGGCACCGCCACCAGCTGTGGCGTGGGCAGCTTGGCGAAGCTGGCGTAACCGGCGATGAAACTGTGCAGGTGCAGCGCACGTTCGCCGATGGTGGCGAACACGCCGGGCAGCCGCTCGATGCTGCCGCGCCGGGCCAGCTCCGCGCCGGAATGCGCCAGCGAGGAAATCGGCGCCAACGAATTGTTGAGCTCGTGGCTGATCACCCGGATCACCCGCTTCCAGGTCGCCACTTCCTGCCGTGACAGCTCGCGCGTCATGCGCCGGAACAACTGCAGCCGGTGCGGCTTGCCCTGCAGTCGGAACGCACGCTGCGACAGGTGGAAGGTTTCCTCGCTGCCATCCATCTCCACGCTGAGCAAGGCATCCTCGCCACTTTCCACCGCACGGCGCAGCGCCTCCGGCGCGTCAGCCAGCAGCGCGGCGAAATCCAGTCCATGCAAACTGCGCCCCTCGTTGAACAGATGCCGCGAGGCAATGTTGGCGTACGCCACCCGGCCATTCGCGTCAGTCAGCACCAACGCCACTGGTGTGTTCTGCACCACCGTGTCCAGCAGCAGCTCGCGCTGCACCAGGTGCTGGCGCTGCTCGCGCAGGGTCTGGCCAAGCGCGTTGTGCATGCGGATCAATTCACCCAGTTCGTCCCGCCGGTTGATCGCGATAGAGAAACTGAAATCACCGTCGCGATAACTGGCCACCGCACCTTCCAGCGCGCGCAGCAGGCGGCTTACCGGCGCCATCACCAGACCAGCCAGCCAGAATGCCAGCGGCAGCAGCACGATCACGCTGGCCAGCAGGCCACCGTAGATGCCTAGCTGCATCGGCGCGCGTATCGCCAGCGCGAGATCCGTGTGCATCCACACCAGCAATTGCGGCAGTGGCCACTGGGTGATGCCGGCATAGACCAGCGCGCCGGCCAGGGCGGCGACGGTCAGCAACACGGTCAACCGCCCCTGCAGGGAATTCATACGACGCCACATCGGCCGCACTCCACGCTGGGGG
>Ga0302226_10001866_pt1 | contig 15422 bp, 9 predicted proteins | sample II_Palsa_E3_3_FD_193524 | JGI IMG/M metagenome (GOLD analysis project Ga0302226, IMG submission 193524) | Peat permafrost microbial communities from Stordalen Mire near Abisko, Sweden - II_Palsa_E3_3 | ecosystem: Environmental > Terrestrial > Soil > Palsa > Peat permafrost | place: Sweden...
TCGACTGAAAACAAGGCGGCGGGTGTAAGTGCGGGGGGGAGGGGAAAAAAAAAAAGTACCTTGTGGATGGCAAGGGCAATGAGGGAGACGACAGCGGCAGAAAGGTCGTTCTGGATGCCCATGGCAAGGCCCTCAAACAGCTCGTGCACACAGATGGCCGCTAGGACGGTAAAGGCGTAGAGCGTGACGTTGTTGTATCCCTTCTGGTGCGGCTGCGACTGCGACTGGGCAGGCAGCTCACCGTCGGCGACGATGGCCTCGTCGTCGTTGTGCTTGACGAGGTCGTCGCGGTCGCCGTCGTCGTTGTCGTCCAGCAGCTGGAGGTTGAGCTGCTGCCTGCTGGTCTCGTCGAGGCGCACGTGGCGGAGGACGGTGGGCACGATCGCGTTCTCAATCAGGTAGATTGTGAGGAAGCCGAGGCCGACCATGAGGAAGCCCAGGGGGAAGTCCTCGTTGATCTCGCCCAGCTCGTGGGCCGCGTCCTTGGCCATGCTGCAGAGCGAGATGCTCAGGAACACACCGCCGGCCACGGCGTCCACCATCCCAAACACCGTGTCCTGGTTGCGCGCGTTGGTGCGCTGGCGCAGGTACAGCGGCACAAACGCAACGAGGCCGGCGATGAGCTCGACCACGATGGCCACCGACTTGACGGCCGCGAGGGACCCCCCGTCGCCAGAGGAGGAGGTGGAGTTGGACATCGCTAAATGACGTGACACGAGGAATGTGACTAGTGCAACTGACGTGATCGTGAGACTTTCATTATGAGGCACCAAGAAAGCACCACTTGACGCCATAGCACGTCGTTTTCGTGCTCACTGAGTCTTCTTTCTTTCCCTTTACGTTCTGTGCAGATGTCGGGCAAGATGGACATTATCGAGCTCAACGAGGAGGGCGGGAAAAAGAGCTCGCTTAGTCGAGGATCGCCACGTGCGTCCGGCCCGTGCTGGATTTACTCGCTGCTGGCGTTTGTGATTGTGGTGCTGCTCATCGTGATCATTGCCCTGGCCGCCGTCATTGCCCAGCGCCCGATCCTGTACCAGAACGCGCCCACGTCGCCTGCTGCCACGACCCCCACCGTCGTGCCGTCGTCCAGCCCCACCGCCAGCGTGCCCGACTTCCCCGTCGTGCCCCTCGTGACCGTCGGCGACGTCCTCTCCCTCACCTTGAGCGGCTCCGTCGCCGGCGGCAGCTTTGGCGACTGCTTCACCTCGACCGACGTCAACTCGGATGGCTTTTCGGACCTGCTCATTGGTGCGCCCGACATGTCGGCCGTGTACCTCGTGCTCGGCTACCAGCCCGCGTTTGCCGGCACCTCGGCGTCCATCAGCATGCCCCCGGCCTCGGGCAAGGGATCCATCATCTACGGCGTGTCGGTGGACGACCAGACGGGCGACGCAGTGGCCACGGGCGACGTGGACAACGACGGCGTTGTCGATGTCGTGCTCAACTCGCAGCTGGCCGGCCCCGCCCAGCAGGGCACCGTCAGCGTCCTCTACGGCTCGCCCTTCCTCTACTCGACCGACAAGATCTACCTCCCGCCTGCCAACACGACCATCGGCTTCACCGTCCAGGGCCCCAGCAGCAATGCCGGGACTGGTGCCGGCCTCTTTGCCGAGGACATTGACGGCGACGGCTACGCTGACCTCGTCATCGGCTGCCCCAACGCAACCATCGACGGCTACGCTACCTTCCCCGGCGCGACGTACCTCATCTGGGGTGGCCAGCGCACGTCCTTCCCTTCGACGCTCGACCTGGCCAACCTCGCCATTCAGCACGGCTCGGTCTTTGTCGGCGGCGCGAACAACGACCAGCTCGGCTTTGTCACGGCCACCGTGGGCGACATCAACAAGGACGGCTACAACGACTTTGCCATGTCGGCCCCCACCTACAACGGTAACCACGGCGCCGTCTACATTGTCTTTGGCGGACCCCGCTCCAAGTTCCCCGCGCGCATCGACGTGTACAGCCTCCCCGCCAGCCTCGGCTTTGTTGTCCAGGGCCGCTCGGGCGACAACTTTGGCCAGGATCTCTCGCTTGCGGGCGACGTCAACAACGACGGCTATGCCGACATCATCTCAGGAAACCCCAGCGACCCCTCCCTCCGACAGCCACTGCCCGGCTCGGTCGCCATCATCTTTGGTGGCCCCACAGACACCCTCACCTCGTTCAGCGCGTCCGACTTTAACGGCGTCAACGGCTTCCTCGTCACGGGCAACAACCCCGGCGACCAGTTTGGCTTTGCCGTGGGCCCCGCGGGCGACTACAACCTCGACGGCGCCGCAGACTACAACGTCGGCGCGACCGGCGTCACCAACGACCAGGGCTTCTCTGGTGCCGTCTACGTCATCTACGGCCACACTGGCGCCTTCAATCCCAACGTGCAGATCAGCAACTGGAACCAGTACAGCGGCATCGTCTTCACCGCCAACCAGGTCAACTCCAACCTGGGCATCGAGGTCTGGGGCAACTTTGACTTTAACGGCGATGGACGTGCCGATTTCGGCTTTGGCAAGCCTGACGAGATTGTCGCCGGCGTCGGCGAGAGCGCCGGTCAAGCAGTCATCATTTTCAATTGATAGATCCCCATGTGAAAACAACCACAACCACAAAAATAAATTTTAGCACAGAAAGAAAAGAAAATTAGGCCGATCAAATAAGCCTCTATTTAAAAATCGACTGGTTACTGCGTCGTCGCAACAATTGGCCGACTGAAACAGCATCATGACACGTGTGAAACAAATTTGGATCTCTCAGTCTCTCCTCCTCAGGTTGACGTGATTGACGCCAAGTGGTGCCATGTGGTGCCAGTTTCACCATGAAGGCCTCCTTGCTGCTGCTGCTGGTCCAGCTGGTGGTCCTGGTGGTGCGTGCCCAGGGCGACCCACTGACGGAGCCGCGGACGGTGGCCTCTGCCAACGGGTTCCTCAACGTGACCTACATGGACAATGTGCTCAACGTGGTGGTGGTGCCGGGCCGGCCAGCCACAGCGGCGCGCGTCTGGAACGGCTCGTTTGTTGCGCCGACGCTGCGTCTGTGGCCGGGCGACACGCTCAACCTCAAGCTGGTCAACCTCATCGGCGTGCCCACAAACATCCACTTCCACGGCCTGCACGTGTCGCCGCTGGGCCACTCGGACAACATCTTTGTCGAGACGCTCGCCGGCTTTGCCCAGGCCTACACCTACACCATCAACATCCCCAGCGACCACCCCCCGGGCCTGTACTGGTACCACTCGCACGCCATGGCCGACAGCGAGTGGCAGGTCTGGAACGGTATGTCGGGCGTGCTCGTGATCGAGGGACTGCTGGACTCGTTCCCCCAGCTGGCCGACAGCCTGCTCGTGACCGAGCGCATCATGTGCCTGCGCGACGTGCAGCTGGACAGCAACGGGCTCATCTTCGCGGCGGGGCAGACCGACAGCGGCAGCCCGACCAACCGACTCGTCAACGGACAGATCGCGCCCGTCCTCGGCCTCCACGCCGGCTCGATCCAGTTTTGGCGCATCGCAAACATCGGCCCCGACATCTTTTACAACCTCACCCTCGGCCTGGCGCAGTATTACGGCGTCTCTGCCCACGTCATCGCCATCGACGGCAACATGCAGACGCAGCTCACGCCCTTCCCCGAGGGGTTCGTGCTCCTGCCCGCGTCCCGTGTCGAGATCCTCGTCGTGGCCTCGCCCGACGCGCAGGTGGGCCAGACGTTCAACCTGACGTCGCTGGCCATGACCACGGGCCCCGCCGGCGACAGCTACCCGGAGACGGCGATGGTCACGGTCGACATCATGCCGCCCTACTACTTTGACGACCCGCCGGCCCTCCCCGCGGCCAGCCAGTTCCCCGCCGTGCCCGATCTGCGCAATGCCGCCATCGCCCGCACGCGCACGTTTGTGTTTAGCGAAAACTACTACACGGGCTACTTTTACATTGACGGGCAAGAGTTCAGCATGGACAGCCCCACCAACGTGACCGCGACCGTGGGCGACGTCGAGGAGTGGGTCATCTTCAACACGGCCTTTGAGTTCCACGTGTTCCACATCCACCAGGGGCCCTTCCAGGTCGTCTCTGCGCCGTCCTTTACCGGCTACCAGGACAATCTGCTCCTCCCCATGGCCACACTGGCCTCGGGCTACGAACCCCTCCTGGCCGGATCGGGCTACGGCAACCCCGACTTTTACAACAACGACGCCAACATCATCGCCTCCAGGTCCGTCATCCGCGTGCCCTTCACCAACAACAACCAGATCGGCAAGTTTGTGTTCCACTGCCACATCATGGCCCACGAGGACCTGGGCATGATGTCGTCCATCCAGGTCGTGCCAAAGTGCCCCGCCGGCTCGTACGTCGACATCGACGGCTCGTACCAGTGCCTCCAGTGCCCCGCCAACAGCTTCAGTGCCAGCGCAGGCCATCTGGGCCAGTGCGACCCCTGTGGCTGCAACATGTGCTCCAACGTGGGCTCGACCGGCTGCTCGCTCTGCTCGTCCCTCAACAGCTCGTCGTCCTCGTCGTCGTCGATGGACCAGGACGTGCGTGACATCAAGGGTGCCATGATCCTCGTCGTGTGGCTCCTGGGCATGATCGCGCTCATCCCCGTGTTCCTCGGCAGCGGCCGGCTCGCCTCGCCCGTCGTCCTCGCCCTCAACGGCGGCATCTTTATGAGCCTCAGCCTCACTCACATGGGCAGCTACGCAACCGAATTTTTCTACACGCTCTACGACTTCCCCGTGGGCCTCGTCCTCTTTGGCGGCGGCTTCCTCATCATGTTTTTCCTCCAGCGCGGCGTCATCGGCGACGATGAGCAGCAGCAACGGCACCAAGACCTGCTGCAGAGGGAGCAACATCAGCTCGCCCAGCTGGGCGCCACCAAGGTCGATGCCGAGGCCCCAGCAGCCAACGACAACGCGGAGCAGGTCACCGCATCCGCCATCAAACCCACCACCACCACCACCACCACTGCGACGGCCTCTTCGAGGACGGCCTTGTTTGCGGCCATCATCTTTGTGCTCATCCTCCTGCACGAGATCTTTGACGGGCTCGTCCTCGGAGTCCTGACCACGGTTGACAACGGAGCCGCAACGATCTGCACCGCGGCGATCGGTAAGGGCATCGAGGCGTTTGCGATCGGGGCTGTGCTCGCGGCCGTCAACCTGCCCCGCCTTGCCAGCATCCCCCTGCTCGTCCTCTACACGCTGGTCTCGCCCATCGGCATCGGCATCGGCATCGGCATCGTGTCCCTGCCCTTCTCCTTCTCCTTTGCCAGTGCGATCATCGAGGGCATCTCGTCCGGCGTCTTCTTCTTCTTCGCCCTGGCCATGCTCGACGACGCGTTCAAGTCGCGGGCCCTCTTCCTGACCAAGGCGATCGTCACCAGCCTTGCCTTTGGCGTTCTGTGCCTCATGGAGGCATGGTCGCCGCTCTAGAAAACGTGAAAGCATATAGGATTGTATAGGCCGTTTTAGGGATGTAGCGCGAGTCCTCAATAGAGAGGGGAAAAAAAAAAAAACGCAACAAGTCTGTGCTGCAGCACGCCGAAAATAAAATAATTAGGCTTCGCCCTATTTACCCGTGCACTGTTAAAAAAAGCACGACCACGCAGCGTGCGAGCCCACGATCGTTCCCAAAAAACAAGTCAGTCTATTTTTGTCTCCGTTTCTGCAGCGACAACGAGCCGGGATGGGCGACAAGCAAGTGGACATTGTCGAGCTCGTGGAGGAAGGCGATGCCGGTGGCAAGTCACACACGCGCGCCGGCAGCAAGGGCCTCCTGTCGAGCAGCATCAGGCCGACGATGGCGACGGTGCTCGTGGGCAGCGTTGTGCTCGTGCTTCTCATCGTCGTCATCGCCCTCGCCTCTGCCATTGCCCAGCGCCCTATCCTGTACCTTCCTCAGCCGGCCGCAGCCGTCACGGTGACGCCAACACCCACGGCCAGCTCGCCCGCCCCGACGGTCCCAGTCGCGACCCCCACCGCCGCGATCCCCACCAGCGCGCCCGTCAAGGCGGTCAACCCAGCCAACGTGCGCACGCTGCTGATGCAGGGCAACCTCGCCAACGGCCGCTTTGGCCGGTCCATCGCCTCGCCCGACGTCAACCTGGACGGCCTGGCGGACCTGGTCGTGGGCGCCCCCGTTCTCTCGTCCGCCTACGTGCTGCTGGGCTACGCGCCCATCTACGTCCGCAACCTCACCCTCGCCTTTGACGTGACGCCGCCCTTGCCGGGCCAGGGCACGGTCATCCACGGCGCCTCGCCGGTGGACCTGACGGGCAGCGCGGTGGCCTCGGGCGACGTGGACAATGACGGCATCGCCGATGTCGTGCTGGGCGCGCTGCTGGCCGGTCCCTCAAAGGTTGGCACGGTCACCGTCCTCTACAGCTCGCTCTCGCTGTACAGCACCACGCCCGTCCTCCTCCTCCCGCCTGCCAACACGTCCATCGGCTTCACGGTGCAGGGCCCCAGCATCCTGGCCCAGACCGGCGCCAGTCTCGCCGCGCAGGACTTCAACGGCGACGGCTACGCGGACCTGCTCATCGGCTGCCCCAACGCCACCATCGACGGCTACAGCACGTACCCCGGCGCAGTGTACGTCCTCTGGGGCTCGCCACGTGCGTCCCTGCCCGCCAATGCCACGGTCAGCCTGGCCAGCCTGACCCCGCAGCAGGGCCTGATCTTTGTGGGCGGCACCAATGGCGACCACCTGGGCGTTGCCGTGGCGGCCCTGGGCGACATCAACCAGGACGGCTATAACGACTTTGCCATGGGATCGCCGTCCTACAAGGGCAACTGGGGCGCCGTCTACGTCGTCTTCGGTGGGCCCGCCGCGCACTTCCAGCCACGCACAAACGTCTACAGCATCTCCAAGAGCACCGGCTTTGTCGTGTACGGCCGCGCGGGCGACCTCCTCGGGGCTGCACTCGCCCCCGCCGGCGACGTCAACAATGACGGCTTCCCAGATGTCATCCTCGGCGCCCCCGGCGACATCACCGTCGTCCCTGTGCCCACGGGTTCGGTGGGCGTCATCCTGGGCGCGCCAAAGGCGAGCCTCGCCGCGTCCGTCAGCATGGCCGGCCTGAACGGCGCCAACGGCTTCCTCGTGACCGGCACCAACCCCGGGGACCGCTTTGGATCGGCCGTGGGTGCCGCGGGCGACTACAACCTCGATGGCGCCGCAGACTACCTCGTTGGCGCGGCGGAGGCCATCGCGGGCACGGGGGCCGTGTATCTCGTCTACGGCCAGACGGCGAGCACGCTCACGGCATCGGCCCAGGTCAGCAGCACGTGGATCGCCAACAACGGCATGCTCTTCACGGCCAACCAGACGACCAACCCAGGTCTCGGCCTCAACGTGTGGGGAAACTTTGACTTTAACGGCGACGGACGTGCGGACTTTGCCTACGGACAGTCGGCCGAGGACGTGGACTTTATCGGTGCGCACACGGGCGAGATCTTTGTCATTTTCAACGCCTCATAATTCGTTTCACAGTTTTGTAATAATTAAATGTTATCAGTTAGTCGCGAGTAACTAAAAACGACGGAGCACTCGACCGGGCTCTGTGGAACTTGGTCAGTTTTGCTGAGTGGCCTACTGTAGAAAAGCGGATTGCATTTTCAGTTGGAAAAAAAAAAAAAAATTCCCACATGCTGACAAACAGGATGACATCCCAATGTCGCGCTGTTCGCCTCAGAGTCTTCGCGTATTTCGACAGCCATGACAGCCGCCTCTGTGCAAGTGGACAAGTGGCACGAGGGCGAGAAGGCGATGCACCGCCTGACGCACCGCGAGCAGCAAGCGGCCGCCATGTCGGCCTACATCCGACCCGCGATGCCGCTGCAGCACCGCGAGTTCTTCGCGACCCTCCCTTTCTTCCTGCTGGGCTCTGTGTCGACGGCGGCGGGCGACGACGACAGCAACAGACATGTCTGGGCCTCGATCGTGTGGGGCCCGCCAGGGTTCGTTTCCTCAGTCACGGACCCAACGGTGCTCGCGTTCAATGCGGCACAGACACTCGCCCAGGACCCGCTGCGAGACAACCTGCGGGTCCAGGGCGCGCACATCGGGGGCCTGGGCATCGACTTTATGTCGCGACGGCGCAACCGCATGAACGGCCGTGTTGCTTCTCTCGCCCGCAGTGCTACGCGCCCTGAGGATGGCATGGACGCTCTGTCGTTCACATTGACCGTGTCCCAAAGCTACGGCAACTGTCCCAAGTACGTCCAGATGCGGCAGTGCTCAGGACCACCACCATCCTCCGCCTCAGCCCCACCGGCGGTCCCATCCGAGGTGCGCAACGCCCTTTCGCCCAGCGACATCGAGCTGATCCGGCACAGCGACACCATGTTTGTGGCCACGGCCATCCAACACGACCGCAACCCAGGGGCCGTCGGGACCGACGTCAGCCACCGCGGCGGCGCACGGGGCTTTGTGTCTGTGCTCGACGCCGACCGTGACGGACACACGATCGAGTGGCCCGACTATGTGGGCAACTTTATGTTTAACACGATCGGCAACCTGCTGCAGGAGCCCTCGTGTGGCTTGCTCTTCCTCGATTTCGACACGGGCAGCGTCCTCCAGCTCAGCGGGCGAGCCACCGTCCTGCAGGACGCCAAGACCCAGCCCGGTGCCCAGCGCACCATCCGCTTTGTGGTCGGGTCGGTCCGCTTCACGCCTCGTGCTGTCCCGCTCAAATGGACCTACGTCGAGGCGTCGCCCTATAACCCGCCCGTCCTCGGGGATGATGCGTCTCAGGCTGGGCCAGACAGCGAGACGGTCCGCATCTGCAGGATCGTGCAGGAGACCCCCAATGTCAAGTCCTTTTGGCTCACGTTCAAGGACCCTGCTGCGAGGCACAAGCGACTGGCGGTCGCGGGGCAGTACGGCACCTTTTTGCTCACCATGCCTGACCTGCAGCCCGTCGTTCGGACGTGGACGATCTCGTCGGCGTTTTCCGAGGGCGGCGGGGACGACCCGTTCTCGATCACCGTCAAGCGTGCGCCGAACGGCAGCGCGTCGGTGTGGCTCCACGACTATGCCAAGGTCGGCGACACGGTCGTCTTCAAGGGCTTCTCTGGCGAGTTCACGCTCAAGGACGAGACGCTCCTGGCCAAGCCACCGCTGCTCTTCCTCGCCGCCGGCGTCGGCATCACCCCGATCGCCTCCATCCTGCGCTCGCTCGATCGGCACGCCGGGCAGATGGGCGCGCTGCCCCGCGTCGACCTCCTCTACGGCGCCCGCAACGAAGAGGACATGGTCTTCCGGGATGAGTTTGCCGAGATGGCCCGGCGCAACAGCCCGCACCTGCAGCTGTGGTGCTACTACTCGCGAGGAGACCAAGCTGCCAGCAACGGCAACCACTTTGTCGGCCACCTCGACTCCCACGCCCTCTCGGCCTTCCTCCACCGGATGGGTGCTGCCACTGCCGACTACCTGCGCACCGTGCACGTCTTCATCTGCGGCCCCGAGCCCTTCATGGCCGCCCTCGAAGGCTACCTCCTGCACGATATCGGTGTTTCTCCAGCCCAGGTCACGATGGAATCGTTCAACTATTAAAAGGAAAATGTACAATGTAAAAGGCAGACGTTTAGCTTGGGATCCTGACGGCGAAGGGGTTGAAGACGAGGCAGTAGACTGCTCGGCTCCGAGGCCATCCCGGATCGAGAAAAATAAAAAAACGCACGACATGCTGAATTACACAGTTTCCAGCCCAGACTCGACATGGCGGCAGTCGTGGCGGGCCAACAACCGCAGCTGACTGCGGCGCAACAGCAGCAGCAGCAGCAGCAGGCAGCACAGACGCAGGCTGTCATGAACGAGATGGACACGTACACGCGCCGTCTGCAGACCCAGCCAAAACGGCTGTTTGCGCCCTTGGAGGTGCGTCGCTTCCTGCAGCTGGGCACGTTCCTGCACGCAGTCAAGCGCCAGCGGGGTGGGGCGGGCAAGCAGCCGGTCAAGGGCACGCTGCGGCAGCGACTGCACGAGTTCCGCATGGCCAAGAAGCGCAACCAGCCACAGGCCGTGCAGCAGGGCGTCGCCGTCATCCTCAACGACTTTAAGCCCATGTTGACCATCAACCTGTACGCAAACAACTTTACCCTCGACAACCAGGCGAGCTATCCGTACAGCGCGTTCATGCGCACGATGCTGGCCCAGATAGACCGACAGGTATGTCTGACCTTTAATAACTATTTATTTCGTCGAATGCTGAAGACATCAATAAAAACAAAGGTCATCCCAAAGGAGATGCTGGGCATCATTGACGACCAAGTGGGCCCGACGGGGCAGCTGCAGCAACCCCTGCCGCTGTCTGGCGACCACAGGGCCCCGCCGACGGCCGAAAAACCCATCCTGGACGGGAGTGTCGTCGTGCACGTGAGGAACTTTAGGACACAGCCACCCGAGGAGCGAAAGGTCATCCTGCGGCCGTCGTACGAGTCGCTCGTCAACGACCTCATGATTAGTATGGGCCCCTTGTTTATTCTGTTTTTTTTTAATCCTCTTTTATTATTGTCAGTGGCGATGGGATCAAGTCTGTCGACGGAAGACATCATTGAAGTGGAGCGACGTGTTTTGCTCGCGACGACGCCCCCACTGTGCCTCGACCCCTCTCCAAACGTTGCCATCGTCGCCAACAGTACCTTTCCCGTCTTTCCCCTCTGTTTTTTTGACCTTGATTTTGAATAATAACAAAAAAAAAAACAGCCATCCAGTACAACCACCACAAGTTTGACCAGGTCAACAAGAAGAGGAGGATGACAGACAAGGAGGTGATCGATTGGGTCGAACGCAACCGCCACAATAACCTCGACAACTATGTCTTTGACCCCAAGCTCAAGAGGGTACGAATAAACCCTTTCTTTTTTGGACAAACCTTTTTCTTTCTTCCAGGCTGGAACGCAAGTCAATAAAGAGTTCACGCCGCGGTTCCCGATGCTCAGCTTTATTGACCAGCGACTCAGCGAGGACCTGCCCCTGCCGATGGAGACGCTCTCTCAGCGCCAGCACAAGCAGGCCTACGGCGACTCGGTCCTCCTTCGCGGTCTCACGGGCTACCACCAGGCTCGCCGTCCAAGCATGTTTAGCCCCTCGATCAACATGCCCACCGCAACGTCGACAATGAGTCCCGCTGTCTCTGCTCTCAACACACGCAGCATCCAGATCCGACAGATTCGCCTCGAGCGCCGCCCCGTCGTTGTAAGAAGAATACAATTTCCATTAATACTGACTGTTCTTGGCCTTCGTAGCCCCAAGGCCAACGACCACTAGCAGGATCGCAAGTGATCGTGACCATCGAGATCGTACGCTTTGACCGGGCTGTGCCTTTTTTGGGCCTGTGCGAAACACGGATTCGCATGGCTGGCATTGTCGACAACGGCCAATCTGGCGACATGTTCAAGTAAAGAACTTTTTTTTGCGGTCTGCAAATAGAAATGTTAATGGAAACGTGCAAAAGGTGCTACCACGACTCGGATCTGTTTGCCCACGTGCACGCCTACAACCTGATCCAGACGCTCACGAGCCTGGAAAAGTTTCGCTTGACCAACGACACGATCTCGCCCGCCGACGGCACTCGAGTGCGCTCCTTCATGCAAACGCTGCCGCAAAACCCTATGTCGCAGCCACAGCAGATGGCGCAGATGCCCCAACAGCAACAGCCAGGTCCAGGTCCGCAACAGCAACCACCGCAAATGCACCCACAGCAACTCGGCATGGATCATCAGCAACTGCAACAGCCAAAGCACCCGCAGCAGGGAGTACGTCCTCAAGTCGTCGTGGCAGGGGGAGGCGGAGGAGGTGCACCGGGTGGTCGCCCCCAGCAGGTCGTCCGTCGGCGTACGACTCTATTTTCTTCTTATTATTTTTTTATTTTTTAAAAAAAAAAAAATAATTCGTCGTTGCAGCTACCCCGCAAGGTGGAATGCCTTACGTACAGCAGGGACCAGGCGGCCAAATTCCTCAGCAGCACCCGTCGCAGCCTATGCCGCCACAGCAGCAGCAGCAGCCACGCCCGCAGGCCGGCACGCACCCGCAGATGCGAATGCGTCCCATGAACATGATGCAACCGGGTCAGCAGCAGCAACAGCCGCATCCTGGCCAACAACCGCAGCAACAATTGGCCCGTCCTCCTGGGGGTCACCCGCAGCAGCAACAGCAGAGGCAGCAAACGCCCCCCCAGCAGCAACGACCGGGGATGCAAATGCAGCAGCAACCAGGCCAACAGCACCCTCAATCTGGCATCTCTGTGGGCATGACGGGCATCAACCCCGCCGCCATCAACGGCGGGTCGCCCTCAAGTGTCCGCCCCGTCATCATCGGCGCCACCACGACCCGGGCCTCCAGCACCCGCCTGCCTGGCCAGCCAGCGACCATCGCGGACCAGCGTGCTCGCCAGCTGGCCCAACAACAGCTTCACCAGCAATTCCACCCGCAGCACCCGGCCCAAATGCGATAGCTGTGCTAAGTCAGGATCAGTACAAGTACATTTATGCCGTGAGGGAACACGCATGAGCCGCGAGCAGACTGAAAAAAAAGAATCAAAAAAAAAAATCGTCTATAGAAAAAAAGACAGTTTGTACACCATGTCCATTGCTCTCCTTGCCGAGGTCAGACGGAGGTTAGCACAACTGCAGCCCGGTACGGCCGCCGCCGCTGCTGCTGCTGCCACGCGGACCACTGCACGTCGCTTCCTCACCGGCGGCGAGCACTTTCGGGAGCGCTCTGTGCGCCAGGCCAAGATTGCCGCCGAGGTCCAACACGTGGTCGATACAATGATCGTGGACCAGCAGCAGCGCTTTCCCGTGCTGGCGGTCGACCCCACGTTTGCCGTGACGGACGTGACGGTGACGGGCGACCTGCAGCTGGCCCGGATCGCGTGGTCGGTCCTGGAGCCCACGGCGGGTCGTGTGGGCGCTGTCAACGAGGTAATCAAGGAGTATGGGGCCATCGTGCGGGCCAACGTGGGTGCGCGACTGGGCCTGCGGCGTGTACCCGCGCTGCGCTTCCGGTTCGACAAGGGTGACAGCAAGGACGCAGAGCTGCAGCACGTCCTGAGCGAGGTCCTGAGCGAGGCGCCAAAGGGGGAGACAAAGGGACAGGAAATGGTGCGGCTGCAGAAGATGCACGAGCGCCTGATGATCCGGAAGCTCACGGGAGAGCTGCCAAAGGAGACGGATATCGAGGTGCAGATACCGCCAAGGGCGGCCCCGGCCAAGCCAGCGACATCGGCAGCAACAAGGACCCAGCAGCCAAGGCGGCCATCCTGGCCTCCGAAATAACTAACTAACTAGCCCATCACGCTAGAACGTCTTCTTTTCTATCGCAATGTAGTGGGATGACGATCGACGCCAAGGGACCAACCGGCAACCAAGATGTTTCTCCATTTTTTGTGTTGTCGTCCCATTGGGTGGCCAGGCGGAGTACGTTGTGTTTCATTCGTGCTCCGCGTTGGACAGCCAGGGCCAAGGGGAGCTCCCCTGGGACGACGATATAGAATCTGCTTGACTTGCGTCTGAGTCCACCTCTGTTGGGTGTGCGAGCGGGTGTTTTTCTCCTGTGCCCTGAGTTTTTGTGTCGTTTGTTGTTTTCGCTCCAATACGGGTTTGACGTTCCGACGTAAATCACCGAGCCCTTCTTTTCCCTTCATGGACCCCGCCACCTGGAGTTGGAGCGGGGGGGCCGGTCCTGCCTTCCGTGCTAGGTGTGAGCGCTCTCTCCATGCTGAGCGAGAACAAGCTTTTCTTTTTCGTTATGCTTGCTATAAACAGTGTTTTTGTCCCTTTTTTTTTCTTCCTGCGACTGGCAGAGTCAGACAGACTGAAAAGCACACAATCCTTTGAGAGCCTGTCAAATGCACGCTGACCCCCCCGCCCCCAAAAGCAGAAATAAACCGGAATGACGACTATTTTGCCACCCCCCACCGAATTGCGTGCGATAGTCGAGCAGGCGCTTCGTAGCAGCGTGCTCTGCGCCGCCGTGTACCAGGGCCTGCACACCCTGCTGGACGAGACGGAGCTGGGCCGTGTCAGCGTCGCGACCATGGCGCCGGATGACCCCGAGGACGGGGCCGACGAGACGATGGGCGTGACGGTCTACTCGTACGCCTTGCCGGGCATGGACGCCGCGAGCGGCAAGGTCGTGGACCAGGGCCAGCTGGACAAGTTCCTCGCGACCCCCGCGGACCTGGCCACGACGCACCACGTGCACCTGCGCGCGATCGGCAACACGATGTCGTTGGCCGCCAAGGACGAGCAGGACAAGAAGCTGACCAAACGACAGGGCCAGCCCTCGTCCCAGGACGAGCTGAACGCGCTCAACAAGATCCTCACGGACGAGCTCTCGTTCAAGCCGCCGGAAGACGTGCTCGGCTTTGACCCCAACGGCGTGTCGCGTCGCTTTGTCCACGGCAACGACCCCAAGTCGCCCCACTACCAGTTCCGTGTCGCCATCCAGTCCGAGTACTACTTTTCCAACGTGTTTAACGCCCCGCTCGACATCAACCTGGCCACCACAGAGGACAAGCACGCAGCGGCAGCAGCAGCGGCGGCGGCGGCAGCAGCAGCCAAAAAGGACGGCTACTACCTCGCGCCGCAGATCATGCTCTTCAAGCACACGACCGAGCCAAACACGTACACCCTGGCCGTTCGCGGCACCGACAACGTGGACGACGGCGAGACCGACGTCGTGGGCTTTGGCAGCATCAGCCTGCACGGGCTCGTGTGCCACAGCGGCTTCTACCTTTCGTCGCTTTGGCTGCTCCAGGTCATGATGAACGACGAGCAGGTGCTCAGGATCCTCAAGGACGTGTGCGCCTCGCCCAACGGCAAGCTGCACATCACGGGCCATTCGCTGGGCGGCGCCGATGCCCTCCTGCTCGCCTACATGCTGAGCTCGCCCGAGATCTACACGATCGTGCACGACGCCGTGCCCGCGTTCACAAAGGACCACGTCGGCCATGTGTACTCGCTCGGCCAGCCCGTCGTGTGCCACGATCCGGCCACGCACGGCAAGATCCTGGGCGTGCTCAAGGACAAGATCGTCCGCGTCGCCAACCACGACGATCCTGTGCCGCACCTCGACTTTATCCTGCCCGGCGACCCCAAGCATCCTCACGTGGGCCAGTACCTGCAGCTGCGCCCTGTCCACAACCCCGGCAGCTCGGTCGGCAAGGTCAAGGACGATGTCCTGAGCAAGATCTCGCCATTCATCATCCCCGTCACGGCCACCCAGCACTTTATTGGCCACTACCAGGCGCGGCTCCTGTCGTACCTCTGCGCTTCCGGCGACGTCAATGGCGACCTGCAGCGCAGCGCCATCATCGTCTCTGATCCCTCGAAGAGCGATCCCCTCTCCAACGTGGCTCATGTTGTCGCCAAGAGCGTTGAGCCCGTCAAGAGCGATGAGCCTGCCGAGAGCGATGCTGTGGTTGTT
>Ga0302226_10001868_pt1 | contig 15397 bp, 13 predicted proteins | sample II_Palsa_E3_3_FD_193524 | JGI IMG/M metagenome (GOLD analysis project Ga0302226, IMG submission 193524) | Peat permafrost microbial communities from Stordalen Mire near Abisko, Sweden - II_Palsa_E3_3 | ecosystem: Environmental > Terrestrial > Soil > Palsa > Peat permafrost | place: Sweden...
GTACGAACGTACCGCTGCCCGCACGCGAGTCGAGTAGCCCTCTTTTGCGCGCCTCAGCGTAGGCGCGCGCCACGGTCGTGTAGTTGAGTTGCAGTTCGTCGGCCAAGTCACGCAGGCCCGGCAGTCGATCGCGCGGCCGCAAACGCCCGCTCGCCAGATCTTCTTCAATTAACTCGGGAATCAGCAAATAAGCCGGCTTGCGGCTTTCTGTCAGTTTTCTGATCCAGTGATGAGTAAGACTGGCCATGAAACGCTCTCGGATAAATACAGTTAAAAAAACGATAGCACGACGGCGATCGAAAAAAATAAATTGATCGCATTCAATGATCGTATGGAGAATCCAATGATTCAGGGGTCAATGCACATATCCGGTGTTTATTGCACCAGACCAGCGCGACCGCACCCCTGTAATCACGCCACACTGGTGCAGCCCCTTTGCCCCGTCAGCCAATAAACCAAGCCCTGAAAGGCTCTTCGGGATCGGCACTAAAAATATTTCACTGCTCCGCGCGCACTGATCGTTTGAATGATCGGGTATTGATCGCATTAACGCGCTCATTGAATGGCACGCCCGTTGCATTAACAGCTTCGTATTCCGCGGTTCGGCGCCGGGTTAAAAACGCCAGCGCCGCTGATTGAATTGGTTATCTACTGGAGATTAGAATGCCTGCCGTCAATATTCCGATGCACAAGAAAGGCGATTACCTTGTCGATTATGAAGAGAAGGTATTTGAAGACGTCAAAGCCGCTCCTGGCGAGAAGGCGCTGGTGACATTCCACACGGTCGCATTCGAGGGTTCCATCGGCTTCGTCAACTTGCTGCAAGCCACCCGGTTGCTGCGCAAGGGCTTTGAAACCTCGGTGCTGCTGTATGGGCCGGGCGTGACGCTAGGACTTCAACGCGGCTTCCCGACGCTCGGCGACGAGGCGTTTCCCGGCCATCTGAACTTCAACAAGCAGATTCAGAAGTTCATGGAAGAAGGCGGCAAGGTCTACGCGTGCCGCTTTGCGCTGCAAGCGCTGTATGGGCAGGGAGAGGCGTCGCTGATCGAAGGCATCAAGCCAATCAGCCCGCTTGACGTGCTCGACATCCAGTTGCTGCATCGCAAGGACGGCGCCCTGATCATCAACACCTGGACTGTCTGACGCTGCGCCTGAAGCCTCTCATCAACACGGAACGACCATGCCTGACAAGAGAATCGTCCGCGCCGCCGCGGTCCAGATAGCACCGGACCTCGAACGGCCCGGTGGCACGCTCGAGAAGGTCCTCGAAACGATCGACGACGCCGCACGCCAGGGCGTGCAGCTCATCGTCTTCCCCGAGACCTTCCTGCCCTACTATCCGTACTTTTCGTTCGTGCGGGCGCCGGTGGCATCGGGTGCCGAACACATGCGGCTTTATGACGAAGCCGTGGTCGTGCCCGGGCCGGTGACGCACGCGGTAGCGCAGCGGGCGCGGCGGCATGGCATGGTCGTCGTGCTCGGTGTGAACGAGCGCGATCACGGCAGCTTATACAACGCACAACTGATCTTCGATACCGACGGCGAACTGCTGCTCAAGCGCCGCAAGATCACGCCGACGTTTCACGAACGGATGATCTGGGGCATGGGCGACGCGGCCGGCCTGAAGGTTGCGGAGACACGCATCGGCCGGGTGGGCGCGCTCGCGTGCTGGGAACACTACAACCCGCTCGCGCGTTACGCGCTGATGACCCAGCACGAAGAGATTCATTGCAGCCAGTTTCCCGGCTCGCTTGTCGGGCCCATTTTCGGCGAACAGATCGAAGTGACCATCCGGCATCACGCACTGGAGTCCGGCTGCTTCGTGATCAATTCCACGGGCTGGTTGACCGAGCCGCAGATCGAGTCGATCACAAAAGATCCCGGCCTGCAGAAGGCGCTTCGCGGTGGCTGCAACACGGCGATCATCTCGCCCGAAGGCCAGCATCTCGCCCCGCCGCTGCGCGAGGGCGAAGGGTTGGTGATCGCGGACCTGGACATGTCGCTGATCACCAAACGCAAACGCATGATGGATTCTGTCGGGCACTACGCGCGGCCCGAACTACTGAGCCTCGCCATCAACGACCGGCCGGCGGTCACGTCGGCACCCATGAACAGCTTCTCACCTTCAACCGGGGGATTGCACCTTGAACGCGAACGAGACCTTGTCGGCCGTGAGCCGGCAATTGATGACTGAACTGCAATCGGCGGGCTTGCGTCTCGCCGATCCGGGCGCGGGTCTCGGCGTGGCGAGCCGCCGAGGCGGTGCGGGTCCGTCCGACCACAAGGCGGTCACCATCGACGGCGTGACCATCATGGTGCCCGTGCATACGAACACCGCATGGCACTCGCCGTTCATGGCATCCGCACCCGACGCCCACGGCAGCAGTGCATTGCTCCGCGGTTCGATCCCGATCGCGAACATCAGCTTCCCGAAGTCGCCGCGTTTCTATGCCATGCAGACTTTCGATGGCGTGCCCTACTCGCACATCGCGACCCTGCATGGGTCGGACGTGCTTGCCACGACCGTGCTGCAAACCTGCATCCGGTATGAAAGCCGCAAGAAGACCTGCAAGTTCTGCGCAATCGGGCAATCGCTTGCGGCGGGCAGGACGATCGCCCGTAAGACACCCGAGCAATTGGCAGAGGTCGCCCGCGCAGCCGTTTTGCTCGATGGCGTCAAGCATATGGTCCTGACCACCGGCACCCCGCCGACCAAGGATCGCGGCGCCCAGATCCTGTGCGAAAGCGCGTTCGCGATCAAGGCCGCAGTCGACCTGCCGATCCAGGCGCAATGCGAACCGCCCGATGACGACAAATGGTTCGAGCGCATGCGCGCAAGCGGCATTGATACGCTCGGCATGCATCTTGAAGTGGTCACGCCTGCGCTGCGTGAACAGATCATGCCGGGCAAGGCGAGCGTGCCCATCTCGCGCTACATGGAAGCCTTCAGGGCGGCCGTGGCGGTGTTCGGCCGGGGTCAGGTGAGCACCTACATCCTCGCGGGGCTCGGTGACACGGCAGAAGCCATTCTCGCGATCTCGCGCGAGCTCGTGGATCTTGGCGTGTATCCGTTCGTGGTCCCGTTCGTGCCGATCAGCGGCACGCCGCTCGAGGATCATCCCGCGCCTTCACCCGATTTCATGAAGTCGATCCTGCAGCCGCTTGGCGCGATGGTGTCGGCAGGCGGCATGCGCTCCGCCGATATCAAGGCGGGCTGCGGCAAATGCGGCGCGTGTTCGTCGTTGTCATCCTACGAGGTCTGATCATGCTCGCCGATACCGAAGATCTCGCGCGGCTCTACACCCCCGCCAGCTACACGATCAAGTGGACCACGCTGCCCTGGGAAGCGAACGAAGCGTACAAGCTGCGGCGGGCGGTGTTCTGCATCGAGCAGGGGATTTTTATCGGCGATGACCGCGATGAAATCGACGAGCGCGCGCAACTGCTCGTGGCGGTAAGCTGTATTGGCGGGATGCCTGAACAGGTGGTCGGTACGGTGCGGATTCACGAGGACGAACCCGGTGTATGGACCGGCTCGCGGCTCGCAGTGCATGCCGCGTTCCGGCGGCACGGCAAGATTGGCGCAACACTGATCAAGCTGGCAGTGAGCAGTGCGCATGCGCTTGGCTGCACGACCTTCCTCGCGCACGTGCAAAGCCAAAACGCCGCGCTGTTTCATGCGCTGCACTGGACTACGCTTTCTGAAGAACTCATGCATGGCCGGCCGCATCATCTGATGCAGGCAGACCTCGCGTTCTATCCACCTTGTGTGACACCGCAGAGCGGTTTCATGACGCAGTATTCACCCGCGCGGAGCATGGCATGACGGTAGCGGACCTCGTCGCCGCGCTAAGGGAGACGCGCGGCTTTCGCCACAAGACCGATATTGCGGGCGTGATGTCGTCGCTAACCCGGTACACGCCGCGTGGCGCTTATGACGACTCGCAAGCGGTCGCCGTGGGCGACGACTGCGCAGCCATTGCCGACGGAGACTCTCACCTGCTGTTCGCTATCGAAGGTTTGGTCAGCGACTTCGTGCGTGACATGCCGTGGTTCGCCGGCTACAGCAGCGTGATGGTCAATGTAAGCGACATCTACGCGATGGGCGGCCGCCCGATCGCAGTCGTCGACGCACTCTGGAGCGACGGCTTGGGCGCGGCTGAAGACGTGCTCGCGGGCATGGCGGCGGCATCGTCCGTGTACGGCGTGCCGATCGTCGGCGGCCATAGCAATACGCGCAGCGATCAGGCCCAACTTGCAGTGGCAATTCTTGGGCGCGCGAACAAGCTGCTGTCCAGTTTCAACGCCCGTCCCGGTGACCGCCTGATGATGGCGGTCGATCTGCGCGGTATGTTCGAAGATCCATATCCGTTCTGGAACGCATCGGTTGGCGCACCCGCCGCACGCCTGCGAGCCGACCTTGAATTGCTGCCCATGCTGGCCGAAAGCGGTCTCTGCGACGCCGCCAAGGACATCAGCATGGCTGGCGCACTCGGCACTGCGCTGATGCTGCTTGAATGCTCAGGCGCAGGCGCCAGCATCGATCTCGCGCGCGTGCCGTCGCCGCCCGGACACGATCGCCTGCGTTGGTTAAGCGCGTTCCCCAGCTTTGGCTTCGTAATGTCCGTACGCGAAGAACATACAGATCAGATAGAGCAGTTGTTCATTGAACGCGAGCTGGCATGTGCGGTGATCGGTACGGTGGATGCCTCGCGCAAAGTGCTACTGCACGAAGGCGGCGAATCGGCCGAGCTTTGGAACTTCAACGATGACGCGTTCATCGTCGGAAGGTGAGGAGCCTGACATGACACACACTGTGATGCGGATTGCCCTCACCACGCACTCGGTCAATCCGCGCGGCGGTGTGGTGCATGCACTCGAACTCGCGAGCGCGCTCGTTGACGAAGGCCAGGACGTCACGCTCTTCGCGCCGGCCGTGGCTGGAGAAACACTCTTCCGGGAGCCGCCGTGCCGCGTGATTCTCGCCACCATTGAAGGGTCGCAACACAACACAGTCGCACTCGTCGATGCGCGGCTTCGCGCGCTCAAGACCAGCGTGAAAGCCTGCGATCCGCACAGCTTCGACGTGCTGCATGCGCAGGACAGCATCAGCGGGAACGCCCTTGCCGAGTTGACGGCGGAAGGTGAAATAGCGGGTTTTGTGCGAACCGTTCATCACCTGGATCACTTCGACAACCCGCGCCTCGCCGCCTGGCAAACGCGTGCGTGGCGCGACGCCGATCGCGTGCTGTGCGTGAGCGAAGTATGGACGCGCGAGATGCGCGACACGTACGGGATAGAAGCGGCGACGGTGCCGAACGGCGTCGATCTGAATCGCTACTCGACACAGCGCACGCCTCACGATGAAAGACTACGGCAACGTCATGGCATCGACGGCCGCGGCCCGGTCGTGCTTGCGGTCGGTGGTATTGAAGCGCGCAAGAACACGCTCGGCCTGCTCGACGCATTCGCGGAACTGGTCAAACATCATCCCCATGCGCGTCTGGTGATCGCGGGCGGTGCGAGTTTGCTCGACCACGACGCTTACGCGCGTGCCTTCATGGAGCGCGTGGCCAAGTACGGTCTGTCGCAAGCGGTGAGTGTTGCCGGCCCGCTCGATGACGCCGACATGCCAGCACTTTTTCGTTGCGCCGATGTCCTCGCCATGGTCTCGCTGCGGGAAGGTTTCGGCCTCGTCGTACTCGAAGCGCTTGCATGCGGCACGCCGGTCGTGGCCTCGAACATTGCGCCGTTCACAGAGTATCTCGACAACTCGCTGTGCTGCTGGGCCACACCCACCGAGCCCGCGTCAATAGCAGACGCGCTCGCACGTGTGATCGATGGCCGTCATCGAACCGACTTCAATCGCGCTGTGCCCGCGCTGCTGGATCGAATGAGCTTGCAGGCATCGGCGCGAAAACACCTCGACATTTATAGCGCCTTGCTTGCAAGCCGCTCTCTTCCAACACTTTAGGAACCCGCCATGCCGGTCATGCATTTTCGAATCCAGTGGCCCGATAACAGCGAAGCAAACTGTTATTCGCCCTCGCAAGTGGTCAGTGATTTCTTCACGGCGGGAGAGGATTATCCCGTTGATGACTTCGTCTCGCGCGCCCGTGAAGCACTCAACATTGCGTCCGAACGCGTGCGAGAAAAGTACGGCTTTGCATGCTCGGCGGCAATGGACCAGCTCGCGAAGATCGAAGTCGAGGCCGAACGTTTTCTTGGTGAGCCAAACGCGAAGGTCAAGGTCATCGCGCTCGTCTGAGCGTCACTTTTTTCGAAAGGACACATCATGTCGCAAACATCGTGCAACTCGACGCACACCAGCGTCATTGTGGTGGGTGGCGGTCAGGCAGGATTGTCGGTCAGCTATTACCTGAAGCAGGCGGGGATCGATCATCTCGTGCTGGAGAAAAACACCGTCACACATACGTGGCGCACGCAACGCTGGGACGCGTTCTGCCTCGTCACACCGAACTGGCAGTGTGCGCTGCCGGGCTACCCCTACACCGGCGACGATCCGCATGGCTTCATGAAGAAGGACGAGATCATCGCGTATCTCGATGGCTTCATTAGCAGCGTCGATGCACCCGTGATTGAGCATATCGAAGTGCAGCGGGTCGCGCGTAACAGCGAAGGCGGCTTTAGCGTATCCACCAGCCAGGGAGAGTTCACGGCGGACCAGGTCGTGGTCGCATCAGGCGGTTATCACACGCCAATCGTGCCGCGCATGGCGGAACGCCTGCCGCGTTCCATCAAACAAATCCAGTCGTCGGAATATCGCAACCCGCAGGCTTTGCCGGCAGGCGCGGTGCTGGTGGTCGGATCAGGGCAATCCGGCGCACAGATTGCGGAAGACCTGCATCTGGCGGGTCGCAAGGTGATCCTCGCCGTAGGTGAGGCGCCGCGTTGCGCGCGCTTCTATCGAGGGCGCGACGTGGTCGACTGGCTCGCCGACATGAAGTATTACGACATGCCCGTCGATCAGCATCCGCTGCGTGAAGGTGTCCGCGACAATACCAATCACTACGTGACCGGCCGTGATGGCGGCCGTGATATTGATCTGCGCAAGTTCGCGGCCGAGGGCATGGAACTGTACGGCCGGCTTCAGGATCTGCAGGACGGCGTGCTTCATTTCGCGCCTAACCTGACCGAGAATCTCGACAGCGCGGACAAGACCTTTAACGGCATCAACGCGGGAATCGATGCGTACATTGAAAAGAATGGAATCGATGCACCACCGGGATCGCGCTATGAGCCTTTGTGGTCGCCGGCGGAAGAACGCGCTACGCTCGATCTGCGAGCAAGCGCAATAGGCTCGATCGTTTGGTGCATCGGCTTCACGCCGGACTTCAGTTGGCTCGATGCGCCTATCTTCAATGGCCGCGGTTATCCCGCGCATACGCGCGGACTGACGCCGCTCGACGGTCTTTACTTCGTCGGCTTGCCGTGGCTGCATACCTGGGGATCGGGCCGCTTTTCAGGCGTCGCGCGGGACGCTGCGTTTGTTGTCGAGAAGATCGGCGCTTGCCGGGAAGCGAAAATGCTAACGCGCGACGAAGCGACCGTATGAATAGACAGAGGCATTGCATTCGAGGCTAACATTTAAGAACGCTTCGTTACGTGAAAGCAAAAAAACCGGCGCATATAGCACCGGTCCGTTGTTTCATTACCGTGAACCTCAAGCCGCCTTCACGACCTTGTCACCGGCACGATGGATCGGATGCGGTTCCTTCAACTGGTTAGCGATCCGGGTAGCATCGAAATAGGCGCCGTTCGGTGGACGCTTCAGATACTGTCCTGCCCCGCGGACGGCGCGCAGATCGCCATCCGTCCATGCGAGCGCGCCGCGGGTCAGCGTATGAGTCGCCACGCCTTGCACGGTCATACCTTCGAACACGTTGAAATCCACCTTCTGATGATGGGTCTTGACCGAGATCGTCCGGGTCGCAGCCGGGTCCCACACCACGAGGTCGGCATCCGCCCCCACCTGGACCGCACCCTTGCGCGGGAACAGATTAAAAATCTGGGCGGCGTTGGTCGAGGTCACGCGCACGAACTCGTTCGGGGTCAGTCGTCCTTTATTCACGCCGTGATGCCAGAGGATCGACATGCGGTCTTCCACCCCGCCGCAACCGTTGGGGATGCGCGTGAAGTCCTCGCGGCCCATCGCTTTCTGCGACGCACAAAATACGCAGTGGTCAGTCGCCGTGGTATGCAGTTGTCCCGATTGCAGACCACGCCACAACGCCTCCCGATGCTCGCTGGTACGAAACGGCGGGCTCATCACGTGCGCAGCCGCCCTCGTCCAGTCCGGGTCGCTATAGACCGACTCATCGATCACCAGATGCCCCGGCAGCACCTCAGCGAACACGCGTTGACCTTCACTGCGTGCACGCGTGATGACATCGACGGCATCTTTCGACGACACATGCACGATATAGATAGGCACGCCCAGCACCTGCGCAATCCTGATCGCCCGGTTCGCCGCCTCGCCCTCCACTTCAGGCGGCCGCGACAACGGATGCGCTTCCGGCCCCGTGAAGCCCTTCGCGAGCAATTGCTTTTGAAGCTGGAACACGAGCTCGCCATTCTCGGCATGCACGGTAGGCAGTGCGCCGAGTTCCAATGACCGCGCGAAGCTGTTCACGAGCACTTCATCGTCGGCCATGATGGCGTTTTTATACGCCATGAAGTGCTTGAAACTCGACACGCCATAATCATGCACCAGCGTGCCCATGTCTCGATGCACTGACTCATCCCACCACGTCACCGCCACGTGAAAGCCGTAGTCGGCCGACGCCTTCTCCGCCCAGCCGCGCCACTCGTGAAACGCTTCCATCAGCGGCTGCTTCGGACTGGGAATCACGAAGTCGATGATGCTCGTCGTGCCGCCCGACAGCCCTGCCGCCGTCCCCGTATAGAAGTCGTCACTCGCCGTGGTGCCCATGAACGGCAGCTCCATGTGCGTATGCGGATCGATACCGCCGGGCATTACATACTGGCCGGATGCATCGACCGTTTCGGTACCCGCCGGAACATCGAGATCGAGACCGATCTGCAGGATCGTGCCGCCGTCCTTCGGGTCTGCGCACAACACGTCCGCACGGTAGGTACGGTCGGCGTCGATCACCGTGCCGCCGCGAATCAGGATCGTCATCTTGCTGTCTCCCCAGAGAAATCACGCGAAATCAGGCGCTGGCAATCCGCGCCGTCGGGCGCTTGCCCATCTTCATCCATGCGCCGTAAACAATTGATGCAAGCGCGAGGCCCACGAACCATGCATAGGTGTAAAGCGTATTGAAGAATGCAGGTACGTTGGGGAACGACGCGGGAAAGGCCGTGTGCAGGAAGCCGGGCAAGTTGGGCAATACACCCACGAGCAACGCGACCACTGCGGCTATATTCCAGCCGCCCGTGTAGCTGTATTCACCGTTCTCGTTGAAGAGTTCGCGCGTGTTCAGGCGCGTGCCGCGGATCAGGAAGTAGTCGACCATGAGAATACCCGCCACCGGTCCAAGCAGCGCCGAGTAACCCACGAGCCACGTAAAAATGTAGCCCTGGGTGGTCGCCAGGATCTTCCACGGCATCATCACAATAGCAATGAATGCCGTAATCATCCCGCCCACGCGATACGAAATGCCCTTCGGCCAGAGGCTCGAAAAGTCATAAGCCGGACCTACCAAATTAGCGGCAAGATTGCAGCTCATGGTGTCGAGCGTCAGGATGATCAGCGCCACGCCCACGCCAATGCCCGTCATGCGGCTGGTCAGGTCGATCGGGTCCCAGATCGCCTTGCCGTAGATCACCACGGTTGCCGACGTCACCACCACCGAGATTACCGAGAGTAACGCCATGGGGGCCGGCAGACCAATCGATTGCCCGATGATCTGATCCTTCTGCGAGCGGGCGAAACGCGTGAAGTCCGGAATGTTCAACGCGAGCGTGGCCCAGAACCCGACCATGGCCGTGAGGCCCGGCCAGAAGGTCGCCCAGAACAAACCTTCCTTCTTGCCGCCGGCCACGAACTGCGACGGCTGCGCGAGCATCGCACCCACCCCTCCCGCCTTCGAGGTCGCCCACCACACGAGCGCAAGGCACATGATGATCTTGATCGGCGCGGACCAGCTTTCAAGGAAACGGATGGAGTCCGTACCACGCAAGATGAAATAGACTTGAATCAACCAGAAAAACAGGAAACACGCGAGCTGCCCGAGCGAGATATCAAGGAAGGGCAACGGTGCACCGTGCGTAGTATTACCGGCGAGAATATTGATCAACGTATAGATCGCGCTGCCGCCGAGCCAGGTCTGAATGCCATACCATCCGCACGCCACCACCGCGCGCAACAATGCGGGCAGCCTCGCGCCCTTCGTACCAAACGACGAGCGCACCAGCACCGCATACGGGATGCCATGCTTCGCGCCTGCGTGACCGACGAGGAGCATAGGCACGAGCACGATCATGTTGCCGAGCAGCACGGTCAACACCGCCTGCCACGGCGACATGCCTTCCTCCGTGAGCCCGGCCGCGAGCATGTACGAGGCAATATTCATCACCATGCCGACCCAGAGCGCCGCAAAGTGATACCACTTCCACGTCCGTTGCGCGGACGTGGTTGGCGCCAGGTCGTCGTTATATAGACTGCTGCTGGCGCCGGCCGCGAACTGCGGGTCGACGGAATGCGCTGTCTGCTTCATCAGGTTGATCTCCTCAAGATCGTTGCGGTCCGCGCCCGCGGATCAGGGCGTCGGCCGTCGGGGCACGTCAGGGACGTTGGCGACAGGCGCTACTTTTTACACGGCTTCTAAACTCTATGCGGCCCTCACGCTTTCTTCAACGTCGGCGTTCACGCGTGCGGGATTGTTCGGATGGGTCGTCCAGTTCGCATATTCGCCGGCATCCACGCGTTCCATCGTGATGCATTGCTCGACCGGGCACACATGCATGCATAAATTGCACCCGACACATTCCGAATCGATGACTTCAAAATGCCGCTTGCCATCCTTCTCGCGCATGATCGCCTGATGCGCCGTATCTTCGCAAGCGATGTGGCACAGGCCGCACTCGATGCACTTGTCCTGGTTGATGCGCGCCTTGATATCGTATTTCAGATTCAAATACTTCCAGTCAGTCACATTCTGCACCGCCCGTCCGCGGATATCGTCAAGCGTGGCGTAGCCTTTCTCGTCCATCCAGTTCGAAAGGCCGTCCGCGAGATCGGAGACAATGCGAAAGCCATAGTGCATGACCGCCGTGCAGACCTGCACATTGCCTGCGCCCAGCACCATGAACTCGGCCGCATCCCGCCATGACGAAATACCGCCAATGCCGGAGATCGGTAATCCGGGCGTTTCCACGTCCCGCGCAATTTCCGCGACCATGTTCAGTGCGATCGGTTTAACCGCCGGGCCGCAGTATCCCCCATGCGTACCCTTGCCGTCGACTGTCGGCATCGGCGCCATGAGATCCAGGTCCACCGCGACAATCGAATTGATGGTGTTGATCAGCGACACCGCGTCCGCGCCACCCTTGTAAGCCGCTCGCGAGCTGGTACGGATGTCGCTGATATTCGGCGTCAGCTTGACGATGCACGGCAGCTTCGTGCCCTCCTTCACCCAGCGCGTGACCATCTCCACATATTCGGGCACCTGCCCGACCGCCGCGCCCATACCGCGCTCGCTCATGCCGTGCGGGCAACCGAAATTCAGTTCGACGCCATCGCAACCGGTGTCTTCCACCAGCGGCAGGATCCATTTCCAGTCGCGTTCGTTGCACGGCACCATCAGCGAGACGATCAGCGCGCGATCCGGCCAGTCGCGCTTGACCTCCGCGATCTCCTTCAGGTTGATGTCGAGCGGCCGGTCAGTGATCAGTTCGATATTGTTCAGTCCTGCGATGCGCTGGCCATTCCATTGCACCGCGCCATACCGCGAACTCACGTTCACCACATGCGGGTCGAGCCCGAGCGTTTTCCATACGACGCCGCCCCAACCCGCTTCAAAGGCGCGATTGACGTTGTAGGCTTTATCGGTGGGCGGTGCGGATGCGAGCCAAAAAGGATTCGGCGACGTGATGCCGGCAAACGTATTGCGAAGATCGGCCATGAGCTGGCTCCCTTATTGTGGGATCGTGGGGGTGTTTTTTAAGCGGCCTTGATAGCCGTTGCCGCGAAGAACGCATGGATGGACTCGGCCGCAATCTTGCCGTCCTGCACTGCCTGTACGGTGAGATCGAGCCCACCCGTGGCCGCACAGTCGCCGCCGGCCCAGACGTTGTCGAGCGACGTACGCCCGTTCGAATCCACCGCGATACGGCTGCCGTCGAGCGTGAGCATGTCAGGTTCCAGAGCGTCGGGCACGAGCGTTTGACCGATCGCCTTCAGGACCATGTCGGCTTCAATGACGAAGCGCTCGCCCTGCGGGTTTTCGAATTCAACGCCCGTGACCTGACCGTCTGCATCGGTTAATCGCACGGGCTTCGCGTGCGTAACGATCGTCACGCCGTTCGTCTGCGCGAACTCCTGTTCGGCCCAGGTGGCGCCCATGGTCTCCACGCCGCGCCGGTACACCATGGTCACTGTTGCAGCACCCAGCTTGCGGCTTTGCACCGCTGCATCGATGGCAGTGTTACCGCCGCCGATCACCACCACGCGACGCCCCACCGGCACGCTCGCGAGCACATCCGCCTGCCGCACCTGCTCGATGAAATCGACCGCGTTGTACACCCCTCGCAACGTCTCGCCTTCGAGTTCGAGCGCGCGCACACCGCCCAAGCCGATGGCAAGGAACACGGCGTCATGCTGCTTTCGCAAATCGCTCAGCTTCACATCGCGGCCGAGCATCACGTCGTTCTTTACTTCGATACCGCCCACCGAATACAACCACTCCACTTCGCGTTGAGCGAAATCCTCGACCACCTTGTACGCCGCGATGCCGTATTCGTTCAGGCCGCCGGGCTTGGGCCGGGCGTCGAAGAGCGTGACCCGGTGGCCATCGAGCGCAAGGCGATGCGCACATGCCAGTCCCGCCGGCCCCGCGCCGACCACGGCCACATGACGTCCCGTGTCCGTCGCGCGTTTGAAAAGCGGCTCGCTGCGCGCCATCGCCCAGTCGGTGGCATGGCGCTGCAATGCACCGATCTGAACTGGTTTGTCATCCTGATGATTTCTGACGCACGCTCCTTCGCAGAGGATTTCAGTCGGACACACACGTGCGCATGCGCCGCCCAAGGGGTTGGCTGACAGGATGTCCATGGCCGCGCCCTTCATGTTGCCGTTACCAATCTTGCGAATGAAGCTGGGAATATCTATTTTTGTGGGGCATGCATTGATGCACGGTGCGTCATAGCAGTAGTGGCAACGGCTCGATGCCGCAGCCGCCGCAGTGGCATCGAGTAACGGCGCCACATCTGAAAACTGACACGACAGTTGCTCTTGCGACAGCCGGCTGGAGGCAATATCGCCAATGTGCTTCATGGTCATACACGTTCCTTCTTCAAGGTCAGGCAAGCAATGGTCTTTCGACTAAAACCAACCCAGGCTTAACGGCCTGCGCGTTCGAGCATGGCGTGAAGCAGCACGTTTGCGCCTGCCTCAATCCATTCCTGCGAGGCATCCTCGATCTCGTTATGACTGATCCCGTCGACGCAAGGCACGAAGACCATCGACGTAGGCGCGACCTTCGAGAGGTAACATGCGTCGTGTCCTGCGCCCGAGACCATGTCCCGATGCGCATAACCAAAGCGCTCGGCGGCCGCGCGCACGGACTTCACGCATGCGGCGTCGAAGGCGATAGGCGCGTAATAGAAGATCTGTTCAAGCTGCGTTTCGAGCCCCGCGGCGCTCGCGATCTTCTCCACGCCCGCACGCAATGCGGCGTCCATGTTTGCGAGCACGGCGTCGTCGGGGTGGCGGAAATCGACCGTGAAAAACACCCGGCCCGGGATCACGTTGCGCGAGTTCGGATGAACCTGCATCATGCCGACCGTCGCGCACGCCAGCGGCGCATTGTCGAGCCCAATGCGGTTCACCAGTTCGACCACCCGCGATGCCCCAAGCAACGCATCGCGACGGCGTGGCATGGGTGTCGGCCCCGCATGCGCTTCCTGGCCGGTCAGCGTGATCTCGTACCAGCGCTGCCCTTGCGCGTCGGTGACCACGCCGATCGTCATGTTTTCCGCTTCGAGAATCGGCCCTTGTTCAATATGCAGTTCAAATGCTGCGTGCAGCTTGCGGCCGCCGCAAGGCTCATCGCCTGCATAGCCAATACGCTTGAGTTCCTCGCCAATTGTCTTGCCATCCACATCCTTGCGCGACAACCCGTAGTCGAGCGTGAACTCGCCGGCGAACACGCCGGACGCGACCATGGCGGGCGCAAAACGCGAGCCTTCTTCGTTGGTCCAGATCACGACTTCCACCGGATGTTCCGTCTCGATACCGCGATCATTGAGCGAGCGGATTACTTCGATGCCGCCCAGAATGCCGTAGATGCCGTCGAAGCGGCCGCCTGTCGGCTGCGAGTCCGCATGCGAACCCGTCATGACCGGCGCGGCATCGGCATTGCGCCCGGCACGGCGCATGAACACGTTGCCCATCTGGTCCACCTTGACCGTGCAACCCGCTTCCTTCGCCCAACTGACGATCAGGTCGCGCCCTTCGCGGTCGAGATCGGTGAGCGCAAGCCGGCACACGCCACCCTTTGGCGTCGCGCCAATTTTCGCCATCGTCATGAGGCTGTCCCAGAGACGTTTGCCATTGACTCTGATCGACGTATCCAGCGCTGAATCGGTTACCGCGTCCATTTCGCGTTCTCCTTATTGCTCGATTTAGGGTTTTGACTAATACGAATCTGGTGCATCGGCGTCGGCTTTTGGGGCGCTGGCGCACGGCGGCGGTGCAACATTTATCCGCTCACCTGGTCCGTTTCGTAGCGGTGAATCCATCGCAATCCGCCGCCGCTCAAATCCTGTCCAACTGGACAGGTTGTAGCCGATTAATATTTGCAAATCAACGTCTTTCGGGGTTTCCGATTAGAGTAAAGGCATAGCGAGAAGCGTGCCATTGCAATGCAGCAGAGCGCGGAAAAAGCGAAATGACAGGCTATACAGCGGTGACGTCAAAGCGCATAGAATGAGGCGCGATCAAGATGGAGAAGGCGCACAGCGCCATGCAAGGAAAACAATGAGAGATGATGAAGCGACAGTAGAGGCGACGAAAAGCGATGTTGCGCCCGTTCCATTGCGGCGGCGCAAGGCACACATTCGCGAGACCAATGAAGCGCATCTTTTGGCTTGCGCCGAGGCCGTGTTCGCCGAGCGCGGACTCGAAGGCGCGAGCACGGCGATGATCGCGGAACGTGCAGGCTTGCCGAAAGCTAACCTGCATTATTAC
>Ga0302226_10001872_pt1 | contig 15359 bp, 12 predicted proteins | sample II_Palsa_E3_3_FD_193524 | JGI IMG/M metagenome (GOLD analysis project Ga0302226, IMG submission 193524) | Peat permafrost microbial communities from Stordalen Mire near Abisko, Sweden - II_Palsa_E3_3 | ecosystem: Environmental > Terrestrial > Soil > Palsa > Peat permafrost | place: Sweden...
GGTGGCTCAAGCCGTTGTTCGATCGGCTGCCGCTGTACGTGCTGTCGCGTGCGGTGTTCGATCGCGCTCCGGGCTGGCGTGAGACGCTGCGCGGCCAGGGCCAGTGGCCGTGGGGCAACACGTGGGCGGCGCTGAGCTGGTTGCGGATCGACAGCAACCGATCGCTGCGCCTGCCGCTGGAGTTGCTCGAAGGCCTGCCGGGCAAGCAGCGTTCGGCGCGCTGGAGCGTGCTGCGGCGGCGCATCGTGGCGGATGCCAGCCTGTTGACCTACGGTTGCCTGCAGTTCGAGCTGGTGTTGTTTCTCAGCGTATGGTTGCTGGCGCTGCTGTTGATCCCGCGCGAATGGTTGCCGGATTCGTTGCCAGCCTTCTTCCGCGTCGATGTGCACGCAGCCTCGACGGTCTGGATGCTGCTGACATCGGCCGTGGCCTATCTGGCGATGAGTGCGATCGAGCCGCTGTACGTGGCGTGTGGATTCGCGCTGTATCTCAACCGTCGCACGCAGCTGGAGGCGTGGGACATCGATCTCGCATTCCGTCGCCTGCGCGAGCGGCTGCAGGCGAGTGGCAAGACTTTGGCTGTGCTGCTGGCGTGCGCCTGTTGCTGGCCGCTGGCGGGTCATGCAACCAGCAGCCCGCAAGGTTCACGGGTGACGACGCCGACATCGCTGGAACAGGTGTTCACGCAACCCGTAGACGGAGCTGACCAGCAACGTTTCGAAGCCGCCGCCACCGAGGTCTATCGCGACCCGCGCTTCGGTGGCGAGCGCAAGGTGCGCGAGTGGGTGCTCAAACACCCGTCGGCACCGCAGCCCACGGCCACGCCGATGCAGCCGCTGTTTCCGGCGTTCGCAGGCGTGGTGGCGACGATTCTGAAGCTGGCTCTGTGGTTGCTGGTGGCAGTGGCGATCGGGGCCTTGCTGCGCTTCGTCTGGCGCTGGCGTGGCACTCGCGTCCACATCGATGTGGGGTCCACCACTCCGCTGCCGACATTGCGCACACACGTGGTAGCGGATGTGCCGTTGCCGGCGGATCTTGCCGGGGCGATCCGTACACTCTGGCGCGCACAGCACCAGCGCGAGGCGCTGGCGCTGCTGTATCGTGGCTGCGTGGAACAGACCACGCGGCTGCTGCAGCTGCCCATGTCGATCGATGCGACCGAGGCGGACTGGCTGCGTCAAGCCACGACGATGGCCGACCAGGCGCGTGCCCAACGTGTCGTCGCGATCGTGCGCACCTGGCAGTTCGCGGCCTACGCCGGGCGTTATCCGGATGACGCTGTGGTCGAGAGTCTGCTGGTCGGCTGGCCGGTGCAGGCGGGAGCACCCGCATGAACCGCAACGCGTTCTATGTGAGCCTGCTGGCGCTCGGCGTGCTGTTGCTTCTTGTCGGCGCCTTCTTCGCCACGTTCGAGCGCAAGGATGTGACGCAACCGGTGGCCGCGCATGGCGAGGCGAGTTTCAACCGCTTTTTTGCGCTCGAACAGATACTGCAACGGCTGGATTTTACGGTGAGCTCGCAGACCTCGCTGAATTCGCAACAGATGCCACTCAGGCCCGGTGACACCCTGGTGCTGGGTGACGATGTCAGCCGCATCGATGTCGATGACGCCAGGCGGATCGCCGCGTGGGTGCGCACCGGCGGTCACCTGCTGCTGTCGCCGGGCTCGGTCGTGGCTGCCACGCACACGCCGCTGTTCGAGGCGTTGAACCTGCTCGATGCGCGCAAGGCGGAGTTCGCCTGCAGCTTGATCCATCCGGTGGGTGGTGTCGGTGACAAGGAGAACAATGATGTGCAGTTGTGTGGCCAACGCTTCCGCTTGAACCCGGTGGCTGGCGCGGCGGTCGATGCGGCGATCGGCAATCTGCAGGATGGCTATCTGTTTGCCCGCACGAAAGTGGCGGCCGGTACGGTCAGCCTGCTGGTCGACATGGACATGATCTCGCGCGAGCAGTTGCGCAAGACCGCGGCGCAGCAGTTTGGCTGGCGCCTGCTGGCGCCGAATCTCGGGCAGGGGCAGATCTACCTGGTATATGCACTGGACGGCATGTCGTTCCTGAAACTGCTGTTGCTCAAGGGCTGGCCGGCGCTGCTGGCACTGAGCCTTCTGCTGGCCGCGTGGATGGCCATGCGCAGCGAGCGGTTCGGCCCGCTGATGCCGGCACCGGCTTTGCATCGGCGCGCCCTGCTCGAGCATGTGCAGGCGGCCGGCGAATTCATCTACCGTCGCGACAGCGGGCGCAGCCTGCACAACCTGGCTTGCCAGGCGGTGCTGACACGCCTGCGTCGACGCGACCCGGCCTGCGCCATGCTCAACGGCGATGTCCTGTACGCGCGCCTCGCGCTGCGCAGCCAGCTGGCCCCGGAGCAGATTGCCCAAGCTTTCCAGTCCCCCGCGAACGCACAGGCGTTTCGCGCATGCATCACCACCCTGGCGCGACTCAGGAGCCGCCCATGACTACCGAAACCCTCGATGCCGCGCCGGTCACATCGCCGGTATCGCTTTCGCTCGCCGAACTCGGCGCGCATGCGCGTGCCCTGCGCGAGCAGGTCGCACACGCCTTCATCGGCCAGACCGAGGTGTTCGACCAGGTCTTGCTGGCCTTGCTGGCGGCCGGCCACGTACTGATCGAGGGCGTCCCTGGCCTGGGCAAGACTCTGCTGGTGCGTGCACTGGCTGCGTCAGTCAGTTGCACCTTCGGCCGTGTGCAGTTCACGCCTGACCTGATGCCTGCCGATGTCACCGGCCATGCGATCTACGATCCCAAGAGCGAGCGTTTCCAGATCCGCCGCGGCCCGGTGTTCGCGAACCTGCTGCTGGCTGACGAGATCAATCGCGCACCGGCCAAGACCCAGGCGGCGCTGCTCGAATCGATGCAGGAAGGGCAGGTCACCATCGAGGGCCGGCGCTTTGCGCTGCCGGCGCCATTCATGGTGGTGGCTACGCAGAATCCGATCGAGCAGGAGGGCACCTATCCATTGCCCGAGGCGCAGCTCGACCGCTTCCTGATCAAGGTGGTGATCGGCTACCCCACGCTGGAGGACGAGCGCCGCATGGTCGCCAGCGTGGTCAACGGCAAGGTAGCCGCAGATCTCGATGTCTCGCGGGTGAAGCCGGTGATGGGACAGCCGGAACTGCTGGCGTTGCAGCAGGGCGTCGCTGCGATCCGCATGGATGCCGCGGTAACTGACTATGCCGTGCGTATCGTGCGCGCCACGCGCGAATGGTCGGGCGTGATCGGTGGCGCTGGTCCACGCGGTGGCTTGGCGCTGGCGCGGCTGGCGCGCGCGCAGGCGGTACTCGATGGACGTGATTTCGTCACCCCGGACGATGTGCGCGCGGTGGCGCTGCCAGCGCTGCGGCATCGCCTGCTGCTGGCACCCGAGGCGCTGATCGAGCGCCAGCGCGCGGATGATGTGCTGGGCGCGCTGCTGCACAAGGTGCCGGCACCTCGCCAATGATGCGACCGGCACCGCTCCTGTTGTGGCTGCTGGCCGGCTGGACCGTGCTCGGCGTGCTGGCCAGTCTGGGCTGGCTGCCGTTGCCGACATGGCTGGCCTGTGGCCTCGCCGTCGCGATGCTGGCGCTGTTCGATGGCTGGCGCCTGCGCAGAGCGCCTTCGCCGCAGCTGCAGCGCGAAGTGGCGCCGGTGATGCCGCTAGGTCCGGAGGCGCGCGTCAGCCTGCGTCTGCGCGCAGTCACCCGGCGCACACAGCAGTTGCGACTGCACGACCTGCATCCGGGTGGCTGGACGGTGCGTGGAATGCCGCGCAAATTGTCGTTGCAGTCTGGCAACGAACTGCTGCTCGATTACACGGTGACGCCGGATGCCCGCGGCCAGTTCAGCTTTGACGGTTGCCATCTGCAACTGCGTTCGCCGTGGTACTGCTGGACGTCACGCCGGGTGATTGGCGCAACCTCGACGGTGAAGGTGTATCCGAATTTTGCGTCGCTGGCGGAGTTGGCCGGGCTCAGCGTGGAGCTGGCCTCACGCAGTGTCGGCGCGCGGCTGCAACGGCGTCGCGGCGAAGGCACCGAGTTTCAGGAGTTGCGCGATTACCGCGTCGGCGACAGCCTGCGCAAGATCGACTGGAAGGCCACGGCGCGCAGCAACCGGTTGATCTCGCGCGAGTACCGCGACGAGCGCAACCAGCAGGTGGTACTGATGCTCGACTGCGGCCGGCGCATGTTGGCGCAGGACGATCATCTGGCGCATTTCGATCACGTGCTGAACGCGTCACTGGCGCTGGCCAGCATCGCGCTGCGCCAGGGCGACGCGGTCGGCATGCTGGCCTGCACCGGCCAGCAGCAACGCTGGTTGCCGCCACAGCAGGGCAGTGGCGGCATGGACATCCTGCTCGCCGCCGGTTACGACCTGCAGGCGATGCCGCTGGCGACCGATTACCTCGCCGCGGCCAGAGCACTGCAGGCACACCAGCAGCGTCGCGCGCTGATCGTGCTGATCACCAACGTGCGCGACGAGGACGATGCGGAATTGCGTGCAGCAGTGGCGATGCTGGCGCAGCGTCATCTGGTGATGCTGGTCAGTCTGCGCGAGGTGGCGCTGGACCGGGTCGCCGCCGAGGCCGGCGACAGTCTGGAAACCGGCATCCGCAGTGCAGCGGCGATGCACTACCTGAGCGAACGTGAACGCGTGCATGAAGGCCTGCGCCGCGAGGGCGTGAACACGCTCGACGTAAGCTGCGGCGAATTGTCGGGTGCACTGATCGAGCGCTATCTCAGTGTGAAGCGGGGTGGCCGGCTTTAGCGCGCCGCCGCCGTGGCTTTCATGGCTGCGTCTCGCCGCTGTAGTCGATCGCGACCACCTCGATCGCCAGGTCGCCGGCCGGGCGTTTCCAGTTCACCTCGTCGCCCACGCGGGCACCGAGCAGGGCCTGCGCCAACGGCGACAGGTAACTGACCCGATGCTGTTCGGCATCGGCTTCGTCCTCGCCGACGATGCAGTAGCGCTGTTCGCCTTCGACGCTGTCCACGGTGACGATTGCACCGAATGCGACGCGGTCCTGCGGCTGCGACAGCAGATCCACTTCGATCGCGCTGTTTATGCGTGCGTGCAGCCAGCGCAGCTCGCGTTCCAGCGGCGCGAGTTCGTTCTGCTGCGTCATCGTGTCGGTCGAGGCTTTCAACGCATCGCGTCGCGTGGTGGCCGCCTGAAGCCGCGCACGCAACTGCGCCAACCCATGCGGGGTGACGTAGTTCGGGTGCTCGCTCAGTGGCAAGTCCGGCAGCGCCGGCGCATCGCCGCCGTCGGGTTCCTTGGTGAAGGCTCGGCTCATCGTGTTCTCCCGCGACCATGCGCAGTGCACGTGCTGATGGATGTAAATGGCGGCCATTCCGCCATGAATCAAGCGTCGGCGTGACGACCATGGCGATCGGGTGTCAGCGATCGGCTCTTTCCGCGTCGCCCGGCGCTGCCGGCTTGCCGATCCAGCGTGCGGTGTCCAGTTGCCGGTCGATGATGTTGGCCAGTTGTTCAATCCTTGGGCGTACCGCATCGGCAGTGGCACCTGCGCAACCGTTGTAGAAATCAACGCTCTTGCTGCCTTCGCTGTCGACGACAGTGATCTTGATGCCTGGCATGTCGCTCATCACCGGTTCGCAGCCATCGTCGTGCGAGACATAGCTGTCATGCATCGAGCGGAATCCGACCTGTTCAACTGCGGCGAGAATGTTCGCCAGCTGCGCCGGTGTGGCGTGACCGCGCGCGCTGCCGGTCCGTACATGCAAATGGCCTTCGAAGCTGATCTGGCCATCCGCTGCTGCCGTCACGGTGTAGCTGGGGCAGTTGCCGTAACAGCTGCTGCGCTGCAAGGTGACACGCGCGTCATGCGTGGGCTGCTCCGGCGCTGCATCGACGCGCAACCCGCAGGCGCCTAGCCATAGCGCAGCGCAGGTGATGATGCTGCGGCCGAGCGGGATGCGAGCCGGATTCATCGGATTCTCCATGGTTGTCTTCGGATGTTGCCGGCTCGCCGGTACGGCACGATGCCGGACCCGCTTCAAGCCTGCAGTTGTTGTACATCAGTCCTCATCCACATGCGGCTTCCATGCCTCGCTGAGCTGTTTCTGCACGTTCGGCGGCACCACTTCGTAATGGCTGAGGTCCAGGCTGTAGCGGCCACGTCCCCCCGTCATCGACTTCAGTTCGGTGGGATAGTCGATCAGTTCGGCCAGCGGCGCCTGCGCCTTGATTACCAGCTCGCCGCCGCGCTGGGTGTCGGTGCCCATGATGCGTGCGCGTTTACCGGCGAGGCCGCCGGTAACGTCGCCGACATTGTGCTCGGGTATCGCCACCTCGACATTCACGATCGGCTCCAGCACCACCGGGCGCGCCTTGCCGATGGCGTCGAGGAAGGCCTTCTTGCCGGCGCTGATGAACGCCACCTCCTTCGAATCGACCGGATGGTATTTGCCGTCGTAAACGGTTACCCGCAGATCCTGCAGCGGGTAGCCGGCAATGGCGCCGTGCTCCATCGCCTGCCGCACGCCTTTCTCGATCGCCGGCAGGTACTGACCGGGAATCACGCCACCCTTCACTGCATCGACGAATTCGAAACCGACGCCGCGATCGAGCGGCTCCACCCGCAGGAACACCTCGCCGAACTGGCCGGCACCGCCGGTCTGCTTCTTGTGCCGGTGATGGCCTTCGGCGTGGCCGGCAATGGTTTCGCGGTAGGCGATGCGTGGCGGATGGGTTGCAACCTCGACGCCGTAGCGCTCACGCATGCGTTCCAGCATCACCTTCAGGTGCAGGTCGGATAGCCCACGCACCACCGTCTCGTTGAGTTCCTTGTGGTGCTCGACGCGAAAGCACGGGTCCTCCTCGGCCAGCCGTGCCAACGCGTTGGAGAGCTTCTGTTCCTGGCCTTTGTGCTTCGGTTCCAGCGCGAGGCCGAACATCGGTGCCGGAAATGCCAGCGGAGCGAGCGTGATGCGATCCTCTTCGTGCGAATCGTGCAGTACCGCATCGAAGTGGATGTCCTCGATCTTCGCCACCGCGGCGATGTCGCCGGGAATGGCGGCCTCGATTTCCACATGCGTCTTGCCCTGCAGGCGGAACAGATGGCCGACCTTGAATGGCTTGCGGCCGTCGTCGATCAGCAACTGGCTATCGCGACGGATCGTGCCCTGCCACACGCGGAAGATGCCAAGCTTGCCGACGAACGGATCGTTGACGATCTTGAACACATCGGCGATCACGTGACTTTTCGGATCGGGATTGATTTCCAGTGCGGTGCCGTCGCCACGCACGAACGGTGGCGGGTTGCCCTCGGCCGGGTTCGGCAGCAACCGCGCGGCGACTTCAAGCAATTCGTGGACGCCCGCTCCCGTACGTGCGCTGACGAAGCAGATCGGCACCAGGTGCCCTTCGCGCAGGCACTGCTCGAACGCGTCGTGTAGCTGCTGCGGTGTCAGTGCAGCTTCGCCGGCGTCGAGGTAGGTGCCCATCATCGTCTCGTTGATCTCCACGACCTGATCGAGGATGCGCTGGTGCGCCTCGGCCAGCGAGGAGAAATCAGTGGCCCCCTCGCTGTGGAAGAAGCAGTCGAGCACGCGCTTGCCGTGGCCCGCGGGCAGGTTCACCGGCAGGCATTCGCTGCCGAACTCCTCGCGCAACGTGTCCACCAGCGCCGCGAGGTCGGCGCCATCGAAGTCGATCTTGTTGATCACCAGCATGCAGGCCAGTCCGCGTGAGCGCGCATGCGCCATCATGCGACGGGTGCCGTGCTCGATGCCGTTGATCGCATTGACCACCACCGCCACGGTTTCCACCGCCGCCAGTGCGGACAGCGTGGCGCCGCGGTAGTCGGCGTAACCGGCGGTGTCGATCAGGTTGAGGTGATAGCCAGCACGATCGATATGCGCAACGCAGCTGTCGATCGAGTGGGCACGCGCCCTTTCCTGGCTGTCGGTATCCGAGACGGTGGTGCCGCGCTCCACCGAACCGGCGGTCTGGATCGCGCCGCCGGCCAGCAGCAGTGCTTCGAACAGCGTGGTCTTGCCCACGCCGGAGTGGCCGGCGAGCGCGATATTGCGGATGCTTTCCGTGGTGTACGACACGATGCGACCCTCCCATGACTGGGCGCGGGTCGTGCCGGCTTGGACAACGGCGCCGCACGAAGCCGCGCGTTGGCGACTGAAGTGGCGGGCCGTCATGGTCGTCCGTGAGGGCGGTCATGGCGGGGCGGCGAGTGACGCCGCCCGCCTAGCCTTGAGCGAATGCGGTGCGTGGTCAAGCTGCAGTGCGGGGAACCGGCGCCGCCCTGCAGCGGTCTGTCATGGGCGCGTGAATTCCCCATGCGTCTGCGAGTCCCCCTGGGTTCAAACGCCATCCGGCATCCTGTCGGCAATGATTCGTGCCATCGAGGTGTCGTCATCGTTCATCCGTTGCAGGTCGGGCAGCACAGCCAGCCATCGCCAGACGATGGCTCGCCAGGTCGTGGGCTGTCCCCGCTGGATGGGCCGACACGGGCGCGGCTGAGGCAGCTGCGCTGGCGCGATCCGTGGCATGAGCGACGCTGGCACGGCCTGGCGTTGGTCGTGGCGCTGCTGCTGCATGTGCTGTTCATGCTGGTGATCTGGGGCGAGATGCGCCCGCAGCCGATATCGACGATGCAGCATGCGCAGCCGCAGGAAGTGCTGGAGGTGCGCTTCATCACGAATGCGCCGGTTGCCGCGGTTCCGCCGCCGCCGGCACTGCCGCCGCTGGTCGTGAAACCACGCGCGTTGCCGAAATCGCGCGAGTTGGAGCCGGTGCCGAAGGACGCGATGACCGTGCAGTTGCCGCCACCGAAACCGGTTGACGCGGCGAAGTTGTACGACAAGAACGGCGCGCTGCTGTTGCCGACATCGGCCGCCAGTGCCCCGACTTCCGGCTACGTATCGAACATGCCGCAGGGCAACACCCAGATCATGCAGCACAGCAGTCCGGTCAACTACCAGGCGACGCGCTTCGAGAAGGATTGGAACGGCAATGGCAATGTGGTCGACGATGCATTGCAGAAGCTGGTGGACAAGACCACGGTCAAGAAAACCATCAACCTGCCCGGTGGCGTGCGTCTTCATTGCGGTATTTCCCTCGCCATGCTCGCCGGTGGCTGTGGCGGCGATCCGCCACCACCGCCCTCAGCGAAGGATGGCGACGAGCGTCTGAGCATGGCTCCCCGGCCGCTGGCGGTCGATCCGCATGCAGCCAGGCCACCCAGCGTGGAGGCATGCATCGCGATGTACCGTGCCGGCAAACCGCTGGCGTCGGGTTGTCCGGTGGATACGCCGAACCGCGCAGTCGATGCCGAGCTGCATGATCGTGCCGCGGGTGCCGCCAGTCATCCCTGAGTGTCACGCGGAACCGCGGCTGCGCCTATTACACTTGTCGCATGCCCTTGCCGCCCCCGGATCAGCCTGACACCAGCCGTCCCGCCAGCCATCCGTCGCGGGCGATCCTGAGCTCGCCGCGGGCCGCTGCTGCTCGTGCCAGTGTCTACCGTCGGCGCAACCGGGAAAGCCCACGCGAGCGGGGCATACGTATCATCGCGGCGGTGGGTGCGCTGCTGCTGCATCTGGTATTCCTGTTCGCCTTCGTGCTCGGCCCGGCGTATGTAGTGAAGCTGCCGCCTGAGTCGAAGGAGCAGTTTCTGCAGGTGCGTTTGATCGAAGCACCCGAGCCGCCGCCACCGCCGCCCGTGCTCGGCACGCCGCCGAAGGAATTGGGGCCGCGCCACCAGGGGCGCGCCAGCCGGCCTGTATCCAGCAGCCAGAGCAGCGCGGGTATGCAAGTGACCGTTGCCGAAGCACAGCCTGCCCCGGCGCCGCCAGTCGTCGCACAGGCGCTGAAATCCAGTGCTTCGACTCCAAAACCGGTGGCCGCACCCACGCCTCCGGTGAGCTTGCCGAAGCCGGCACCGGCACCTCAGCTGCAACCGATTCCGCTGGCTGTCGAGCCGCCGACAGTGAACCTGCCGATACCCTCGTTGCAGCCGCCGGTGCCGCCGAAGTTCCAGCCCGAATCGGTGCGCAGGCCACAACTCGAAGGCACCCGTCCGCAACCGCCGCCCGCATCGCTGGCGCTGCCTGAGTTGCCGATGCAGGCAGCGCCGCCGATTACCATATCGAGCATCACGTTGAATACCACGGTGCCCAAGTCCAGCGCGCCAGCCAGCGTGACACCGGTTCGTGCAGATATATCTGCCGCTCCACCAGTACCTGAGCTGCAACCGATTCCGCTACCGGCGCAGCCGGCGCCCACGGTAAATCTGTCGGCCCAGTTGAGCGTGCCTAGTCCAACGGTGCCGCACGAGAAGCCACAGCTGCAGGCGCCAAAGATCGAGGTGGCCGAGGCCGAGCTGGCAGCCGTGCCGCTGGCGCCAGCGGCACCCGCACAAGTGCCGCTGCCAGTGCCGACGGTGAAGATCGAGGACATCAACAAGGCATCCGCGCCGGCCATCCAGCCATCCATCGAGCGACCACAACTCAGCGCGCCGCCCGAGGTCGCCACGGCACCTGCCCAGTCACCGTCGACGGCGAGCAAGCCGGTCGAATCGACATCACCTGCCGCCAGCGAACAGCCGGCGACCGCACCGAACTCGAGCCAGGCCGGCACGGAACGTGACGTCAGCACCGCGCCCAATGCCACTCCAATGGGCAGCGACACCGCTACGCCGGGTGTGCCCAGTGGCGTGGCGACCGCGCCGGAGAGCGAAAGCAGCCATGCCAATGGAGCCGAGCCCAAACCCGGGCAAGGCAGCGCCAAGGGCGTCGGTGGCAAGGAGCAGGGGCCGGGCCAGCTCGGCGGCAACCAGCCTGGCGCTGCCGAGGGCGCGAAGCAGGGCGCGCTTGGCGGTTACGTGCAACTGAAACCGCAAGGCGACACCGAGGTCATGGGTCACGGCACCCCGAACATCGGCTACAAGCCGACACGCTTCGACAGCGACTGGACACCGGAAGGCGAGAGCTCGGTCGATACTGCGCTGCGTCATGCGGTGGAAAAAACCACCGTGGCGCATACCTTCCATTTGCCACGTGGCGTGCGCGTGGAATGCAAGGTGGTACCGCTGCTGCCGATGGCACTGTTCGGCTGCGACAACCCTGATCCGCCGCCCGCACCCGTCGCCGCCAAGGTCTATGACCGCCTGCACCTGGCACCGGCTAATCCGGTGGCCGCGCCCGCGCCTGCGATCAGCACCGCTGCTCCGGTAGCCCCACTCAAGCTCGACAACAGTGTGCAATGCGCCGAAGCACGCGTTGCCGGCGGCCCACCGCCACCTGGCTGTGAAGCCATCACGCTGCCAGTCAAGCTGGCCCATCCAGCAGGATCGTCGTCCAGCTCATGGGTGCCGGCGAGCGACCAGTTCCATTAGTGCTTTTCTGCTCAGAAATTCAGAAATGCGTTGCCGGCATGACTGTAACGGCTGCCGATTCAGCACCATAGTTGATTAGTCGTTCGAGTGCGACGACCTCATCCTTGTAACGGTGGCTGCACGGAGTTGCTAACGGGTAGCATCGCTGCGCCTATGCTCGTTGGGGGATGCAATGAACTACGCCACGTCCAATCACGAAATTTTTTTGCACGTTCGCGTCATCTTGGCGATGGTGCTCGGTTTGAGCATATCCAGACTTGTTACTGGGCTGACTCAGTTCGTTCAGCACCCCAAGCTGTACAAGATTTATCCGATCCATATCGGCTGGGTGCTGTTCCTCCTTTTGGCCATCATCCATTTCTGGTGGTACGAGTACGCACTGATCGATGTTCCTTTTTGGACCTTCGCGATCTACATTTTCGTGATTACGTATGCGGTAGTTTTTGTCGTACTTGCGTCGCTATTGTTCCCTGATCGATTGGATGATTATTCTGGCTTTGCTGAGTATTTCGAGTCTCGCAGGAAGTGGTTCTATAGCTTCCTTGCACTGATGTTCGTCGTCGACATCATCGATACAGCTATCAAGGGTCAGGGCTATTTACACTCATTTGGCTTGGAGTACATTGTGCGCCAGTGGGTGCTCGCAGCCCTTGCGTTGATCGCCGTGTTCATTGCTAACAAGCGATTCCAACAAATCTTCGTACTCTTCGCACTGGCGTATCAACTGGTCTGGATATTCCGCATGTTCGAGAACATCCGCTGATACCTAACCAAGGATGAGACAACTCGTTTTTTGCCGTCTCTCACAAAATTAGGATATTCGCAGGAGGCGTCTCTTAGGAGAGGTGAGAACTATGTCGTGAAGAGGGCGTGCGTGCCACGAAGTGATCAGATTTGTTGCGGCAGTATCCGCTACCATCAATCACGCCTGCCGGTGAAGGCCCATTTGCAGCCAACAAGGAGATGTCCATGCGCTTCTTCCAAGTTTTGGGTTATCTAGCGTCGATTGCGGTTGCGAGCCTATTTGTTTCGGTTCCATCGACTTTTGCAGCGACAGCAGGTTCGGCTCACGCCGACAGTACGTTGCATCAGCCCGACGATACCTTGGCGACCATACAAATGCATGGCGTATTGCGGGTGGGTGTTGCTCTGAACGCCCCTTGGGTGCTGCGTGACAAGGACGGACAATGGATCGGGCTTGAAGTCGACTACGTCAGACAATTGGCGAAAGACATGCGCTGGAAGATAGAGCTCGTGCCGACCACCTGGGCGACGGCCATCAACGACTTGCATGACGGCCATTTCGACATCTTGGCAGCTGGACTCAGCATGACGCCGCAACGGGCGTTGTTGCTGAAATACACCCAAAGCTATGGCAGTTTTGCGTTGGGTTTGGCGGTTAATCGCAAGTCTCTCGGCAAGGACGATCTGCTTGCACTGGAGACCGGTGGCAAGTACAGAATTGGCGTGCTTTCGGGGACAGTGACCGCAGCCACAACCAAGGCATGGCTCGGCAACAGCAATGTCGTGGAAGTCAACGATGAGAGTCAGGCCTTGCAGGATGTCCGCAACGGAAAGCTGGACGGATTCTTGGCCGAACAACCTCTACCGGATGCCATCGCCCATTCGTATCCAGACCAAGTGCGTACGCTGGACGTAAGCACATTCGGCAAGACAGCGCATGCATTAGCCGTGCGCCGCAACGATCAGGGCCTGCTGGATGTGATCAACGCCTGGCTGGTTTATGAACAGGGGACAGGCTTCATCGCGGATCGAGAGAAATTCTGGCTGCAAAGCTCAGCCTGGGTCGAATTGATGTGATGTAGGGTCTAAGGCGTTGGTCTCATCCGTCGGGGAAAGGTCGATGCGGATTTCTTTTGCCATGTTTATGCTAATCGCAATCATGCCTATGGCCGTGGCCAAGGCTGAGGATTGCGCTAATGCCAGCAGCCAAACGGCTATGAACATATGCGCCGATCAGGCCTATAAGAAGACCGACGCTCAATTGAATTCTGTCTACAAGCAGATTGTTGGCCGTCTGAAAGACAATAAGGACACCCTCAAGCTCCTGGTGACTGCGCAGCGCAATTGGATCACCTTTCGAGATTCTCAGTGTGCTTTCGAGACGTCGGCGAGCGCACAGGGAAGCGTCTATCCTATGCTGGTATTGCAGTGTCGTGATGGATTGACTAGCAAGCGCATTGATGAACTCAAACCTTTTCTTGCTTGTCAGGAACAAGACATGAGTTGTCCTGTGCCGTGAATTGAGTGCATCGGTACCGCAGTGAATTCTGTCGTGTGCACCGCCAGGCTTGAATCCGCAGCGAGTGGGATCAGCCGCGATTGCCCGGTTTGCTCTTTCTCGCATTCACTTCGTCGCGAATGGTCTCGATGTTACGCATAGGTTCATGACGCTGGATCATTTGTGCGTAGCGCCAGAATCGTCCGCCCAGAGCGAAGACCGTGTACCAGCCCAATGGTGTTGGTCGTAAGGCGGCATGCAGGGTACGTGCGTAGTCCAGCACCAGCCCCGGCGTCCATGCCATCGCCTCGGCACGACGTTGCAGTTGCGCAGCCACCCACAGCTCCGGATTGAACATGGCGCGGAGCAATGTGCCAAGTCCCCATCCCGATTTCGCGAGCACCCCTTCCAGTGCTGCCTCCAGAGCCTGTGCCACAGTGCTCGAGCAGTTGCGGCTAGTCAGGTTGTAGGTATCGTCATCGCGGTATTTTTGCCAAAACACAGCGAGCCCCGCGCGGTTGTAATGTTTAAAGTGGATCTGCGCTGTCGAATCGCACCATCCAGTGGACTCGATCGCATAACTGGGTTGGAAGCGGCCAGCCACGTCGTTGTCTTTCGTGGCGCGAAGCATATGCGCGAAATCGGAACTGGATCGATCGATCTCCACTTTGGGGTAGTGACTGATATAGATATCCGGTGGCGCTTCCATGGCAGCGTGTCCTGTCGAGATCACGCCCTTGCTGTCCACTGCCGCGATGTAGCGATCAACCACTGGCCGAGGCACGACAACATCTTCTGCCGAGCCGGTCGGAGTCCACACATGCACGATCAAATCGCCTTCCTGCGATGCAACGCCGTCCTGCTCAATTGCCCCTATGGAAGCCCCCACGGCAAGATTGCGCGGCAACCGTTGCGAAAGCGCCGTATTTCCAGGTAGACGTTTGAGTAGGAAAGCCTGCCTCAACAGGCCGCAGCCAGATAGAAAGATTCCCATGCCGACGCAGTACGGTACGGTCCCGGCATAGAACGTGGGGTAAGGCTCGAACATGAAAGCGGCAAAACCGACTTCGAGCAGCCCTGTGAAGAAGGACGGGCGCCAACCATTGAAACGCACCACGATTGCTGCGGCCATACGGAAGGTGCCATCAGCCAGAAAAGCGAGCCCGAAAAGCATCGCGAGGATCACGCTGGCTGCATGGTGTTCATCGACCAGCAAAAGACCCAGTATCAGAAAGGCCACGCCGCGTATCTTTCGCAACACGACCCGCGTATCGCCGCCGGCTGGTGTCACGACCAGGCTGACTACGGCTTCCACCAGCAATAGATAACCGAACACATGAATCGGGAAATACATGACGCCATCGAGCGCATCGATGAAAATGGCGGCACCCAATACCGCCCAGATAAGGCCTACGCTGGCGAGCATCAGCCAGCGACGCCGGATGAAATCATTGCCGAGCAGTATCATGATCAAACGAATCACGTCGGCACCCCATTCTTTGTTCGCACGGCCGGATGCTCGCGGCCGATCAAGTTCGACTTCGAGAGCGCATCATAAACAGGCCAAACAGCGTGCAGGCCACGGCAATCACCCCTGGCAAGCCAAACCTCGCACTACCCTGCATGGCAATACCCGCCATGCCCGGCCCCAGCATGGCGCCCGCTCCCCAGGCCAGTCCCATCACTGAGTAAACACCCACCAGGTCATTGCCCTGAAAGTGACTGCCAACCATGGTCA
>Ga0302226_10001873_pt1 | contig 15358 bp, 12 predicted proteins | sample II_Palsa_E3_3_FD_193524 | JGI IMG/M metagenome (GOLD analysis project Ga0302226, IMG submission 193524) | Peat permafrost microbial communities from Stordalen Mire near Abisko, Sweden - II_Palsa_E3_3 | ecosystem: Environmental > Terrestrial > Soil > Palsa > Peat permafrost | place: Sweden...
GGCTACGAGTGTGGCGCGGCCTCATCATAGAAGCGTGACAGATCCGATTTGACCTGTTTCAACGCGTTCACGTCGAAATAGATCATGTGGCCGGACGGATAGAAGCCGAACTCGATGTTCTTGTGGATGGCCGGATCCAGCCCGAGATGGCCGAGATCGAACTCGGTGGCGTAGAACGGCGTGGCCAGGTCGTAGTAGCCATTGGCCGAGAACACCTTCAGGTGCGGGTTGCGGCGCATCGCGGCGGCCAGGTCGCTGCCGACGTACGGTGCCTGGGTGAAGCCGTGCTCCTGTTTGCGCTTCCAGTCCCAGCCACGATTGATCACCTCGTAGTTATTGGGAAGATAGGGGCTTTCCTGCGTGAACTTCAGTTCGCTCGCAGCGTATTGATTGAACGCAGCGAGGTAAGCGCCGGTGGCGGCATCGCTGGCCGCATCACCGTCGGGTGTCTCGCCGGCGGCGTCAGGATCGATGCCTACGAAACGGCCATCCAGACGGCCAACGGTGCGGCGCTGGTCGCGCAGCAGTTCCTTGCGGAAGCGGCTGGGATCGATGCGCAGGTTTGCCTCCTTGATGTAGGTCGGCGACAGGCCGATGTATTGGCTCAGCTGGTTCGCAATGCGGTCGGCCTCGGCTGGCTCGATCGCGTCGCCCTTGGCCAGGGCCAGCGTGTAATCGGTGTCGGCGAAGTGGCGCACGCCGGCGAGGAAGCTGGCGATGTCGGCGGGCTTGTTCGGGATCTTGTTGTGATACCAGGCGATCGCCGCCTCGCTCGGCAGGTTGACCACGAAGGCATGGTCGACCCCGGTGGTGGACCACACGTTGAAGTCGAGGATCGAGGACATCAGCACAACGCCGTTGAACTCCATGCCCTGCTCCTGCAGGTCCTTCACCAGCACCGCCGAACGGGTTGTGCCGTAGCTCTCGCCGAACAGAAATTTCGGTGAGTTCCAGCGATGGTTGTCGCTGACGTAGCGGGTGATGAATTTCGCATAGGCTAGGGCGTCCTGATCCACGCCGTAGAAATCCTTGCCCTCCGCGGCGCCGGTCAGCTGCGAGTAGCCGGTGCCGGGCGCGTCGATGAATACCAGGTCGCTCTTGTCGAGCAGGCTGTTGTCATTCGGCACAGTTTGATAAGGCGGCGGCGGAATCGGCCGGTCGCCCTGGTTGGCCACGCGCACCGGACCGAACGAGCCCATGTGCAGCCACATGGTCGAGGATCCCGGGCCGCCGTTGTACATGAACGTCACCGGTCGCTTGCCCGGCTTGCCGTCGTCGACGGTGTACGCGACATAGAAAAAGCTGACGGTCGGCTTGTCCTTGTCGTCCTTGATCAGCAGGGTTCCGGCGGTGGCCTTGTAATTGATCGTGCGGCCATCGATGCGCACGCTGTGCTTGGTGACGACGCTGCGCTCGGGCGGGATTGGCAGCGCGTCCTTCTTGCTGTCTTTGTCAGTCTGCGTCTTGGCCGCATCCTTGGGTGTGTCGTCGTCGGCATGAACGATGCCGCCGAGCGTCAGCATCAAGGCGAGGGCGAGTGGGGCGATGAGAAACTTGCGCATGGTCAGTGGCTCCGCATCAACGCCGTGGCGCAGCGTGGTCGTAGAAGTTCGATACATCGGTCTTGAGCTGCTTCAATGCTTCGGTGTTGAGATAGATCATGTGTCCGGAGGGGTAGTACAGAAACTGCAAGTTGCCGCGTAATGATGGATCGAGATTCATGTGCGCCAGGTCGAATTCGGTGATGGAGAACGGGGTCGCGAAATCGTAGTAGCCGTTGACCGACAACACCTTGAGGTTGGGGTTGGTGCGCATCGCGTGGGCCAGGTCGCCGGCCACGTAGGCCAGCGGCAGTGGGCGCATCTCGTCGGCAGCTTTGTGCTTCCAGTCCCAGTCTTTGATGATGTCGCCGAAGGTCGGCCGATAGTCCACGTCGGTGTGGTAATTGAGGTCTTTGTCGACGTAGTCGTGGAACGCGCTGACGAATGCGCCGCTGATGCCGGCATCGGAGGCGTCGTAGTCCGGAGTCTCGCCGGCGGCATCGGGATCGGTGCCGGTGAAGCGGCTGTCATAGCGGCCAAGGGTAAGGCGCTGGTCGCGCAGCAGCTCCTTGCGGAAGCGGCTGGGATCGATGCGCAGGTTCGCTTCCTTGACGTACTGCACCGAAAGCCCGGTATACGCGGCGAGCTGGTTCGCTACCGTATCGAGTTGGGCGGCCGGCAGGTTCTGACCCTGCGCCAGCGCGGCGGCATACGGACCATTGGCCCAGGCGCGGACCTGGTCGACGAAAGTCTTCAGGTCGGCGGGTTTGTTCGGAATCTTGTTGTGGTACCACGCCGCAGCAGCGTAGGTAGGCACATAGCCCGCGAAGAGTTCGTCGTACCCGGGGATGCGGATGCCGTAGTTGAGGATCGACGACATCAGGATCACGCCGTTGAACGCCATCCCCTTTTCCTGCAGCGCATCGACCAGCGCCGCGGAACGGGTGGTGCCGTAACTTTCGCCATACAGGAACTTTGGCGAGTTCCAGCGCTGATTGACGCTGACGTAGCGCTGGATCGCGCGAGAGAACGCGGAGATATCCTGGTCCACACCCCAGAAGTCCTTGCCGGTGGCTTTGCCCAGTGGACGCGAGTAGCCGGTGCCGACCGCATCGACGAATACCAGATCGGTCTTGTCGAGCAGGCTGTCGCTGTTGGGCACCAGGCGGTACGGCGCCGGCGCGGTGGCATCGGGGCTGGCCGTCTCGATCCGCATCGGTGCGAACGAGCCCATGTGCAGCCACATGCTGGATGAGCCCGGGCCGCCGTTGTACAGGAACGTCACCGGCCGCTTGTCGGCCTTGGCGCCGTCCAGCGTATAGGCCACGTAGAACACGCTGGCCTGCGGCTCACCTTTGTCGTCGCGGATGATCAGCGTGCCGGCGGTGGCGGTGTACTTGATCGTGTGGCCGCCGATGCTGACGTCGTGGTGCGTGCGAGTAGCGGCTTCGGTGGCCGGTGGTGTGGCCTCGTCGCCCGTTTCGTGGGTGCCGGTCGGGTGGGTTTTGTCGGCTTTGGCGGGCTTGGACCCCTCATCGGCATGGCTGGCGGTCAGCGGGGCAAGCACAAACGCGCCGGCCAGCAGCAGGGAAATCAGGTAGCGCATGGGAACCCCATCTCATCGAACGAGCTTGGAGTATGCGTGCCTGATCGCGACAGCGACCGTGACAAAAGTACTGGGTAGAAATTTAGACGTCTAAATACGTGCGCGGATGCCTGCCGCTGCCGAGAGGGGCATCAATCGCCGGACATGGCGTGCCCGGCGTTCCACATGGCGCGCGTCAGTGGGCGGTTCGTGTGCGGCGTCTGCAACACGATCAGGGTGGTCGTGCTGATGCTGGCGTGGATCTTCAGCAGGCGATCGAGCACGGCTTCCAGGTGGGTGATCGACATCGCCACCACATGCAGCAGCGCGGAGTCCTCACCGGCCAGGCGTCGGCATTCGAGCACCTCGGGTATATCGGCCACCAGCGTGCCCACGCGGGCGCAGACACCGCCGTCGCAGCGCACCCGCACCATCGCGTCGATCGTGTAGCCAAGTCGCTTCGGATTGATCACGGCGCGGTAGCCGGTGATTACCCCGGCCTCCTCCAGTTGCTTCACCCGTTCGGCCACCGCCGGCGCGGACAGCCGCACCTTGCGTCCCAGCTCGGCGTAGCCCACGCGCGCGTCGTGCTGCAGTGCCTCGAGCAGCTGCCAGTCTTTGGCGTCCAGCTCCGGTTTCGATTCGAAGGTCATAAGCTTGATTGTCGATTCGTTCAATGGCGAAACATCGGTACTGTACGCCGATCCATTATTCGGGTGCGCATCAGTCAAGGCATAGAATGCGCACATTCTCCCGACCGGAATTCGCCCCCATGGATGCCCATCAACGCCTCGACGGGCGTGCGCTCAGCTACATCGGCATCGCCTTGCTCACCTGGTCGTCGGCGTATGCCGCGATCGCCTATGCGCTGGCTTCGTTCACCCCGGGCGAGGTGGCACTCGCGCGGCTGGCGATCGGCTCGCTGTGTTTCGCCGTGCTAATGCTGGTGAGGCGTGTACCGTTGCCGGCGCGACGCGACTGGCCGCAACTTGCGCTGCTCGGCGTGATCGGGCTGACCGTGTACCACCTGTGCCTCAACTATGCGGAAACACGCATCGCCAGTGGCACCGCGGCGATCCTCATCTCGCTGGTTCCTGCGGCGACCGCCGCGGTGTCGGCAATCTGGGTGCACGAGCGCTTGTCTGCGCGCACGCTGCTCGGGCTCGGTGTGGCGCTGGTCGGCGTGGTGATGGTGGTACTGGCCAGTGGCAAGCAGGTGAAGTTCGAGCCGATGGCTGCGCTGGTGTTGCTTAGCGTGCTCGCCTCGGCGATCTATTTTGTCGGGCAGAAGCCATTGTTCGCGCGCAACAGCATGATCGGTGTGACCGCGTTCACGTTCTTCGCGGGCACGCTGGGCACGCTGCCCTTTGGACTATGGGGTTTACCGCAGGCGCTGGTGCTCGCGCCGTGGTCGCATATCGCCGCGCTGCTGTGGCTGGGCATCGCGCCAACCTTCATCGGTTATCTGACGTGGAATGCCGCGCTGCGCCGGGCCTCCGCCTCGCAGGTTTCCAGCTTCATCTACTTCTCGCCGCCGATCGCGGTGCTGATCGGCTGGGTCTGGCTGGATGAGCGGCTGACGGCGCTGACTCTCGTCGGCGGCGTCATCACGGTGGCCGGCGTGGTGCTGGCAAACATGCGGCGGCGACCGGTATTGGTTGTGCCAGTAACGTCCGATGCATGTAAACAGAACTGACCCATACGACAAGGGAAAACCGCATGTACGAGCTACATATTGCAAACAAGCATTACTCGTCCTGGTCGTTGCGGTCGTGGCTGCTGCTGAGTGAGCTCGACATCCCGTTCCACGAGCGGCTGGTGTCATTCGCTACGGGCGGGGGATTGAACTGGAAGGCATTTCGTGAGTTCTCGCCAAACGGCAGGGTGCCATGCCTGCGCGACGGCGAGACCGTGGTGTGGGATTCGCTGGCGATCGCCGAATATCTGGCCGAGAAACATGCGGGCGTGTGGCCTTCCGATGCGAAGGCGCGCGCGTGGGCCCGATGTGCCGCTGCCGAGATGCATTCAGGCTTTGCCCCACTGCGCACACATTGCCCGATGATGTGTGGCCTGCGCATCCAGCTGCCTGACGAGCTGCCACTCGCGTTGCGCGCCGACGTCGAGCGCATTGACGAACTATGGAGCGAAGGGCTGACGCGCTTCGGTGGCCCGTTCCTCGCAGGCAACGCGTTTGGCGCAGTCGATTCGTTCTTTGCGCCGGTGGCATTCCGCATCCAGACTTATGGGGTGGCGCTAAGCGATGCAGCGACTGCCTACGTGCAACGATTGCTTGAGCTGCCGGGCATGCGCCGCTGGTATGTCGATGCGCTGCAGGAAACCTGGCGCGACCCGACCCACGAGGACGAAGCAAAGCAGTGCGGTACGTTGCTGGAGGACCTGCGCGTGCCGGTCATTTGAAGCGCCAGCTGCGCTGTCGTCAGGGCAGCGCTGGCAGCGCAGCTGCCTTGGTTGAACGCCGAACCTGCCAACGGGCCAGGGCGACCAGCAGCAACGCGACCGCGATGAAGACCAGCAGCACCACGCAGGCATCGATCAACACGCGCAGATAGCCGAGCGTCGTGACATCGAGGAACGGGTAGGGATACCAGCCATTCACTGCACCGCGCGCCAGTACGTACGCGAAATAGGCCGCCGGATACATCTGCCAGTAGACGACCTGCTGCCAGCGCAGCGTTGCCTTCGGCACCGCCAGCCACCAATACAGCAGAAATAGCACCGGCATCACGTCATGGAGGATCATGTCGGCGGCGAGCTGCCAGCCCTGCGGATGCCAAAGCTGGCGCAGCAGCAGGTTGTAGATCGCGCTGACGATCACGATGCTCATCGTGATCGCGGTACGCACATCTGGCCGTCCAAAAAAGCGGCTGATCGCCCCGTGGGGGCCGCTTGCGGCCACTGTCAGCGCCAGTGCCACCAGCACATTCGTCGTAATCGTGAAATAGCCGCAGTAGGTCCACAACCCGACCCAGGCACCTTGTCCGTTCGTGATCGTCAGCTGGATCGACAGCAGCAGTTGCAGCGCAAGCGCGACCCAGCCGAGCAGCGCGGCGGCGGCAGCGAATGATCGGTAACGCTTCGGCATGGCAGCAGCCTGAGTGAATGGAATGGAGATACGTCCGGGACGAGGCGGGTGCCGTATCGCGCCCTGTAGAACCCGACGGCTCCGCTACTTGGCTCTAGGCTGCACCATTTCCCTCAAGATTGGAAAATTGACCTGTCAGCGGGTCATACAGAGCCCCCCAGTTACTTGGGCCACCGTCGCATACGATAGCGGCACTACGCAGCCATCCGGCGTTTTCCCCCTGCCCGAATTCATCAGCGGGCCAGGCGTTGATATAAATGTAATGCTGACCTCCGATCACGACCCCGATGTACTGCCGATGGGAAATCTTTGGATCTCCGATGGACTCGCTGACCCCAAGCTTTTTTGTCGATGCCAGTTGAGTGAGCTGAGGTAGGTCGTTTTCCAATTGCTGGACCATTTCCTTCGGCGGATCCCAAAGGCCTGTTACGCCGCCAACATTGGGACGAGAACATTGATGAAGCGCTTTCTTGGCCTCGGCGCCGTGCAGCACGGTGTAGTGAATATCGACAGTGGCGGCGATAGTGGGCGCCGCGAAGAGAAGCGCTAAAAGAACAATCGGCAAGTGCTTCATGAAACTCCCCTGGGTGAATCAAGGCGTTTTAGAGTTTGTACGCCCGATGGATCGCTACGATACCGCCGCTCAAGTTGCGCACTTCGACGCGGCCGAAGCCCGCGCGTTCCATCATCCCTTTGAGTGTTTCCTGATCCGGGTGCTTGCGGATCGACTCGGCAAGGTACTGGTAGCTGTCGGCGTCTCCGGCGAACAGCTGGCCGAGCTTCGGCAATACCTTGAACGAATGGAAGTCATAGAGCTTGCCGAACAGCTCGCTCTGCACCTTGGAAAATTCCAGCACCAGCGCACGACCGCCGGGCTTGAGCACGCGGCAGATGTCGGCCAGCGCCTTGTCCTTGTCGGTGACGTTGCGCAGACCGAATGCCATCGTCACTGCATCGAAGGAGTTGTCCGGAAATGGCAGCGCTTCGGCATTGAGTTGGGCCCAGCGCAGGCCACTGACTACCCCGCGATCGGTCATGCGGTCGCGGCCGACGCCGAGCATGGCCGCGTTGATGTCGCCGACCACGACCTCGCCTTCGTCACCGACGACGGGCTTTAGCAGCGCGGCGATGTCGCCGGTGCCACCGGCCAGATCAAGCACGCGGTCGCCGCGGCGCACACCACTGACAGCGACGAAATGGCGCTTCCACAACCGATGCACGCCGAATGACATCAGGTCGTTCATCAGGTCATAGCTGCGTGCGACCGAGGTGAACACCTGGCCGACGAGTTTCTGCTTGTCGCCTACCGGGACGTCGCGGAAACCGAAATGGGTGGTTTTGGGCTGCTGCTCGTTCATGGGGTACATGGTAACGGATTGGCGGCCTGGGCTTCCTGGGAATATGGAGGGGAAAGGGTGCTCGCCGGACCGCTAATTCTCTAGCTGATTCTTCGTCACTTCGGCCAAGGGCCTGCCCAGTGCATCACGCGCTCTGCCCCCTCTCCCCTGCGGGGAGAGGGTTGGGGTGAGGGGCGGGTGCTCGCGGAATTGCTGAATCTTCGTCACCCCTGCGAAGGCAGGGGCCCAGTGGCCAGCGTTGTGCGGGAATGCCACGGTTCTCGACTAAGGCGCCGGCCCCTGCCTTGGGGGGCGGAGAATTGGAGTGCCCCGCATTCCGTAGGAGCACGAAACGCTCTGCAAGCGGAATGCCAGATAGCGGGAATGCCAGGTTCACGCCCAGGGCGCTGGGCCCCTGCCTTCGCAGGGGTGACAGGGACTTGGAGTTCCGGCGAGTCCCGCCCCCTTAACTCGAGGGGAAGGGGAGAGACGGCTTACAGAGTCGCCTTGCCGTCGACCTTGTAGACCACGCCACCCTTCATCACGAAGCTGACCCTCTGCATCGCGGTGATGTCGTCCAGTGGGTTACCTGGCACCGCGATCACATCGGCATGGCGGCCCACCGCGATCTGGCCGAGTTCGTCCTGCTTGTGCAGCAGTTCGGCGGCATGGGTGGTGGCGGCCTGCAGCACGAACATCGGGGGCATGCCGGCCTGCACCATGTATTCGAACTCCTTGGCGTTCTCGCCGTGCGGATAGACGCCCGCATCGGTGCCGAACGCGATCTTCACGCCGGCTTTGTACGCCTTGCCCGCGGTGGCCTGGATGATCGGCCCGACTTGTTCCGCCTTGGCCGTGACCTGGGGCGGATACCAGCCTTCCTTTGCTTTTTCCTCGGCGAACTTGCCTGCGATGATGGTCGGCACATACCAGGTGCCGTGTTCCTTCATCAGCTTCATGTCTTCGTCGTTCATGAAGGTGCCATGCTCGATCGAGTCGACACCGCCCAATACGGCGCGGCGGATCGATTCGGCGCCGTGCGCGTGTGCCGCCACGGTGAAACCGTAGTCGTGCGCGGCGGCGACGACGGCCTTGATTTCCTCCAGCGTCATCTGTGAGTTGTCGGCACTGCTGCTTTCATCGAGCACGCCGCCGGACGGCATGATCTTGATCATGTCGGCACCGTCTTTGTAGTGCTGGCGCACAGCCTTCCATGCGTCTTCGGGCGAATTGATGATGCCGTCCTTGGGATCGGGATCGCCCTGCAGATCCCAGCGATAACCGTCGGTCGGGTCGGCGTGGCCACCGGTGGTGCCGACGAACTGGCCAGCGCTGAAGATGCGCGGCCCGGGCACAGTGCCGGCGTTGATTGCGTTGCGTAGCGCGATGGACTCGTTGTGCGCGTCACCGACATTGCGCACCGTGGTGAAGCCGGCCAGCAGGGTGCGCCGCGCATACAACGTGCCCAGGATCGCGTAGTCGGCAGGGTTGAGGCGGAACTGGTCGCTGTAGGTGGACTTGCTGAACTGCATGGTCAGGTGGGTATGCGAGTCGATCAGGCCTGGCATGCAGGTGGCGTCAGCGAGTTCGATCTGACGAAAGCTGGCGCCGGCCTGGTGTGCGGCATCCTCGTAAGGCTTGCCGTCGACGATACCGTTACGCAGCTCCTTGATGCGCCCGTCTTCTACGATCAGCGTGGTCGCGCCAAGTAGCTTGCCGGCGACCGGGTCGACCAGGCGCGCGCAATGCAGCACGCTGACATCGTGATCGGCGGGTGCATCGGCGGCTAGCGCGACGGCTGGCAGCGACAGGGCAATGGCAGCAAGGGCGAGCGCGCGGCGTTTGATCATGGGGGTCTTCCGGCTGGGCAAGCAGCCATCTTAGGCATGCATGACGGCCATCGTCACCGTGACATTCGGCATGGCTGCGCATCGGCCGGTGATCGTGCAGCGCACATCACCATGACGGCGCCCGGTGCAACGAGCTGCTTATCCGCGCGGTAATGCTTCGTCGTCGTCGTCAGCTGGCGTCACGGCAACATGTGCATGGGTCTGGTGTTCGGTCTCAACATGTCGCTGGTGCAGATCTGCGCTGGAGGCGTCGGCTGGCACGCCAACGGTGAATTGGCTGGCGGAGCTCGGCGCACCCTGCGCTGCCGGCATCCTGGCCGTTTCTACGCCCGGCACTTGGTCAGCGGTCGAGTCTTTCTCACCACCGCCAGGAGTGATCTTGAGGATGGAGTGGCGAACCTCGCGCGACAGGATCAGTCGTGCGTCGTTGACCATGCCTTCCAGTGCACTGTCGTAGTCGAGCTTGCCGGCTTCATCGGTCCACACCACGCGGCGTTCGCGCAGCTTCTGAATGAAGCCGCGGAATAGTGCCTTGTCGAAGAACTCCGGCGCGGACAGTTCGTTGAGCAGGCTCAGCCGTTGCGCGGTGAGCGTGCAGGCGTTTTCGAGTTCCGCGCCGGTCAGCATATGGGGACCGTTCTTGGCCAGCGCCGCGATGGTGATGTAGTAGCGCTCGAACGCCTGGATCAGGCTGCGCGCAATCACCTTGAGCTGGAACGCGCTGTCTTCCTGGCCCGCGCTGCGTTCCAGCACACGGCCCTCGCCGGTGGACTCTAGCAGGCCGTGGCGTACGAAGAAGTCGATGGTTGCCTGCATCTGTGCGCTGAAGCCATCGCCATCCCACGGCAGGAACAACTCGCCTTGGATGAACGGGTAGATGATGCGCCCAAGCCGCAGCACCGAAGCACGCGACATGCGCCGGTTATTGAGGAAGCAGCAGGCAACCCATGCGGCGGTCGCGGTGAGGTGCAGCACGTTATTGCGGAAGTAGCTGAGCAATATCGCCTGCTCGCCGCTGGTGGTCAGCACGTCGCCCAACGGGTGCTGCACGCGCTGGATCCAGCCCATCTGCTCGCCATAGGCAATGATCGCCGCCGGGTTCATCGGGGTCAGCGTGACGCGGTCGGAATACGGCAGCTCTTCCAGCAGCGTCTTGCTCAGGGAGAGCTGCTCCAGCAGGTCACTTTCGGCCATCGCATGCTTCGGTGTGGCGAGCAGGGCGAGTGCGAGCAGGTTGATCGGATTGACGTCGGCGGCACGATTGACGTTGATCTGAATCTTCTCGGCCAGGCGATCGGTCACGCTGTTCAGCCATTCCGGTTTGGCTTCGGGATCGGCGCTCTCAGTGCGCCAATCAGCGCAGGCTGCATCCAGCAGCGGGTTCAGCTCGATCGGCTCGCCGAAGTTCAGCGCGACATGGCCATAGCGCTGGCGCAGCACCTTCATCAATCCGCGCAGCAGGCCCAGCAGCGATTCCTTTTCTTTTGGCTGGCCGCTGAGTTCGCCTGCGTACGACTTGCCCTCCACCAGCTTCTCGTAGCCGATATACACCGGCTGGAACAGCACCGGCCGGCGCGGCGCGCGAAGAAACGCGCGCACCGTCATCACCAGCATGCCGGCGCGCGGCGCCAGCAATCGGCCGGTGCGCGAGCGGCCACCTTCGATGAAGTACTCCATCGGCACGCCGCGATCGATCAGCTGCGCCACGTACTCGTTGAACACGACCGAATACAGCGCGTTGCCCTTGAAGCTGCGGCGCAGGAAGAACGCGCCGCCGCGGCGCAGGATCGGCCCGATTCCCGGCAGGTTGAGGTTCACGCCAGCAGCGATATGCGGTACCACGACGCCTGACACGTGCAGCTGATAACTGAGCAGCAGGTAATCGGCATGGCTGCGATGGCAGGGCACGTAGACCACTTCGAAGCCGGGCGCGGCAGCGCGGGCCTTGTCGAAGTGGTGCATGGCGATGCCGTCGTACAGCTTGTTCCAGAAATTGCGTAGCAGGAACGACACCGAACGCACGACCGGATGCGAATAGTCGGCGGCAATCTCCAGCGCCAGCTTTTGGGCCTTGCGCCATGCCTTGGCGTGGCTGATTTTTTCCTTCGCGGCGCTGGCGGCGATCGCCGCGCGTACGGGTTCGGCATTCAATACCGCATCGACGACGGTACGTCGGTGCGACAGGTCCGGCCCGATCACGGCCGCGCGGATACGGTGGAAATGGGTGCGTAGAACGCGTGCGATCTTGCGCGTGAATCGCTCTGGCGCGATGTCTGTGGCTTCGTCCAGCGCGCTGCGCAACGACACCGGCGCGGAAAAGTGCACCACCGTGTCGCGCCCATTCAACAACATCGCCAGCAGCCGACGAAAGCGGCCGACCATCACCCAGTTTTCCGAGAACAGCACGCGAAACCAGCCGGTATCGCGGCTCGGCGCACGGCCGACGTAGATCGACACCGGGACTAGCTGGACATCACGTTCCGGCATGCCTTCGAGCGAGCGCACCAGCTGTCGCAGCGGTTCGTTCGGCGTGCGCTTGCGGTTGCGGCCAAACACCCAGCCATCGCGTCGCGCCAGTGCAAATACCGAGCGTCTGCGGCGCGTGCCTGCCAGTGGCTGCATCGGGCTGGGCAGCCCGGCCTCGCGGCAGGCCCGCTGCAGGATCAGCGCATCGGAGAACCCGTCGCGCTCGATCACATAGCAAACAGGCACGCCGGCCCGCAGCAACGCGGCGGGCTCCGCCGGGTCCCGGCGAATGCGCAGCCAGGGCTGCAGCAGCTGCCCGGCCAGATTGAACCACCAGGGGGCGCGCTGGCGGGCGGTGGAGTCTGCGCTGGAAATATTTGGCATCCGTCTATTCTAACGGCTGGGATGTTCAGTCTTTCGCTGCCACGGTGCCGGCTGCGGCCGGCGCGCTGGCGCTGCCTGCCGGCTGACCAGGTTGTTCAATCAGCTGCTTGTGCGATTCGCGCACGTTGTTGAGCATGTCCTCGCTGTACCAGCGGCCATCCTGCTGCACCAGCTTCGACTCGGTCGACAACGGCTTGCCAAGCAGCACGTAGTCGATCTTCACGCGCGCGTGGCCGTTGCTGCTCTCAATGGGTGTGCGCTCGATAGGCGTCACCTTGATCGAATTCAGCGTGTCGTCCACCGACAGACCGTAGACCCCCAGCAATTGTTTGGCACCTGCGAAGCCGGTGGAATACTTGTTCATCGCAGTGTCGAAATCCATCGTGCGCAGCTGCTCAGGAGTTTTCAGATCCAGCCTGCGCGCTGTTGCCACGGCAATCCCGACGGCCTGTTTTGCCTTCGCCTGATCGAACCACGGCGTCTGCTGCGCCCATGGTGTGAGCACGTCGAGCACACCACTGGCCTGGGCCTTCTGCTCACTGGTCAGGCTCTTGTTCTGGGTGACGCCGTTTTTCAACAACGCCTCGCCGACGCTGATCAACACGGGCAGCTGATCCTTGTACTGCTGCTCCATGGTGGTCAGCTTCGGCTGCAGTTCGGCGTACAGCTTGTTCTCCGCGTCCGGACCGGTGAGCTCCTGCATCGCCTGGTTGAACCTGGCGCGATCCTCGGCGGTGATCGGCTGCGGATTCTGCTGGAGATGGACCCAGTCGGCACGCAAGGTGGCGTAGTCAGCCGGTGGCAACGCGTGCTTCCACAGGCCGTTGAAATTGCCGGCCTTGAGCAGATCAACCGAAGACTGCACCGCCGCCTCCGGCGTACTGCTGCCCGGTTGCGAGACATCGTCCTTGCCGTGGCAGGCAGTCAATGCCAGTGCAGCGAGAAGCGGCAGCAAGGTGTAACGAAGGGTGGGCAGGCGCATGCAGGGTCTCGCAATGGTTGGTGGCGCGACAAGGTGTCGATGCGTCGTCGTGACCCGGCAGGGTAAGGGCCGCCACGGTAAGTAGACAAGCGTTACCCGCCAGCTGTGCGGGTACCCCAAAAAGAAAACCCCGCGGGCATGGAGCCTCACGGGGAAATCCGGCAGAGCCGGAAGGGAAATGGCCTTGCCTGCAACTATTCGGTCAGCAGGTGTTGGCAGACGAAATATTACTTGTTCGTTAAACCTAAGGCAATACTTTTGTTTTGTCCTATAAATTGTTGATTTGCATAAGTTTAATGATTGACTTAAGTCACTGGTAGCGCAGCGCGTCGATTTTCTGCTGCCGCCGCTGCATGCGCGGAGCGCTCCAGTCGTTATTGAAAAGTGCCGGTTCCCACGAGCCGTAGGTGGGGTTCGGCAGCACAAACCAGCGCGTGCCAATCCACGGCAGATAGTCGGCGACAGCCGTGCGACGGCCGGCTTCGGTGTTGGCGGTCACGTCGAGGAAATCGCCAAGCTGGTCGCCGAATTGCATCAGCACACGGTAATGCTGGCTGACCAGCTGGCGACGACAGCCCTTTTCGCTGCCGACCTGCTCGCAACCTTCGACCACCGTGCCGAGACCGAGAAAAGCTTCCGGACCGCTTACCGGCAGACCCACCTTGCTCAGGTTAGCCACGGTGGCCTGATCCAGATCCTTGGCGCGATTGGAGATATAGATCACGGCGATGCCATGGCTGGCGGCGAACCGGGTGAATTCGACGGCGCCCGGCAGCGCGCGCGCTTGCGCTGCCTCGCACCACGCCGCCCAGTCGGCCTCGTTGAATTCGCCGCCGCTCTTCACCAGACGCGCCTGATAAGGCGAGTTGTCCAGCACCGTTTCATCAATATCCAGGATGACAGCAGGCTTCAGATGCTTGAGCGGGGCGATTCGATCGGCCTTGCTCAATGCATCCCAGTTCGTGTCGTGCAATGCATCCAGCAGGCGCGATTCGGCGTCGCGGTAGGTCTGCAGATAGATCAGGTCATGCTCGACCGCGGTCTGGCTCCATGCCACCGCATTCAGATTGTCGTCCGCTGCCGTGACTGTTGACGCCGGCGCAACTTGCGCGGCGATCGCCGGCTGGTCGGTTTGACGAGTTGCGGAGGCACAACCGGCCAGCAGGGCGAAGGCGACCAGGGTCGCGGGCAGACGAAATGACATGCAGAAATCCTTGAGCTCGATGTTCATGACAATGGCCGAAGTTTACGACAGCGTTTTTACAATCAGGGCTGGCAGCCATCGCAGGCTGCTGACAGACTGACAGTCCCGTCTTCATGGTTCCGATCCGTATGGATTCTCCGTCGGTCGCTTCGCGCGAGCCATCACCCGCCATCCGCCACGCCAGTTATCTGCTGGCCGCAGTGGCGCTGCTGCTGATACTCGGCTTGCACATGGTGTCGGCGTTGCTGGCTGGTTTGCTGGTCCATGAACTGGTGCACGCGATGGCGCCGCTGCTGGGCCGGCGCATTTCCGGTGGGCGCGCACGGGCGCTGGTGGTGGCTGCGTTGGGCGTGATCGTGGTGGGGTTGCTGATACTGCTGATCCTCGGCGCGATCACCTTCTTCCGCAATGAAATCGGTAACCCCGAGCTGCTATGGCAACAGCAGCTGATGCCGCTGGTGGAAAAAGCCCGCCAGCAATTGCCCTCGGTGCTGGTCGATCACCTGCCGGACAGCGTCGCCGACCTGCGCGAGGCCGCGCTCGATCAGATTCGCAAGCATGCGCCGACCCTGCAACTCGCCGGCAAGGTAGCCGCGAGGGTGTTCGTGCATATCATCATCGGACTGGTGCTGGGCGCACTGATCGCGCTCAGCGACAGCACCCGGCCGCCGCACCAGGTCGGGCCGCTGGCCGCTGCGCTGAGTCTGCGCTGTCAGCGACTGGCCGGGGCGTTCCGCAACATCGTGTTCGCGCAGATCAAGATCTCGTTGATCAATACGTTGTTCACCGCGATCTTCCTGCTTGGTGCGCTGCCGCTGATGGGCATCCACGTGCCGTTGGCCAAGACGCTGGTGGTGCTGACCTTCATCGTCGGCCTGCTGCCGGTGGTTGGCAACTTGCTGTCCA
>Ga0302226_10001874_pt1 | contig 15350 bp, 23 predicted proteins | sample II_Palsa_E3_3_FD_193524 | JGI IMG/M metagenome (GOLD analysis project Ga0302226, IMG submission 193524) | Peat permafrost microbial communities from Stordalen Mire near Abisko, Sweden - II_Palsa_E3_3 | ecosystem: Environmental > Terrestrial > Soil > Palsa > Peat permafrost | place: Sweden...
CGACTGGATCCCATTGGGCGAAGGCGTCCCGTTGCGAGGCTGCACATGCTGCGGTTGCTGGGCCTGGGAAAGATACTGCGTCTCAGAGTGTACAGAGAAGCCATTGTCCGCCAAGCTGCCGTGGGGTGACGGAGGCGGTTGCGGGCGTCCCTGCTCGTCAATCAGGTCGACCAACTTGGCGGCCTCGAGGGAGATAAACTCGAGACGCTCCAGTGGGAGGTTGAGGGCGTTGGCAAGGTCCTTTAGGAAGGCGACCTCAAACTTTCCATCCGCGTGGCCGTGCGTGAGCGCGTTGAACGTGTCCTTCATCTGGATCTGCAGGACCACGTACGACAAAGGCTCGTTCAGCAGGTCAACAAACCACTTGGAGGCAGCACGCATGGCCGGAGGGGCCGACTTGGAGCGACGGAGGGTGTTGCGCTTGCTGTTCTCCACGGCGATGGAGAGAGGCTGTGCAGACATTGCCAGATCCAGACTACTGAAAAAGCACGTACGCAGTCAGTTCGTTTTTATTTGTTTTGTTTATTTATACCCAGAATCGGAGCGAACGGCTCCCAACGTCGGCAGGCTGGACAGAGAGAGGGAGGCCTCACCTGTCTCAGACTGGCCGTCGGCGTTGGCGCGAGCGAGTGAGGTGCTGGAGACGATCAGGAGATTGTCCAGGGCCGTCGAGGGCACGTTGGACACAGGCGAGGGTAGCATCATTTCGGGCTGGCTTGCAAGGGCCAGGTGCAGGGCACGGGGATCGTTTGACCCACTGCGCTCCAGCGATGCTGAGCGCGTGAGCTTGGGCGAGTCCGTCGTGGCGGCCGAGCTGCTGCTGCCTCCGGCGGTCATTGAGTTGAACTGCTGTGTGAGGCTGTTCATGTGCGGCAGAGCAGATGAGACCTCGGGCGACGAGAAAAGTTCTTGGATCTCCTCTTCCGTGAGCAGTTTGCTGCGCCGTTTGTTGGACTTTGAGCCAATGACGTTGCCGAGCTTTTGGCGAGTGATCAGCTGCGTAGATTCGGGGGTCAGCCACCAGGCACTGCGGCCGGTCCACAGGTTTTCCGACGCCGCGGTCGCTCCTCCTGCTGTGGCCGACTGGACGCCGACTGTGGCCGATACTGCTGTAGCCGAGGAGGGAGAGTGCGCACTACGAATTTGTTATTAGTATTATTTAAAAAAATCGGTAGAAATAATAATAAAACAATATGGTACATGGAGGCCTTGCCAGAGCTCGCGATGCTGACAGTGTGGTCCAGAATGAGCAAGGCCTCTTCAACAAACTCCGAGTTGAGTAGACGGAACACGGGGCCGATGAGGTCGTCGTGGTTGACGCTCGAGGACGAGCTGCTGGAGAGACCGATCGAAGTCACGGCTGCGCGCAGGATGACTAGGACGGGACGCTTGTAGTTGGCGGGGCCAAAGTCCACGAGATCGAGGAGGAACTGCAGGACGGCGACTTCATAGGTCGGGAAGAAGGCCTCCTTGATAGCCAGTACGAGTTGCTTGAGCGTGTCCTCGCTAAACACGCGTTTCCGCTGGAACGTCTTAAACCACTTGGACAGGTTGACGAGCTGCTTGTTCTCGCAGAGCTGGGCAATGTTGTTGACATACACGTGTGATGGGTGGTCGGCGGGCTCGCCGGCGTGGATGTGCAGATACGGAAGACTCGCCAAAATCGTATACAAGACACGCGCCTCGGACGTGTCCACAAACGTGTCGGGCCTAATAATAATTTGTAAGATTAGTTGTGACAAAATTCTCCGTGAAAACATACTTGATGGCACATAGACGGGTCAAGAACTGGATCGTCATGGCCACGGTCGCGTCAGAGTCGTCTGCTTGGAGACCCTTGAGCACGAGCGGCTGGATCCCCGTGAACGGCGGCTGCCAGTCGAGCGGGAGCTGAAGTAGTGGTTGTTTTAATGATATAAAAATAAAATAAAAATGCAAAAAGCATACGTTGGACATGAGCACGTTGCGGACAGACTCATCGGTAATGTCGATGCGGTCGAGCAGATGGGAGAGCATCTTGATACCTCGCACAAACTCGTGGCGGATGTTGGACTGGAGGATCGCCACAGAGGCCCAGAAGAGCTGCGGGAACAGGATGAGCTTGCTGTTTTCAAGCGAGTCGATAAAGTGCTCGACGGTGATCAGCAGCTCGAGCGCAAAGATCTGGCTGTCGTCGCGCGTCGACGATAGCATCTCAGACAGGCGCGTGAGGATGTCGGCCAGCATCTGCTGCATCAGCGTGGGCTTGAGGGCACGGAGGATCTGGGCCGAACGGTTCGCGAGGTGCTGGAACGGGCACGTGGTCGTCCACGTCAGGGCCACGCTGGCCCACTGTTGGCGCAGATCTGGCGTGTTGAACAGGAACACGTCGAGGGTCCGTTGGAGGAGGATGCCCAAGTCGGCCTCGCTGTTACACCGGGCCGTTTTCAGGTCGCGCTCCTCGTGCGTCCACATGACCTTGCCCTCCTTCTCAGACACGACGCTGATCAGGTTGGTCGCGCGCAGGACGTGCTCGGGCTTGCTGGCGATCTTGACCGCGAGCGAGTGCACGAGGTTGATGAACAAAAGTCGCGACTGTTCAAGCACGTGGCTGCTCGTGTGGTCCATGTTGAGGAACGCGACGTGCAGCAGCAACGGAAGGTGGCGGCGGATTTCTTCGCTGATCTGTTATTGTAGTTTTTTTTTGTGTGTGTGTGTGTTAAAATATTTTTTAGAAATTATTATTTTTTCATTCTCTTTACCTCGATCGTCAAGTCCACGAGGAGGATAAAGGCGAGCTCCGACTTGGAGATGTTGCGCGTGCTGAGCGAGCTAGCGCTCGTGGCCACGGTTCCCAGCATGCTAGCGCCAGAAGAGGACAGTACATCGGGCGTGGGCAGGACAGACGTGAGCGATGCCATGTAGAGCCCGTTTGTGGTGGACGGGGCAGCTGCTCCGACGGTCGTGAGCTGCTCCGTCGAACCGGCGCGCGAGAGGTTGGCGGCGCTTGCGGGCGCCATGGTGAACGCGGTCGAGACCGTCTCCGACATGTTGAGGTCGGGGACAATGTGCTCGACCAGGCAGTTGATCACGTTCTTGCACACGCGCGTTCGGCCAATGTACACAATGACCTTTTTGGCGTGGGAGGCAAAGTCGACGTTGCGGATGCTCAGCCCGGTCTTGAGCAGGAAGCTAACGATCTGGACGACGTTCTGCGGGCTGTCCTCGGTGAGCTTGACCCAGAGCGACTCGATCTCCTTGACGTACTCGTCGCCAAACTTGACTGTGAGGAAGAACAGGTTGGTGAGGATGACCCAGGACGTGGACGAGTTGTCGAGGCTCTTGAGGTTGCCGATCCACGGCAAGACGATCGTGAGCATGTCGCGCTGGCGCATCCCTGGCACAAGGGTCACGCGGCGCGTCATCTCGCAAAGCAGCTCGGTCGTCAGGCCAACGTGATCCTGGGCCAGGCGGGCCGAGAGAATCTGCTGCGACTGCTTGTAGGTCGTGGGCAGCGACGACGTGAGCGAGATGCTGTAGTCGGCCACAAGCGAGGCCATGAAGAAGCGCTCCTCGATCAGCTGGAGCAGCTGAACGGCACTCTTGCGCACGTACTGGTCCGGATCGGCCGTCTTGAACAGGATCAAGTTGAGGATGGTCGGCAGATGGCACGGGTAGTTTTGCTTGCGAATAAACACGTCCACCAGAGCCAAAAAGTATCCCCTCGTCGAGGGCGACTCGGCAGGTCCAGTGTAACTGGACATTCAGACAAATTTTTATAAGGATTTTTACGGACGGGGAACAGTAATACCACTCGGTAATGACAGTGTCCAGCACGTTTTGCTCCTTCTCATTGTAAAATAGGAGGCTCTCGAGCGCAGACTTTGCAATGACGTGGTACGTTGTGTTTGCGCTCTAATGAGATGTTGCGTTGTAGGGATCAATACTCAAACTTTCCGTTGTTACCTTGAACAGGCTGTTGACCCAGTCAAACATGCGGCCAAAGGTGAAACTGCTGTCCTCGTGGTCCATGACGCGCGACATCCGCTTGTCCTTGACGATCAGACGTCCCTTGCAAAGGGCGGCCATGGCCTTGTAGGCGGCGAGCTCCAGCTGCTGCTGCATGAAGATGTCGACCGCGTCCACTGCCTCCTTGGGGAGGGTTATCCTTTTCAGGTCCTTGCTTGGCGAGTGTTGCTAAGAAGAAAAAGAAGAAGAAGAAGAAGAAGAAGAAGAAAAATAAAAAAAAAAATAGTAAGCCGGCGCAGAATAATCTTTCTTTGGCTGCGTTTACCAGTTGCCGCACGTCCGACATGGCGGCGTTGGCCTTGTCCAGGTTAAAGACGGTGCTCGTGCTGGCGGTGAGGCCATAGTTGGCGCACCAGTTCTGGAAGAGCGAGTACAGGTTTTCACGCATCTTGGGCGGGAAGTACCGCGAGCTGATCTTCTCGCTGGGCGAAATGTTGTTGTACAGCGACTCGATGAAGCCACAAAAATCACGGCGCATCGCAGGGTTCTGCCCAGTCGGCTGGTCCAAGTAGGCCTTGGAAAGGTTGATGTACTCGATGACCATTTGCATGAGGGCTTGGGGACGAAGAAAAATTAGATAAAAGCAATGAACCACCGCTGTGGTTACCTTCGTCTTCCAGCAGCTCACTCTTCTTAAAGTAGTCGCCCGTGAGGTAGTAAATGCGGCTGATTTCCACACGGAGCCCCTCCGCCTTTCTCGGGATGTTTCTCTTTCTGCTGGCGTCGTCCGAGTAGATGTCCTTGATGACTGGGTGCAGCACGTCGAGAAGGGCTTTGAAGACCTGCGAGTTGGTGACACCGAGCGAGCCCACGACGGCGTTGACAATGTTGTCGCGGTCACTCTTGAGCAGGTTGAGCACGACGCGGAAGAGGTCGCGGGCCGTCTGGATCTTCTTGCTCGGGCTAACGAGGGCGTCACCGGGCTTGGAGGCTGTGCAGCACATAAAGTACAGGTAGTTTTGGAACTGCGCGACTCGCTCGTCCGTGGGGGGCTCCAGCTTGGTCTGCGAGTTGACAAAGCCAGTGATGGTCTTAATGGTGCCGACGGGCGCCTGTATGGAGAGCTCGAGGGAGGGGATGATGTCTTGCAGGCGCTGCGCAATGTCTGGCCAGCAGCGGCTGACAGGCCCTTCGCAGGACTCGATGACGCGCTTCATCATCTCGCAGAGCACCTTGATCCAAAGGACCTGCTGGCTGGGCGCGTCCACGCCAGCGAGCTCCTCGAAAGACTTGAACGTCGGCGGGGATTCTTTCCCTTCAAACTCGACAGCTGGGGAGGGGAGGGGAAAAAAATATTTTTTTAGATTGACAGTGCTTTCGATTCAAAAGAACGCGGTACCCATGATCTTGTCGATCGCATCAAGCCCGGTGTCGTCCATGATGTGAATGACTCGCTGGGAGATGAGGATGAGGTCTGGTGACCGCTTAGCCTGGACAAGGGAAGGGGAAAAGTAAGCAATAAATAGAGAGATAATAAATAAATTAAATAATAAAAAACCGAAAACATACACGGCGGGCAGACCGGATCGGCGTCGGAGAGGTCGCGTTCAACGAGTCACTGCTGCCGCTCCCGTTTGAGGAGGGGTTTCCGTTTGAGTTTGACATGAATATCTGGACTTTGCGGCCGAGGTCGCCGGCTGCACGGATCACCTTGATGGCCAGTGTGCGCACGGCTGCGTTGATGTGGCAGCACAGGAGCAAGCCGATCCTCTCTGCGTCCTCAATCATACGGAGCGGGCCAGATACCGTTGATCCAGGCTGGGGCAAATTTGTCTACGACAGGGCAAAAATGAAAACACACAATCGAGCTTTTCCACCCCACTTTACCACAGAGCTGGATGCATTTGAGTTGGAGACGATATCGGACGGCAAGACAAAGCTGAGACACACCGAGTAGAGGTCGAGGCTCTGGTACAGGAGGGTCGTCAAGCGGTCTGGGATTGTGAGGAGGAACTGGTTGCCGAGAGCGTAAATCAAGGGCACTCGTCGATCTGGACACTGCTCTGCGATGCGCTTGATGGCATCGGACGCCTCCTTGGCCAGCGAGGTATCCAAGTGGGTGGTGAGGTTGGCGATCAAGCAATAGAGCTACACATTATCAATTCAAGTCACCGCTACGCAGGCACATTCTTGGTGTTTTACCTTCATTTCATCCAGGTCTGCAGTCGGGAAGCATCGCGGAATAGCGCGGAGGATTTCCTTGACAACGTCGATCAGTTGTTGGGTGTACTAAATTTTATTTCCGTTTTATAATTTTTCGTAGCAAAAGAAAAAAGAAAAAAGAAAAAAGACCAACCTTTTCGGTCAACGCCTGTGGCGGCTTTCCTCCAGCCTTCTCGTTGTACTTTTCGTTGCGGTTCGTGTACGTGTTGATGGCTCCGTCGACGGCCGACAAAATGTACCCGAGGGACTTGTTGAACGTGACCAGGTGCACCTCGACGCCCGTCTTTTCTGGCTCTCCTCCTGCGACGTTGTTTGCGAGCGCTTTCCTCTTGGACTTGACAGTGCCGGTGGACGGGCGTGCGCTGCCAGACCACGGGAAGGCCGGCTCCTTTTCCTTCTTCTCGAGGTCTCCGAGTACGAGCAGGAACGCTATAGGAAAAGAAATAAGAGGGGTTTGCGCCCCCGTTAAAAAAACAAGGTACCCTTGATGGCAACAATCACGCGGTCCCTGAAAATAGCATCGTCCTTGGTGGATGACGAGAGCTGGTCCGAGTTGAGCAGCATAAAGATGATGTTCTTCATGCCATAGTCGAGGTTGCGCATGGAGATGTAGTAGATAATATTCCAAAAGTGCTCGAGGTTGGTGTCGTTGGGGATGATGAAGCGCTTGCCCTGGGGGAACAGCGACGGGTAGATCTTGCTGATCTTTTCGAGGGCAGTCGCGTCGGGTTCGCGAAAATTGAAGAGGTACTTCCAGACGAGGCGGCTGAGGCACTCGACAGCGACCACGCGAATGGGCTCCTCAGGTGCGCGGAACTGCGCGCGGCAATGGTCCACGATGGTGATCCAGTTTGCAAGGAAAAAGAGCTTGGTGCTAACAAAGAGCACGTTGGTCAGGAGAGGCATCGCCACCTAGTAGTAAAGGGAGGGGAAAAAAAAAAAAAAGAGTTGAAGCAATTTTACGTGGAAATGCTTGGGTTTCTGGATCATCTTCATGGATTTTCTCCAGATGTCGTCAATGGACGAGACCCACTTGGGGACGTTGACGCCAATGTCGATGGACTCTCCGATGGGTGCGAGGAGGTCGGTCAACAGCTCTGCATAGACGTGCTTGGTGTGATGCGCCTCTTGAAAGTACTTGCCGCACGTCTCCAGAAAGTCTGCCGACTCTTCCAGTTTGCTCATTGTGTTGATCTGCACCGCCACACAAATTAACATTTTCAAAGGAGAGGGGAGGTGTCGACAACAGACCTTGAGAACAAAGAAACGCATCGACTTGATGAGCATTTCCGATCGCTCGACTTTGGTCTCCTTGAGAATCTTAATCTCCTCGAGCATTTTGTCGGTGACGCTCTGGAAGCGCACGATCGAGATGGCACCGAGCAGCTCTGCGTACAGGTCGTGCACAAGCTGCTTGTTTCTGTTTCGTGCAAGGACCTCACTACCGTCACACACACACACACACACACTGGTTAGTGTCATGAATAAGAACTAGGCAATTTTTGTACGGTTCAGCTGATTTGACGTAGACCAGGGCCAACTCTTCGAGGCGTTGGTAGATGGGATGCACGGCCTGCTCCTCCTTGACGTTGCGCAAGAGCTCGATGAGCGTTCGACAAAAGATAAACTCGGCCACGAGGGACCGCCGTTCCGTCAACAGGACGACGAGCTCGCGCAACGTGAAATGCTTTGAGTGCGATTCGACGCTGCGTTTAAGAGCAATAGGAATGAGTGGCGAGCAGCACGAGCAGACACCCATTACCTGTGTGCGCGCGCGGTCTCGACGTCAAACTCCTTGATGCGCAGTGCCCTCCACTCGATCAGCATTTCGATGATCTGTGCGGCGCAGTGCTTGCCGATGCGTCCCAGCGACATGATCAGCTGGTCCAGGAACTCGTGCGCGCCAAACTGCAGCAGCTTGCCGAGGTTGACATCTTGCTCCTGCGTGTCATTTGTTAAATGTCATGAGTAACAACAACAGGGCGCGGCGCACGTGTCGTGTCATGCAAACGGCCCACCGAAAACGTACCAAGGGCGTGTTGACGACGTACTTGATCATGTGGTCTGCATTCTCGATCAGCTTGTTGTAGAGCTGTTGCAGTGCAAACCGGCCGGGTGTGTCGCCAACGAGGCCAAACGCGCCTGGGACGAGCTGCTGCTGGGTCTGCGCTTGCACCTGCTGTTGCTGGATTTGCAGCTGCGAGAGCGCTGGTTGGTTGGAAGGGCTGCCAGCTGGTGTTGCTCCTCCTCCTGTCCTTGTATCGCCGCTTGCGCGTGGCTGCGAGGGCGAGAGGATCCTGCTGCCCGTGTGACTGCTGCCAAAGAACGTGGCCGCAGTGGGCACATACGTCTGCGAGTTGTGGGGTAACGACGCGGCCGCCTCTGAGCTCGCCGAGGATGGCGTCGATGTCGGCGTGAGCACAGACGCCAGGGACGGCGGCAGTGACATGTCGACTAGGGTTTGCAAGAGGGGCAGAGAGTGGGTTAGCGTCAGGGAGGGAGGCCGTGCAACAAGAAGAGGAGAATAAAGCAGGTGCGCGAATCACTGGCCATTCGTTTCAGTTGACACACACGACCTCTGCCGCATTGTTCCGCCGTTTGCGCGGTGAGATACAAAAATGCTGGCAGGACAAAGAAAGACCAAGGGACAAGGGAACAGGGGTAGCAGGGTCGGGTCAACAACAGCACGACCCTGGGGAGACACGTTCGGGCAAAATAGGGGGGACAGGAGACACGAGACGTGGGCAGGTTGCGACGGACCCAGAAAAAAAAAAACACACCACGTTTTCTCCGCTGCTATAAAAAGATCACGGCGCGGGCCAAGAGAGTGTGCGCCTGTGTGTGCCTCTGTGTGTCTGTGAGAGAGGGCGGGCAGAGAGACAGAGCAGGGGAAAAAAGGGAGCGCCCTTGCTAGCGGCAACTCTGCTTCGTGGAAACGTCGTCGTTGCAAAAAAACGTCACCTTTCTTTTGCGTGTGACGAAATGCCGCTCTCTTGTCCCTCCAAAATAAATTCTCGCAAAAACAAACCGAGAAAGGCATGACCTATAATAGACTTTGAGGAATGAGAGGTGGAAGAAATAAGGAACGAAAGCTGTTGGTTGTTCACTTCTTGAGAATGCCGACGAGCCTGTTCTGGGGAATCAGCCAAAACTGAATCACCAAGGCAATCGTTACCAATCCAAGCCTTCTGTGAGGCCGACGCCCTTGACGGCCGATGTCTTGAAGATCTGCCACTGGCGGTTCTTGAGCGCGGTCAGACCGAGACCCTCAGAGACCTCTGCCGGTGTCATGGCATTGTCCATGTCCTGCCGAGAATTTTTAAATCAGATATGCAAAAAGATATGAAAAAGGATACCTGCTTGTTGGCAAAAACGAGCAGGATGGCCTCCTTGAGCTCGTCCTCCTATGTGATCACAGCGTTTCGTCTTTAAGCCAAGTCGTTTTTTTTCAAATGCACGCACATCCATCATGGACAAGAGCTCGTCCTTGGAAATGCCTAACCGTTCACGGTCGCAGCTGTCCACGACGTAGATGATGGCATCGGTGTTGGCATAGTAGCATCGCCAATAAGGTCTTCAAAGTCGCGCAAAAAAAAAAGAAAATAGGAAAGCAAAATTAGAACGAGCGAAACGGACAAAACGCCAAGCGAGGTATACCGGATGCTAGTTTGGCCTGCAGGGAGAAATAGAATGCATTGTTAGAACGGTGGAGGGCAACACGTAGATACCTCCAAGGTCCCACACTTGGAACTTGATGTTTTTGTAGGTGACGCTCTCGACGTTGAACCCGATAGCTACCGGAGGTTTAGTTTAGTATGTCCATAAGGTCGTCCTGCACAGCTGCAAGCGGGAAAAAAACATACTAGGGATGGTCGTGACAACTTCACCAATCTGTGGAGGGAGGGTGTTTAGACAGGACGAAGAAAGAAAAAAGGTCACGACGCTCATACCTGCAGGCGGTACAGGATAGTGGTCTTGCCTGCACCGTCGAGGCCGAGGATGAGGATGCGCAGCTCCTTGTCGCCCCATACTCGCGCGAGTAGTGACGAGAAGAAGGCACCTGAGACGTGTGCGTACGTGGCGTCAGCACATGCAGTACAGGGAGGACAACCGCAAGAGGACAGTAAAACAGCGCTAGCTCGAGAGGGCTGGAGAGGAGGGAAACAGAACAGAGCCAACCAGAGAGGCGATAGAGGGAGCGGGGAAAGCAGGCAGCGTGAAGAAGGCGAGCCAAACGTACCCATGTCAGGGGAGCACACTGCCGAAAATGGTGGCCGTTTTGTAACCGTGCGCCACCCGAAATGCCTTCGACACGCTCTGCCGCCGCTGCTTCTGCGACCACGGCTGCTGTCGAGGCACAACCACAGGAACAGCAACAGCAGCAGCAGCAGCATCGACGCGGCAAGAGGCGAACAGCGGCCTCGTCCAGCGACGAGGAGTCGTCAGTCAAATCTGTGGATGAGACCGAGCAACAACGTTCCACGCGACCTCGCCGGGGTGCGTCACCGTCGCCTCCCGCTGCGCCTGCTGCTGCGCCTGCTGCTGCGCCTGCTGCTGCGCCTGCTGCTGCAGAGAAGGAGCCCCACGTAACCGAGGAACCCAACGAGAACCAGCCCCCTCCTGCTGACCTCGAGAAAGTGCTCGACGTCTCGTCCGCATCCCTCGACACGTCACTTGTCTCCAACATGTCGACGTCGTCCACTAGCTCCACATCGTCGTCGTCGTCGGCAGCGTCCTACAGCGACGTCTTCACCGACCTTGTGCTGCAGCTCGTCGACAGCACTGGCACGAGCAAGACCAAGCACCGGAAGCGCCAGGCAAAACTGGTGAGTTGGTTATGGCAAAAAAAAAAGCACACAGAAAGAACTGACACCGTACTGCAAACAGCCCCCGGCGCAGGTGGCCCAGCGAGCGGCCGAGGATCTTCGTCGCGACTTTGCCGAAGTGGACTCGTTTGAGCTGGCCTTTGAAGACGTTTGATGTTGCAATACCTTTGTGAGTCCTGTTGTTTTTTCAAGTTTACTTCCTTACTATGAAAAATACTCTGCCGACCAAGCTCATGAGGAACTTGTGCTATGTGGTCTATGTGGCGATGAAGGAACAGAAAAAACAAAACATATCTTTTTTCCCCCCCCATTAAAGTATCCTTGCTGGTCAGGGAAGCCGCGGCCTTGGTGACTTGGGCGGCGTCGGCCTCATTGATCTTGGTCACGATCAGCACGGCCTTGTCCTTGTGATCGTGGCGGCAGAGACCGATGTGCTCCCAGAGAGGCCTGCCCCGATCTCGAACAGTTGGCGGCGCTGCTCGAGGTACCGCTCGATCTCGTTCGTGTCTGAACTCGTGGTCAAGAACAAGGCCGCAACGGAATTTGCATGGCTCGACTTCCATTCGGCTTTTAGCTCATAAAAGATTTGAAATGCTAGCTGTCTGTACAAGGGGGGCTTTGCACGTTGCGTCTCAGGAACGCATGAAATGCACAAAGGTGAGGTTATGGGTAGCAAAGTGAGTGACGGTGTAGCTGGTCCGCTGGAAGCCCTGGATTTTCTTGGTGTCGATGCCCTCGAACGACTTGCCACAGATGGCGGTCTCGTTGGTGAAGAGGGTGACGGTGAACCGCGACGGGCAGAACACGTCGACGACCTTGTTGATTAGGTTTGTGTAGCTTTCCAGTGGCAGGTTCGTCTCAAAGCTGGCAAAGGAGCACTCGGGCTGGGGCGTGACGTGGATGGTAAAGTACGAGTCGTCCAGCACGCCGTTGGCCGAGTAGCCGCACGGGTCAAAGACCAGGTCATCCACCGACGCATCTGGGACGAGATCCATCACACCGCTCGCACGCGACGCCGCGCGGGTGCTCACAAACGCCTCGTTGCGGTAAAAGTGGCGCATCGCACGGGGGTCGAGGTCGTGCATGAGAACCTAAGGTTGGGGGGGAAGAGATTTTTATTTTCTTTTTCTTGCATGAATTCTGTCATACCTCGAGCGTGTGGTCCGGGTGGGCCAAGAGCTGTTGCTTCTGAAGGCTGGCGGGCCCAGGAATAGTGGCGGTCACTTGACCCATCGCGTACAGGTACCAATGGTCACCATTCATCGGGCCCAGGATGTGCGAGTCTCCACCATCTGAAAAACATTTTTTTTCCAGATGAATTTTCTAAAACATATTGTGTGGCAGTCCGTACCGAAAATGTCCTTGAGCTCAGCTACTTCCGACTTGAAATTGCCGTGCGGGAGGATCTGGCGCTCGGGCTGGATAAAGCACTTGCGCGAGTAAAACACGTTTTCGATTTCGACGAGGCCGCAGGAGCGCGCGAGCTCCAGGAATGGCTTGACGGCGTGAAGCAGAGTTGTCGTGCCGCACGTCTTGAGGATAAACTTGCGCGGGTAGACAAACATGCTGCTCTCGCTGCAGAGGGGGGGAAGAATAGGTAAATACATTTTTACTTTTCGTAAAGAAATTTTTACCTCAGGACGTAAGAGTCGAAAAAGTTGTTGCTCAGCGTGCTCACGATCTCACAGTTGACGAGGCGGAGCATCGTGTCCCAGTCGTTGCGCTTGACGCTGCGCAAGCCTTGGGCACTGGCGTTTGCATTGGCCAGACCGATTGCACTAAAGTGGACTTCAAACAGCTTTTCCGCGCCCTCAAAGAAGCCGGGGCTAGGGAACGACAGATCGTGATCGCGATCATGGTCGTGCTGGTACTGCTGTGGCTGCTGCTGCTGCTGCTGCTGCTGTCCACAGAGCCTGAAGAAGAAAAAATGTTTGAAAAAAAAAAAAAGAAGGAAAAAAAACGTACGAGGCGGCGCCGGTCATAGTCAGTGAACCAGGAATTTTCTTAAAAATAGATTTCTTTCTCTCTCGGGAGCGTCGGATGTGGTGTAGGTGGGGGGTGGATGAGGAGTGTCTTATAACTCGGCACAGGTGTTGCGCGCGCCGAAAAAATCGATGGAGTGATGGATGAAAGGAGAAGATATACGAAAGAACAGCAACACCACACACAAACAGAAACAGACGACGAAATACTAGGAAGAGAGGAGAAAAGACCGAGAACAAAAAAAAATCAAGGACAAAGAACCGCACTCGAAAAAAAGTAAGAGTGGAGACACAGAAAATATTAGGGAGGGAAAGTCGAACCAAAATGAACGAAATAGACGCCTTGAAGCATTTCAAGCAGGAGACTTAACACGGTCAGAGGTACAAGCCCATATCCTTTTCACGGAAATGTGGCTCGACAGCAGGTGAGTGGAAGGACAGGGAACGAAAGAGATACAGCGACGAAAAGAGCGAGCAAGCAGACGAGGAGGAGGAGGAGTTGTAGAGTTGTGGCGGCGACGACGACTGGTGCGAGTCTTCCGGGTAGTAAGTAGCTGGAGCTGCGGCTTTTGCGGCTGGCAAAGACAGACAGTCTGAGGGTGGCCTGCGAAAAAACCCCAGTGAGAAGACGGGAGGAACCTCTGTGTCGAAAGAAAAGCTCAAAGGAAGAACGAGCGAACGCGCAACAAAAGCAAGCTATGACGGGAAAGGGGACACAATTGTGCCCTTCACGACCACCACAGCGAGCGCCCTTTCCCTCTAAAAAAAAGAAAGGAGAGCAGAGACTTGCCCACAGCCAAGGTGGTCCCGAAAAAGAAGAAAAATCGCGGCCCACGTGGCACTTTGTCATTCTGACGTAAACATGCGATTTCTGCTGGCGCTTTTGGCGGTCACTTTGGCGGCGGCCGCTGTGCCGCCGGCGGCCGATTGGTACGCTGGCCCTTTGCCCGCTCTGTGCTGTGTGACCGATGTGATCCTCCAGGGTGCAGCTCAACGTCGATGTGGAGAGGCTACGAGAGAGCATTGTGCCTGGCGAGACGAGGACGTACGAGCTGGTGGGGCTGACGGCAGGCGCATCGTACGAGGCCCGTGTGTCGTATCCAGCAACTGTATTGGTCTTCTGTGTGCATGCATTTATTGACTTTTAAATCTTGATAGAATCCGGCCGATTTCACGCTGACAACGGTCCATGTTCCAAAGCGCGGCCAGGACCGTCAGATGCAGCGCAGACTCCACAATACCGAAAAGATTGTGATTCACCACAACGAGGGAGACGACCAGCAGACCGTCCTGCTCGAGATCACGGCCAAATACAATGCGTTTTCCCTCCAGCCCGGCCGCGAGACCGATCCGATCCCTTACAACATCAGTATGTGTCTCGCGTTTACTTGTAACAAGCACCGATTGAATTTTGCCCGAGCAGTCGTCAACACACTCTACCTGGGCCTGCCGCTGCAAGTGTGGAAACTCGCGGTCGTCCTCGTCGTCGTCGGGCTTGTCGTCATCCTTTATGTGGCTCCAATGGGACTGAGAATGCTGGATGCCGCCGTCAAGTCGGATGCTGCCAAGCAGTACTAGCGAATGATGATTAGGAAGTGCACATTTTGACTTGTTTTCTTTCTGCGAAAGCAAAAAATAATCTTGCGAACGTAATACGTAAATTACATAACGTAGTACGTATGTCGCACGAAGAAGAGAGCCTCGCCCAGCTCGAGGCGCGCGAAATCGTACGGAACGCCCAGGCTGCTGCCTCGCACTAATCCCCACCTCGCAGGATCTGATGCTGCGCATCGAGGAGGTGCACCAGTCGATTACGCAGCTGGAGAAAGAGGCCAACGCCGAGCACGTCGATGAGCAAGAGGATGTTGGTGCGTTCTTTAAAAAAAAAAAAACGAAAATTTGCACGAGTGCCTGACCCCAAAAGGGCGCAACAGAGGAGGAATGGGAGGTGCCAGAGTGGTGCGTCCCCATCAAGGCAGACGTGACGCGCTTCGAATGGGAGCGATTCGCCAAGACCTGCCAATTCGATGTGATCATGATGGACCCTGTACGCAACTTTGGCGCCCCCCAAAAAAATCTGAAAAAGCAACCACCCCCATGCTTTAGCCATGGCAGCTGGCAACGCACGCACCCACGCGCGGCGTCGCTCTCGGCTACGACCAGCTGCCTGATGTGCTCATCGAGGACATGCCCGTGGACACGCTCTCGACCAACGGCTTCATCTTCATCTGGGTCATCAACGCAAAGTACTCGAAAGCATTCGAGCTGATGAAGAAGTGGGGCTACACGTACGTTGCACCGTCTCTCCTGTATGCGTGTGTGTGCCAAAGCAGAAGGGGGAAAAAAAAATAGATACGTCGATAGCATCGAC